>Ga0209089_10002236_pt1 | contig 17270 bp, 19 predicted proteins | sample ArcticOcean_MG_C_FD_187431 | JGI IMG/M metagenome (GOLD analysis project Ga0209089, IMG submission 187431) | Marine microbial communities from western Arctic Ocean - ArcticOcean_MG_CB2_150 (SPAdes) (version 2) | ecosystem: Environmental > Aquatic > Marine > Oceanic | place: Arctic Ocean: Canada... | reverse complement strand
ACGTGGGCATAGCGAGTCAGCTCGACTTCCCGAGAGTCGATTACCACCAGTTTGGTGTTCTTACGAGCGGCCCGTTTGATGGGCACGCCAACCACGTTATGCTCTTCCGTGACATTGCTGTTGAATACTATGATGCAGCCGGATTGCTCCAGGTCCCAGATAGGGTTGGTCGCTCCGGCGTAACCCAGGGATTGCTCAAGTCCCGGCGTCAGGTCTGGTTGAGTGTTAGAAGTCTGGTCCACGTTGTTGGACTTCATGGCCGTTCGAGCAAACTTCTGGGCCAGATAGAGTTCTTCGTTGGTACTGTTTGGCGAAGTCAGGAACGCGAACGACTCCCCCGAATAGTCAGCTAATCGAGATGCGACTACGTCTAGGGCTTCGTCCCAGGTGGCTTCAACCAGCTGACCGTCACGACGCACCAAAGGCGTCTGCAACCGGCTCTTGTCGTTGACGAACTGGAGACCAAACTTACCCTTGAAGCAGGCCTGACCATGGTTGGCTGGAGAATTAATCTCTGGAATGGCCCGAATCAATACGCCGTCGCCGTCGTATTCAATGTTCATCTGACAACCCACCGGACACAGCGGGCAGATTGACCGCTCTACCGTGAGTGGTTTGTCCCATTTGTGATCGCGTTCGACCAAGGCCCCTACCGGGCAGACGTCGATACAGGCTCCGCAAAACTCGCAGCCCGATTCCAAGAGGGATGTGCCAAATGACGTGCCCACCAGGGCTTGTCCGCTGCGTTCAGTCATGCCAATGGCGTCGTCACCGCGCAGTTCCTCACAGGCACGGACGCACCGGGCGCAGACGATACACAGGTTGTAATCACGGTCGTAGAATGGGTCTGCCACTTCCAGGGGAATCTGCCGGTACTTGTACTGCAGCGGCGATTCCAGTTCCATGCCCAGGTAACGGACAGTGTCTTTTAGTTCGCAGCGTTCATTCTTGGGACAGGTAACACAGCGGTCGTTGACCGACACGTGGCGCAGGCAAACATCAGTGGGGCCGCAGATGTCAACGCGGTGACATGTAAGGCAGCCGCTGGGATGCTCCGCAATGAGCATCTCCATAACCGACTTGCGTAGATCGTTAACTTCGGTGGACTCGGTCTGAACCTTCATACCATCCGCCACCGGCAGGGTGCAGGCGGCGGGGAAACCCCGTTGGCCTTCTACACTGACCACACACATGCGGCAGGCACCGTATGACTTCAATCCGGGGTGATAGCACAGGTAGGGAACGTAAACCCCGGCATCGATGGCTGCTTCCAATACCATCTTGCCCGGTTGGGTTTTGACCTCTTTGCCATCAAATGTAATTGTAATTTCGTCGGCCATTCAGCAGCCTCTATATCTCGCCAGCCGGGCTTTCGCCATTGGGCCGGTCATAAGTTGATTGGGGTTTAGCGACGCGATTGCGCCGGAGAGTAACTGGGCTCCAAGCAGGTGCCCGTGGGACAGGTATGATCCACGATGTGCTTATCAAACTCCGGCCCAAAGTAGCGAAGAGCCGAAGATACAGGGTTAAATCCAAGTTGTCCGTGACCACAGAGGGAACCGGCCTGCATGTTGACGCCAATTTTCTGCATTAAGGCCAGGTCATCGGTAGTGCCTTCCAAGCGACAGAGCCGCTCCAAGACCTCTAGTAGATGACTCATACCCATCCGGCAGGGGAAACACTTACCGCAAGACTCGTATTGGCAGAAGGCGATCAGTGACCGGGTCAGATCAACGATACAGGTGCTATCGTCAGCGGCAATCAGCCCTCCCGAGCCAACGATGGCTCCGGCAGCCCGCAGGACTTCAAAGTCCAACAGAACGTCGATATTATCGGCACCCAAGACGCCACCCAACGGCCCTCCGGTTTGGAGGAACTTTAAGGTTTTGTCTTCTTTCATCCCGCCGGCAGCCTCATAGATGACATCTTTGAGGTTCATGCCAAGGGGGACTTCAATCATCCCGGTGTACTTCAGGTTGCCCGACAAACAGAGGATGACAGTTCCGGTGCTGGTTTCATGGCCGATGCTGGCAAACCATTCGCCGCCCTTGGAGACAATTTCCGGGACGTATGACAGAGTTTTCACGTTGTTGATGTTGGTGGGTTTGCCAAATAGGCCAACCTGAGCCGGGAACGGTGGCCTGAAACGAGGCATCGCTCGTTTGCCTTCAATGGCTTCCATCAGTGCCGATTCTTCACCGGCCACGTAGGAGTCTCCGGTGAGGGCAATTTCAATCTCGTAGCTGAAGTCAGTGCCCATAATGTTCTCGCCCAAGAAACCCAGTTCTCGGGCTTGGTCAACCGCAGCGCGGCACCGATTAATAGGTCCATCATGGCCGTGGCGTATGAATATGTAACCCTTCGACGCGCCGGTGGCATACCCGGCAATAATCACCCCTTCCACCAGGGTATTGGGGTCACTTTCCAGGATGTTCTTGTCGTTGAACGCGCCGGGGTCGCCTTCTTCGCAGTTGCAGAGGACGAATTTTTCAGGGGCAGGGTTTCCCGCCAAAAAGCTCCACTTGGTGGCTGTCGGAAAAGCAGCGCCGCCGCGGCCTCTAAGCCCGGAAGCCTTGACCTCATTCAGGGTTTCTTCTCGGTTGAGTTCGGTCAGAGACTTGTGCAATGCCTGGTAGCCGCCGTTGGCAATGTACTGGTAGATATCAAATGGGTCTATATTACCGGCGTTACGGAGAACTATGCGGTTCTCCCAAGCTTTCATGGGGTGTTGGTTCAGGTCTGGGATGCCATCAGGTACCGGCGCGGTGCTACCTTCCTGGGCAATATAACCCAAGGCCTTAGCCGTGACGGGCACACCACCGACAACGTGAGCGGAGATAATCTCAGATACGCTCTCTGTGTCTACGTTGGCGTAGAAGATGCGGTGTCCACCGGGTAGTTGCACATCCAATAATGGCTCGGCAAAACAGAGTCCCAAGCAGCCCACGCGGCTGACAGTGGCGGCAACGCCTTGATTTTCCAGCGCTGCTTCAACGGCGTCGGCAATTTCAAATGCACCGGCAGCCTCACCGCAGAGGGCGGTGCCAATGCGAATCCAAGGCCGTTCGCCGGCGTTCAGTTCCTGCCAGCGTTTGCCTGCTTCAAGTCCAGTCTCTAAAAAGCTACTTGGCATGACCGTCCTGCTCAAGAAGGTGGGTTACGTGCTTGGCCGCAGATTCCGGGTTAACTCTGCCTGCCAGATGGTGGTCCATGGCTATCACCGGGGCCTGAGAACAAGCGCCAAGGCACGAGTTAAACCTAACTGTGAGCCGTTTATCAGGGGTGTCGCCTTCGTCGTCCAAGCCAGCGGCTTCTAAGACTGATTTGAATATATTCATTGCTCCTACCAGGTGGCAGGACGCGCCCCAGCAGACGTCAACAACGTGTTCTGCGGGAGGATCAAATCTGAAGTTGGGGTAAAAAGAAGCGACAGCCCACACGTCGTTGACGGTGGCATTGGAGAATTCGGCCACGAATTCCAGCGCCTCTTTGGGGATATAACCCAATTCATCTTCTACAGCTAATAGAGAAGACAATACAGTGACAGTTGGCTGGGTTTGGCCGTGGACCGCGTCGTGGATCCGCTGTACTAGCCCACTCATGGTTTGGGCTCCTGGTTAATCGGGCTTGGAAAGGGTTCGGAAGGGCTGAAATCACAGTTGATTTGCCCGGCATTTAACGGCCAGTACAAAGTTCGTGAAATCAGTAACAATCCAAGTAAAATCGTACCACAGGCACAAAGCCGATTCAACCGGAAACGCCCCCATGGATTAAAGATATGATATTAGCTAATTCGGTTTTCACGGGTCTCCATCGAATTGGAGATTGGCATGTTGAGGTCAGGCAATGCTAAATGGTAAAAAGGATCGCGTTGGATTCGGGATGGCTATGGGAATCATAGTCGGAACGGTCATTGGTGCGCTGACCAACAATGTGGGGCTTTGAATCGCGGTTTGGAGTGGTATGGCGAAGAACGCATCAAAAGACTGATCTACATAATTCCAGACAAACTAAAAAGGCGTCCCGGATGGTACGGGACGCCTTTTTTATTCGCTTTGGTTTACCGCTAGGACTGGTTTAGTCTTCTTTGGCTGCGGCGCTACCGACGAGGATGCGCTCCACATCGGGGAACAAGGTCTCGGCCCGTTCCTGACACTCTTCGTCGGTCAGGCTGGAGAGAGGATGCTCGGCGACGATGTACTCGAAGTCAGGCACTCCCATCATGCGGGTCATGGCCTTGGCGGTGTTGTTGAACACGTGGGTGATGATCGACGCAGTGGGCAAGCCCAGGCGCTCCATCTCGATACCGTCGTGCACACTGCACGAACTGCAAGAGCCTCAATCACCGATTCCGGTAATCAGGATGTCCACCTTGTTAATCATGTCTTGAACAACGTCAGGCTTGGTGGGAAGTGATGCCGAGTGTTTGTTGAAGTAGACAATGTCTTTGAGGTCATACTTGTCATTCAGCATCTGGCCCAAAATGTGCAGGACCTTGTCCGAGTTGGCCTTGGAGTTTTCCAACAGCCCCAGGGTTTTGCCCGAAAGCGTATCGGGACGCTCATTTAACCGGAAATCACCGGACGATAGTGATGTTCCGGTGGGATTAACTAATCTCATATTTCTTACTTCTACAGTTTCAGCCATGATTCCTCCCAGACTTTTTATTGATATTGGTCAGTATGGATAAGGATTGGGTTGCGTTGGCCTAATAATACACCGCAGGATGCATTATACAAGGTATTAGAGTCCTAGATAATGGCAGACTCTTTTACCTTTGCAACCAACCTTTCCCTTAGTTGGTTTGTAGGGATTTAAACCTACGCACCTATAATCCGAGTCCTGATCTTGTAGCGGGTGGTGTCGATGATGGCGCTGTTACGTCCACCGGTGCCTCCACCCATCATCACCAGGATGTCTTCCGGGTCTTGGGAGCAGCGGCGGAGAATCTTGTCATCGCCTTCGCGCTCCGGACCTTGGGCGATGCCCAGTCGAATCAACTCGCTCTGAGGACGAACTGCATTTTCCATCATGTATTCCTGGATGCCCCTACGTGTCCAACCATCCTCGTTTAACGTGATGGCATGCTCCGGGCCGATGACCAGTACCCACTGAGACGGGAACCGGAAGGCCATGGAGGCAGACTTCAGGGTGTCGGCGATGGCCATCAAGACCGACTCGCCAGTGTGACCGTACGCGGCGTTGACGTTGACCGGGTTATAGGCCACCGCCACCGTCACGGTGCTGTCTTCTTTCTTAAAGCCACGGGCAACGTGCATCGGCTCCCAAGGCGAGTCTTGCTCGTTCTCGGCGAAACAAAGGGTGTACTTGGCTGGGTTGCCCAACGTGCCACGGTCTAGGGTGCCGGGTCTGGCATCAAAACCGTTCATGAAACAAAGGCGGATGGCCCGGCCCAAAACGGCGTTGGCGCGGTTGCCCGGGCCGAGCAGACCGTCCCGATAGTTGGCTTTGATTTCGTCTCGGATCGGTCCATTTAAGACCATCAATATGGCCGGCGAACTGGTAGACGCTGAAGCCATGTGGACGAAGTTCTTCTCTTCTTCCAGCGCTTTCAGGGTGGTGGTCAATACGGGGAAGTATTCCGGGAGACAACCGGCCATCACGGCGTTGGCGGCCACGTTCTCGGATGTGAGCACCCGGTTCCTCATTTCCAGTGAAATAATCTCTTCTTCACCGGTCATGCCGCTGGCTTCCAGCATTTCCCTTACTTTGTAGTCAACGGGCGGGACAACAGGTAGACCGTCGCTCCAGCCCATTCTGTAGCATTCTTCAATTGCCTCAATAGTGTCGCTGGACTCCACTATCTTGGAGCGTTCCATTCCGTTGGTCGTCATTTTTTCACTCTCCGGAAATTCAGCTTGGGAAAGGTCAAAGCCCATTCGGGCTGCGGGCAGGTTTCCACTGATTAGTTACTTGGCTAATCTAATCGTGCAGTCTCAGTTGAATACCTGATTTTTCTTCTTGAATCTTGGCCACGGCGTCCGAGTCTTCGGGACCATACCCTCTGAAAAGCGCCTCAACATGCCGTTGGTCCACCAGGTTGGATAGTTCCATTGGTATGCCGTATTCCCGGCCCAGGTCAGTGGCCAGTCTAACGTCTTTGGCGGCCAGTGCGGTGGCAAAGCCGGGCTCAAAGTTACCCTTAAATAGGAACAGTGGGAACTTGTCTTTGAGTCGTTTTGAGCCGCCGGTGCTGTTATTGATGACATCGGCCAGCGTTTCAAGATCCACTCCGGCTTTGACGCCCAAAGTCAGCGCCTCTGCCAGCAGTACTCCGGTGCCCATGCTCATTAGGTTGTTACAAATCTTGCAGACCGAGCCGTTGCCGATGTCACCGCAGTAAACCACGTGGGTGCCAATGGCCTCAAGAGTCGGCTTAAATTTGTCGAATGTCGCTTTGTCTCCACCGACCATCACGGCCAGGGTTCCGTCCGCTGCGCCGTAGGTGCCACCGCTTACCGGAGAGTCCATCAATGTGACGCCCTTGGCGGCGCATTCCTCATGGAGCCGACGGATCATTGTTGGGGAGTTTGTTGAAAGGTCAAAGAAGACCTGTCCCTCACTTGCCCCTTCCAGGATTCCGTTTTCGCCCAGGACCACCGCCTCCACGTCCCGTGGTACGGGGAGTGACGTTAGGACCAGTTCCTTGCCCGGGACGACTTCCTTTGGACTGTCCGCCCAGTTTGCGCCCATCTCTAGGAGATTGGTTGCGGCCTCCCGTCGCAGGTCGTGCACGGTTAGCTGATGGCCTGCTTTGATCAGATTGGCGGCCATTGGATTCCCCATGTTGCCGGTCCCGATGAAACCTATTTTCATCGCGTTCTCTCCTACTCATGTCGGATGGGCGCTTATATGGTCGGTCGGCTTTTAATGGTGGCAGCTCCGTGGGCTTTAGTCGGGGCCGCAATTCATCGTTGTCAGCGTTCGGGTCAAAGTGTGGTTCTTCTTCAGCGTCTGAAGGGTCTGCCCTGGGCGGTTCGGGAGCTATGCCATATGCCACGCCGTCTTCTTTATACTGCACCGTGTTTGCCGCTTCTGGATCTGACTCTGCTGCTTTACGCGCCGCAGTTTCCTCCGAGGTTAGACCGTCGGGGGATTCATCGAAGGCTTCCTTGGCCATGCGAAAGGCATTGACCGCCGCCGGCATGCCGCCATAGAAAACCATCTGGGCGATGATCTCAGAAATTTCCTCACGGGTTACGCCAACGTGGAGCGCTCCGGAGATGTGTCTTTTAATCATCTGAGGGCTGTGGCCCAGCACCACCAACGCGGCGATGGTGCACAGGCTGCGTGTTTGCAGGTCTACGGCTGGTCGGTTGTAGATCTCGCCGTAGATAACCGAGTCCACAAGACGCATGACATCGGGTGCAAGTTCAGCCATGGCAGCCGGCGGCACCGGGTTGTTATCCGGGCCGTAGTAGGTCTGCCTAAAATCAAATGCGGCTTGGTTTAGGTCTTTGCCTGGTTTTCCTGGATTATGTCCTGGGCTATCTTCCGGGCTCACGATGTCTCCTGATTGTGTTAAACCGCAGTTTCAGCGCTGGTTGCCTGACCTGTTTACTTGATTACCTGCCAGTAGCGTTTGCCTTTTATTCAAATCGGCGGGCTGTGGCGTTTGCTTGGTCTGCTTACTTGATTACCTGCCAGTAGCGTTTGCCTTCCAGGCGAATCACCTTGCCAATGTGGTCGTCGGGATGAAAGTGACCGGCGGCAATAACTATGTCTTCCGATTCAGCCCGTTCTAATATCATTGTACGGTTCTTTTGGCTGGCTTCCTTGTCTGTGTCGACTCCAGCGGTCCATTCAGGGTGTTCAATCTGAACCCTGCTGTGGAGCAGGTCACCCACCACCATGGCCTTCTCTCCCTGAGAAGTGATGTCAAACACCATGTGTCCTGGCGTGTGACCAGGTGTGGAGATGGCCGTTATTTCGTTGTTGACGACATAGCCGTCCCCTATCAAATCAAGTAGGCCCATCTTCTCCAACGGCAGGATATTCTCCTCAACCCACGGGGCATCCTTGGCGAATTCAGGTTTGGTGAAATGATCCCAATCCAGTTGGGGGGCCAAATAGCGGGCGTTGGGGAAAGTCGGTTTCGGCTCGGATCCGGAGTAATCAATGTTCCAGCCCACATGGTCAATGTGCATGTGGGTGATTAAAACAAGGTCCACATCTTCAGGATTGACCCCTGAGATTTTCAACTGGTTAATCATGTCGCCGGTGCGGTTCGCCCGGCTGGGATGGGGTCCTGGGCCCATGCCCGTGTCCACCATGATGGTCTTACCCATGCTGCGCAGGTAAAAATGACCGTAGTAAAGCTGTAGCTGGCAGTCTTCAAGGGCGTCGTGGTACGGCTCCCAGTCATGGGAGTCGGTGGTTGGAAACATTACAGACGGGTCACGGGGCGGCGGGAGCATATCCAAGACGAATTTAATATCAACGTTACCTACGGTAATCTGGTCGGCCATGAATAGCTCCTCTTGGTTAAGTGTTCCATGCTGATTATTGCAGCTTGTGCAGAATGGGTCGAATGATCTGATTGCTTAAAATACGAACTGATTATTGCAGCTTGTGCAGAATGGGTCGAATGATCTGATTGCTTAAAATACGAACTTAATATAATCAGTATTGAATCATCGAGAATACATTGTAATTGGAAAGGCTATTCCGGCCTTCTAAGAAAGACAGCTCAATGATCACGCCAATCTCGGCAACGGTGCCCCCGGTCATCTCCACCAGCTTGGCAGAGGCTCCCAGGGTGCCACCGGTGGCCAGCAGGTCATCTAATATCAGAACTTTTTGGCCTTTTTGAACTCCGTCCTCATGGATTTCCATGGTGTTGGTGCCGTATTCAAGGACATAATCTGTGGAAAGAGTGGCGGCGGGTAGTTTGCCCGGTTTACGTACCGGCACAATCCCCTTGCCAAGTTCTCGGGCCAACGGAGCGCCAAACAGGAAACCTCGCGACTCTACTGGTACGATGATGTCGAACTCCGTGTTTTTATAGTGATCAGCCAATTGAGCTATCGTGTAGTCAAAGGCTTTGGCATCGGCCAGCAGTGGAGTGATGTCCTTAAACAAGATACCTGGCTCTGGAAAATCGGGCACATCTCTGATGAAATCTTTAATATCCATTGGCGTTGCACTGCCGAATCCGAAATCAGGAGCCCCGTGTACTTGGGTGCATTTGGGTTCTCTTAATTGTTGGTTCGGTCCTTGATTAGAAGAAATTCGTGCCCAGAGACAGGTATAGCGGTAGGTCTATCAAGTCGATGGGCCGTGCCTAAAAGTGTAGATTACGGCACACTCGCCGTCAAGATGACGGTCTAGGAGAAAGATCACGTCGGAATCCGTCAACTCGGGCGTGGATACGATTGACTTTCTAGGGCCATATTTATATAATTCTTATAGATTCTTGGTTACGAAATGGCCCCGCGAATGCTGGGGCTATTTTTTAGTGGGTGATGAATAGTCGCCAAACTAATCACCAGGAGCCTCAAATCCCACCTGGGATTTTTAACATTCAGTCTCGCTGGCACCATTCCCAGCGGCATGGTTACGGTTAGACCCGGCAACTAAGGCCGGGGCAGGTCAATCTCTCGTTATAGATTCGAGTGTTTCTCCTGTCCACGATTGCGTGGCAACTGCGAATTATGCGAAATTTCCTATGCCTGGAGGGGTGGGTGAGTGGTTAAAGCCACCAGACTGTAAATCTGGCGTCCGGAAGGGCTTCGCAGGTTCGAATCCTGCCCCCTCCACCATCATGATTGTCCATGGTCTTATGGCCGGACAATATAGAAAGGCAAATGGCAGCCGTTAATCTATCAGCCCAGATAGCTCAGCGGCAGAGCGCGTTCTTGGTAAGAACGAGGTCGGCGGTTCAATCCCGCCTCTGGGCTCCAGTTTTAAAATCGGCCCGCACAACACAATAGGGACCGAGTATGAGTAGTAGGGAGGACACCTAAGAGATGGCTAAACAGCAATTCGACCGTACGAAAGATCATCTAAACGTAGGCACCATTGGCCACGTGGACCACGGCAAGACTACGTTGACTTCAGCCATCACTAAGGTCTTGGCAGACCAAGGCTTGGCCAACTACCTAGACATGGACAGCATTGATAATGCTCCTGAAGAAAAGGCCCGTGGTGTAACCATCGCCATCGCCCACGTGGAGTATGAGTCGGAAACCCGACACTACGCCCACGTTGACTGCCCCGGTCACGCTGACTATATCAAGAACATGATTACCGGAGCCGCTCAGATGGACGGTGCCGTTCTGGTGGTTAGCGCCCCGGACGGCCCCATGCCCCAGACTCGTGAGCACATCCTCCTGGCCCGGCAGGTTGAAGTGCCTAAGATCTTGGTTGCCTTGAACAAATGCGACATGATGGACGACGAAGAGCTCTTGGAACTAGTTGAGCTCGAAGTTCGTGAACTCCTCAGCCGCTACGACTATCCCGGTGACGACACTCCGATTGTCCGCGTAAGTGGTCTGAAGGCCATTGAAGGCGAGCCAGAATACGTCCAAGGCGTGGCGGACTTGGTCAAAGCCATGGACGAGTGGATTCCGATCCCTGAGCGGGTAACCGACCGTCCCTTCTTGATGCCGATTGAAGACGTATTTGGTATCAAGGGCCGCGGTACCGTGGTAACCGGTCGTGTAGAGCGCGGCACCTTGAACGTAGGTTCTGCAGTTGAAATCATTCGCTGGGGTGACGTTCGTGAGACCGTTGCCACCGGTCTGGAAATGTTCCACAAGAACTTGGATACCACCCAAGCAGGTGATGCTGTCGGCATCCTCCTCCGTGGTGTGGACCGGGAAGAAGTAGAACGCGGCCAGGTGCTGGTTGCACCCGGAACAATGCACCCTTACACCAAGGCTGAAGCCGAGGTTTACATCCTTAGCCGTGAGGAAGGTGGACGACACACACCGTTCTTCTCCGGCTACAAGCCCCAGTTCTACATCAGGACATCTGACATCACGGGCTCTTGCACACTGCCCGAGGGCGTTGAGATGGTCATGCCTGGGGACAACGTTAAAATGGAAATTGAACTGATGAGCCCGGTACCGCTGGAAGAGCAGATGCGCTTCGCAATTCGCGAAGGCGGACGTACAGTGGGATCCGGAGTTATCACCAAGGTTATGGAGTAACTCATGGCCAGAAAAACCGCCGACGTTAGGCAGATTATTACCCTGCAATGCGGCGACTGCCGAGAGCGTAATTACACCTCTGCGAAAAACCGACGCAACGACCCCAACCGTATGGAGTTGAAGAAGTATTGCTCAAGGTGCCGCTCGCACAAGACCCATCGCGAAGTGAGGTAGAGGCCCATGGCTAGGGCATCATCACGCAGTCAACGTATCGTCGCTCCCTCCGGTGGAGGACGTGTAGGTCCGGTAGTTTTCCTTCAAGAAACCTACTCGGAACTACGAAAGTCTGTCTGGCCCAGCCGAGAAGAAACTGCACGGCTGACCTCGGTGGTCATCGTATTGGCCATTGCTGCCGGGTTCTTTCTGGGCGGCCTAGACAGGATTTTTGCAGAACTCTTTTCGCGGGTCATCTTCGCCCGAGGTATCTTCTAGAGAAACCGGGGCAAGGGCCAGCATAATCGACTGTAATAATGCAGAAATATGGGGCGCGTTTCGGCGTGGCCCATTTCTGCTTGACCAGGCATTGGATATTGCAATATGACAACAAAAGACACATTGGAGTCCGAAGAGACACAGGACTCCCGTTGGTATATCGTCCACACGTACTCCGGTCAAGAAGACTTGGTAGAGAAGAACCTCCGCCTGCGCATCCAGAGTCTGGATATGCAGGATCGTATCAACGAAGTACTGGTTCCCACTGAGGAAGAGGTAATCTTCAAGGACGGCGAGCGGCGCTCAGAGCGCAAGAAGTTGTTCCCAGGCTACATCCTGGTCCAAATGATTATGGATGATGAAAGCTGGTACGCAGTGCGGAACACCCCCGGTGTCACCGGGTTTGTGTCCACTGAAGACGAACACGACAAACGGCCCAAACCTGTTCCTCTAGAAGAAAAGCAGATGGAGGACATCCTCAAGCAGGTGGACTCTAATCCGACCCGAGTGACCATTGGCCTGGAGCGCGGTGAGACTGTGAGAATCACGGAAGGTCCATTCGTAGACTTCATCGGCACCATTAATGACGTGGATGAAGGTAAGGGCAAGGTTCGGGTTATGGTATCCTTCTTCGGGCGTGAAACTCCCGTGGAGTTGGATTTCCTACAGGTAGAACGAATCTAGAGTCTATCCAGTGCCAAGGCTAAATGCCTTGGCCATATACCTATAAAAGCGTACTTAAGCGTAACTAAAGGAGCCCCTCGTTGGCGAAGAAAGTTAGGGCCATCATTAAACTACAGCTGGAAGCCGGTAAGGCAACACCTGCCCCTCCGGTGGGACCCGCGCTGGGCCAGCACGGCGTAAATATCATGGGCTTCGTCAAGGAATATAACTCCAAGACGGCCACTCAGGCAGGTACCATCGTTCCGGTTCACCTAACCGTCTATGAAGACCGTTCCTTTACTTTCGTAACTCGCACGCCCCCGGCGTCGGACATGTTGCGCAAGGCTGCAGGAGTGGAAAAAGGAGCCTCCGAGTTCCGCTCAGGCAGTGTCGGTAAAATAACCAAACAGCAACTTAAAGAAATAGCCGAATCCAAGTTGGCCGACCTTAACGCCGGTGGCGTTGACGAAGCGATGGCCATCATTGCCGGTACCGCCCGCAGCATGGGCATCGACGTAGGAGAATAGCAACCATGGTCAAGCACAGTCGACGGTTTAGCACCGTGGCAGAAATGGTAGACCTAGAAAAGAACTACGAACCGAAGGACGCCATGGAACTTCTTAAAGAAGTATCCACAGCCAAATTCGATGAGACCGTTGAGCTCCACATCAGGACCAACGTTGATCCGAGACACGCCGATCAGATGATTCGCGGTGTCTGTCGCCTGCCCCACGGACTGGGCAAGGTCATCCGAGTGGTGGTCTTTGCCGGTTCAGAAGGTGCGGAAGAAGCACGCGCCGCCGGCGCCGACTTTGTTGGCGAAGACGACCTGATTGCAAAGATTGAAGCTGGATGGGACGACTTTGAAGTCGGCCTAGCCACTCCCCAAATCATGCCCAAAATCGGTAAACTGGGTCGGATTCTAGGTCGCAAAGGCCTGATGCCGAACCCTCGCTCTGGCACAATGGTGCAGCCACAAGACATGGCAAGAGCAGTGGAAGAAGCCAAGGGCGGCAGGACCGAATACCGGACCGACCGCACGGCCATAATCCATTCGTCCGTGGGCAAGGTAAGTTTCACCGCAGACCAACTGGTAGATAACCTGTCCTCATTGGCCAGCGCCATCGTCAGAGAGCGTCCGGACAGCCTGAAGGGGCCGTTCTTCCGGTCAGCGTATATAACGTCTACAATGGGACCCAGCGTTTCGTTGGATTTGCCCTCGTTGATGGCTCTAGAGTCACTAGAGTAATCCGGCAACGGGCTTAATGCCCGTCTTTACAACTTAGGTAATAACACGCCAAAGACAGTGGGTCCTTGAAATGGGGCAAATGCGCAAGCAGCCCACCCAGGCGCGACGATCAGTAATTCGGATAACCGAATCCCTACGCCGCGTATTTGGCGTAGGGATTTTTTATTACAGACAACTGAACCGGGAACTGTTGGACAATTTTGATAAATCAATCTTGTTCTACCCAGAAAATCCCAACATGGTTTTAATGGAGGATTAATTTGCCAACCCAGCAAAAAGTAGACCGAGTCGAAGACGTCAAGGATCGGCTAGAACGCAGCAGTATTGCAATGACGGCCAGTTATGCTGGAATCTCCGTCAACGATATGATTCTGTTACGCCGGGCCATGCGCACCGGTGGTATAGATTTCACAATCGTCAAGAACACTCTGCTCAAACTGGCCGCCACCGAAGCTAATAAATCGCAGATCGGAGAGATCATTCAAGGCCCAACGGCCGTTGCCATTGCTTATGACGACCCGGCAGCAGCCGCCAAGGTCCTTTCTGATTTCATCCGGGACGGCGGGACGTCGCTGGCCATCATCGGAGCAGTAATGGGCGACGGCGCCCCAATGTCCGCTGACGATGTGACCAAGCTAGCCTCCCTGCCACCCAAGCCCATCTTGCTGGCCATGCTCTTGGGCCAGATGCAGTCACCCCTAACCAGGCTACTCACCGTGATGAACGGTCCGATACAAGCCCTGGACAACGTGCTGCAAGCAAGGGTCCGCCAACTAGAAGAACAAAGCCCGGCACCAGAAGCCGAAGCAGCTCCTACCGAGCCTGAAGCATCTGCCGAACCCGAAGCCAGCGCAGAAGACGCACCGGCTGAGGAAGAAGCAGAAGCCGAAGAAGCGTCCGCTGAAGAAGCGCCTGCTGAAGAAGCCGCTGCGGAAGAAACTTCAGAGGAACCTGAAGCTGCAGAACCTGAAGCAGAAACATCTGATGAGGAAGCCTCAGAGTAATACCACCGGGTAATACGATCAGAATTCTCATCTATAGCTAACCAACAAATTTGATCAATAAACAGCCTGATATGACAAAGAGGAGACATCATGACTAAAGAAGAACTTATTGACGCAATTAAGCAAATGAACGTGGTTGAATTGGCCGACGTGGTCAAGGCACTGGAAGAAGAGTTTGGTGTGAGCGCCGCTGCCCCTGTGGCCGTTGCCGCCGCGCCCGCTGCCGGAGCACCTGCCGACGGTGGCGCAGCCGCTGCCGAAGAACAGTCTGCATTCGCAGTCAGCCTGAAAGACATCGGTCCCAACAAGATCAACGTCATTAAGGCCGTCCGCGAAGTTACTTCCCTGGGCCTACGCGAAGCCAAAGAGCTGGTTGAGTCCGCTCCTACCGCCATCAAGGAAGGCATTGCCAAGGAAGAAGCCGACGAGATCAAAGCCAAGCTGGAAGAGGCAGGCGCCGCCGTCGAGGTCGCCTAACAACTCCCCGGTCGCAAGACCTCAGCTTTACTTTAGCGAAACAAAAAGGGCTTCTCCAATTGGAGAAGCCCTTTTTCTATCTGATTACCAAACTTAGCCCGGTTGCACCTGTTAAGTTTACAGGCCTATGTTCTAACGAAACGGGGGAAGCTGGCCGTCTAGGAACTCATAGGCACGGTTGAATTGGCTCTCCCCGCCGTAGCCTTTTTCTTCCGCAACCGACTCCACTTCAACGTCGGGAACCACGCCATTCCTTGTCATCAATTCCCCTTTGGGTGAGAAACGACGGGCCACCGGCAGGTACATGGCCGATCCATCGCTCAGTTCTATAAACTCATAGGCTGAAGCATCGCCCAGGCTGGTCATGCCAAACAGCGTGGCCCGCCCGGAATCACGCAACGCCGCAGCCAAAGTCTCTGCCTCACGTGAGGTCTGCTCGTTAATCAACACTGCCACCAGAAGATCGTCCAATGACAGCCGGTTCTCGTTGGGGCTGATTGTAATTTCGGTACGCTGGCCGTCCTTGCCTTCAACGTAGCCAAACACAGTGCCGTCTGGCAGGAATTGTGCCGCAGTCTCCACGGCCGCCTCAGATGAGCCACCGGGATTGGTTCTGATGTCCACCACCAAGGCCAGCATGTCGAATTGGTTCAATTCTTCCAACGCCGAGAATGCCTGCTCGCCAGTGTTGTCCCTAAACCTCGATATACGTAGGTAACCGATTCCGCCCGGTATCAGTTGGAAGGCCACCGACTGTAATTCAATATCGCCCCTGAAGACCTCTACATCTTCCGAATCGACCTCTCCAGCCCGCATTACGCCCAAGAGGACTTTCGTTCCCTTTGGCCCGGCAACCTGATCCACAACTTCCTGCACGCTCTGTCCCAATACCGACGCTCCAGCAACAGAAACTAGGATATCACCAGGCAATATCCCTGCGTTTTCTGAAGGGGAACCGGCAAAGGGAAACAGCACTATCTGGCCGTCACGAGTAACCACTCTAGAACCAATGCCCAGATAACTGCCTTCCAACCCGCCCTCCAGACTCTCTTTGGCTAAGGGATATTGGATGGCATCCAAGTACACAGCGGATGAGTCACTCAAGCCTTCTAGCAATCCAACGACCAGGGCGTCAACGACAGTTGCCGAGTCAAACTCTGGATTAGACGCCTGATACTTGGCAACTGCCCGCCATAGGTCGACCATCTCACTCGGTACTTCGGTCGGTGGTTGGCCTCGCATGCGGCCAATTGCAGTCAAGAATGGGTAGGGTGAGATACCAACTTGGTTCAATAATCTGCCCATAGCACCGGAGACCACTGCGTCAGCGTCCAACGGTTCGGAACTAACATAGTTCTGGCTTATCTCTTCCCAGGCCTCCCATACCAACGCCAGTCCGTCTGAAGAAGCTTCAGGCGTGTCTTGAGCATCGGTAGATTCAGAACAGGCAACAAAGGTAACGATTGAAACCAGTGCGATTATCGCAACAAAGATGCGGGGATTAACGTGGTGAAAAATTGGTAATTTATGCAACATATCTTGTTTAAATACGGGACCGCGAACACAGCTGATTCCCCAGGCTCGCTCACGCGGCCGGTTAATTGTATCAGAAGGCTTCTTCCCGTCAGACGTCCCAACGGCGGTCTAGACGACAGCGGCATTGCCAGCCACCATCGCGCCTAGTACACTGGAATTAATGTCCTCAATCGAGGCGTAATTCGTTATTTATGCAAATAAACTAGGAGCCAGCAACATGATTAAAGTAACCGTGCTATACCCCAATGAAGAAGGAAAGAAATTTGACCATGGTTATTGGACCACGACTCACCTAAACTTGGTCCGGGGCCTGCTCGGCCCGATGGGCTTGGTGAACGGCGAAATGGAGAAGGGCGTCTCAGGAGCCGACCCCAATGCTCCCGCGCCTTTCGTTGCTGTCGCCCACCTATACTTCAACACTGTTGAGGAAGTTCACGCTTCATTCAAGGAGCATGGAGGGGCCGTCATGGGTGACATTTCCAATTACACTGACATCAAACCCACATTCCAGATCAGCGAGACTCTGCTCTAGGATCTGACATCAATCTGGTACCAAAGGCGGCCCTCGTAGGGCCGCCTTTTTAGTTTAAGGAGCAACATGCCGCTGTCAGAATCAGAAGCAGCCTTCCAAGATCTATCCCAGAGATTGATTAAGGAACATTGGGATTTCTACCCAACTGCCGGGTCACGGATCGGCCGACACGAGTACGACGGCCGGTTGCCAGACCTTTCTCC
>Ga0209089_10002234_pt1 | contig 17273 bp, 21 predicted proteins | sample ArcticOcean_MG_C_FD_187431 | JGI IMG/M metagenome (GOLD analysis project Ga0209089, IMG submission 187431) | Marine microbial communities from western Arctic Ocean - ArcticOcean_MG_CB2_150 (SPAdes) (version 2) | ecosystem: Environmental > Aquatic > Marine > Oceanic | place: Arctic Ocean: Canada... | reverse complement strand
AGTGGCACAGACAAACACTATGGTTCTACAATAGATTTAAATTAGTTAATTCAATTCAAAAAATTCTAAATAAAACTTTTAAAAACGGCCTATATAGGATCGTCTTTTAGTATAGTATACCAAAAGTTAATCTATAAATGCAATAACAACTTTAGTATATAACGATAGCCATTTTTTTTCCGGCCAGCACCAAAAAAACGCCGGATCCCTAAATAGTCTTATGACTATTACAAAACAATCATACGCCGACATTAAAGAGTACTGGGACTTTCAACGTAAGATAGAATACAATAAAGAGAAGTTGAAATCTATGGCTAAAGAAATGCACGGTAAGGTGTACAATCAAATGGGTATGCTGAGTGAACAGGAACTCTTTGATTCTATCTGGACTAAACTACCACAAGAGGCATACGAAACACCAGACCCTACTTGGGTACCTGAAAATGAACATTACAGATTTGAATGGGAGAAGTTTGATCCTACTTGGTTAGTTAAGAAACTTGCACCTCCTGGTCGCAAAGTAGTCCTACGTGCAAGGGATAAGTTTAATGAGGTTTGGCCTGAGGATAATAGACTAGATGATTAGGTGCAACCTTGCTTAGTATATACATATTGGTGATTATATTCATAGTCTTTGCTTACGTAGTCGGAAACATCTAACTTATATATAACTGTGTCAGTCCTTCAAGAATGCTCCAAGTTACGGAGTAAACAAAACAAACAAAATCAATAACGTCTTCCTTTTACATATCTCTTATTCCATACAAAGATATAGTGACCACGTCTTACGTATTTAAAGGTAAGTGGCTTCCATCTATGATAGGTTCTTAATGTTTGTATGTAAAGAATACAGTACTCTGGCTCCCAGTCTGTTATTCTTATTCTGTATGGTGAATGACTATAAAGGGCTTTTTGGCAATAGACGATAAAGTCGACATCGGAAAAGCAGTGACTACTGTGGTGGGATTCTATAATGATTTTGTTTTTAGTAGGAACAATTCACTTCATTTTGTAGCAGCCTTCTAAAGTTATATTTATAATAACAGGTATATGGATGTTTGTCAAGTCTTAAATTTTTCGAATCAATCGTAGTTGCTGTGAGCGGGCAACGAGGGAGAGTTGACATTTGACGTTATAAATAGTATTATAGACAAATAGGAGATTATGAATGAATAAAAAGAATATGATGGAGACCTTTGCTCAAAAGGTTGCTCAATCAGAAGACTCAGGTATCTATAGTGCAACGTATGACGCATTGAGTACACCTGATGATAAGTTTCTGAATGACTTAGCAAATAACACACCCAACAATAGTATGTTTGACGCTGTAGAAAAAAAATCAAAAAAACTAAAACATCAAGTTATCAATATTAATAATTATGAACGATATTGGGATAACTCTACACCGACTGGACACCAGATAAGAATAGTATGTCAAGATGATTCTACATTACATATTAATCTGAATTGGCCTAAAGGATATAATCCAAGAATTCACGATATAGACGAAAGGGACAAATATGGCGCTATTAAAAGCAAATCACAAAGAGTTAAAAAGAAAAGTAAATCAATCAGAAGAGGTAAGAAATAACGATAGGTCGTTCTCTAGTTGGAAAGATTTAAAAGACTTAAAAAAGATTAAGTTAGCATTAAAAGATAAATTAGTGAAAAGTAAAAATAATGATGAAAGAAGCAACCCAGCAATTTCTAAAGTACAGACCTAATGCACAATACATAGAAAAGGTTGAACATAGACCGAATAGTGATTATCAAAGACGTGAGTGTATTTCTATGTCTGTTGTAGAAGCAAAAAACTTTGGGACGAAGTTTATAACAGGTTGGTTGATTGATAATTATAATGAAAGTATCAATGCAACACCTATTATACATCATTGTTGGAACATAGATAAAAATGGAATGCATTATGATACGATACCGAAACAAGAAAGTAAATATGATTACGTTATGGATCCAGATGTTAATAAACCTTATAGTTATCAAGGCACCTGGTATATCTCACCAGTAATTTATTTAACAGGTAAAGAACTAAAGATAATTATACGTGATGGACGAAAAGGAATTATTACAGATGAAGAACATATAAGGTTTTATAATGAAAGACAACAAGAAGCAATTTTACACAGAATGGACAACATAAGATGAACATAACAGAAAAATTGAGCAATAAGAAATATTATGTAAGAAGCGTAAAAGAATATAAAACAATAATTAAGAAACTAAATAAGAATTATCCTGACTTTTTAAAAGTTGTAGATAAGAAGAAACAATCTAATAAAGTAAAACAAAAAAATGTTTTAAAACATATACTTTGGAAAGATTTAGAGGAGTTAGCACAATGTATGATGAAATGAACGGACTACAAGTACTATGGTCAATATTAACAAACTGGGAAGAAGGAAAGGGTCTTTGGATGATAATTGGACTTGCTATGATAGCAGTTACATTATCAATTATATCAGATAAGTATTTAGATAATGATGATGTAATACCGCCAACAGAACAATATCCATTATGATAGATAAAGAACAAAAAGGTGGCAATTTAAATTTTGGTCCGTATGTGGCTATGTATAGAGTGCATCCTGAATTAATAGCAGAACTTACAGAACGAGGCGAAAAAAGTAAACCAGGATCTGGTAATGAAAAATTAGCAGGTGTAATGGAAGACCAACGAGGGTTTTCACAAGAAGATAAAAAATGGTTTATAAAAGAGTTTCAACAATACGTAGATGATTATGTAGAAAGTATGGCAGACTATATTTCACAACAATATGATGAAAACTTATTTTCAAAAAAATTCACACTCATAGATTTATGGGCGAATTATATGAAAGAGAATGAAGCTAATCCTGAACATACACATAGTGGTATGTTAACTTGGGTTATGTATTTAAAGACGCCAGACTTAACAGAAGAAAGAGCAAATTATAAAGGCAAGAGTTTTGGTCCTGGTGGAATAACGTTTCATTATGGTGAACACTCTAATCCAAAATGGGCAGAACATACATATGGTTATAATCCTGAAGTAGGAACCTTATGGATATTTCCTGCACAATTAAGACATCAAGTAATTCCTTTTAAAACAAAAGGAGAAAGAATAAGTGTATCAGGCAATTTATACTTTAATCATCCTAAAGATGAATCAAAGACACTTGAAGAAGCACGTAAAGTGGAAGATTTAAAACAAACAAACCAAAGTTTTGCTGATAGAGTAGCAAAGGAGATAAAATGAAACGATATTTATATTTAACATTAGGTTGGTTATGTGTGGGTATGGCATACATTGGTGTAATTACACCTGGTATACCATTTAGCATATTTCTAGTAATTGCCGCTTGGGCATTTGCTAAATCATCTAAAAAATGGCACGACTGGTTATACAATCACAAATACTTTGGTAAGTTTTTAACAGGTTGGACAAAGTACAAAGTCTTTCCACAATATGCAAAATATTCAATGATACTTGTTATGTCAAGTTCATTAGTATTTCTTTGGTATACAACATACAATCTTAATGCATTACTATGGTCAAGTAGTTTTATGTTTTTATGTGCTGTATGGGCGTGGAGATATCCTGCAACAAAAGAAATTGCAGACTCAAGAATTAAGGCAGGTAAAAGGGTTGCCTGGCTTAAATGACACCCATTGAAGATACTATACTAAATAAAAAAACAACCAATACACCAATATGGTTAATGAGGCAAGCAGGAAGGTATCTTCCAGAGTTTAGAGAGATTAGAAAACTAAATCCAGATTTTATTAGTTTATGTTTAGATGTTGAGTTATCTTCCGAGATTACCTTACAACCTCTTAAAAGATTTGAACTAGACGCTGCTATAATTTTTTCAGACATCTTAATGTTGCCGTATGGGTTAAATCAAATAGTAGAATTTAAGAAAGACGTTGGTCCACAATTAGGTGATTTAGATTTAGATGTTATAGATGAAATTGATTTTATAGGAACATTATATCCTATTTACAAATCTATAAAAAGAGTAAGTGAAAATAAGTTAGTTAAAAATAAAAATGTAATAGGTTTTGTGGGTGCGCCTTGGACTCTTTTAGTTTATATGATTAATAAACACTCTCCTAAAAAAGAACTAATAAAAGACTTTTTTAAAGATAAAATTTTAATTAATAAAACATTAATAATTTTAGAAAAGTATTTAAAAATACACATTGAACGACAAATTAAAGCAGGAGCTACGATAATACAAATTTTTGATAGTTGGGCTGGTTTGTTAGAAGAAAAAAACTTACCAGAGTATGTTTATAAACCAACATTAAATTTAGTTAATTATGTTAAGTCTTTAAATGTTCCTGTAATTTGTTTTCCAAGAGGTATTAAAAATTATAAAGAGTACTGTAATATTGTTAAACCTGATGTAGTCAATATTGATTATGATGTAGACCCAATTTCTATATGCAAAGAAATAGATATTCCTGTTCAAGGAGGACTTGATCCTAAAGTATTATTAACAGATAAAGAAAATTTAAAAAAACAAACTTTAAAATACTTAAATATTTTCAAAGACCATCCATACATATTTAATTTAGGACACGGTGTTATAAAAGAAACGGATCCTAATATGGTTGATTATTTGGTTAAAACAGTAAAGGATTATTAAATGAGATTAATACAACCGATATTCGCCAGTAATTCTACAAGAGAAACTGGACTAGGAGAAGATAATAAAATCTTTAATACTAAAGAAGTCATTGAACGTGTTAAGAAAGATATTGATTTAGGAGTAAAAGAATTTCTTTTATTTTACATACCTGAATTTAAGTTATTTAACTTTAACCAAGTGTGTGAAACTGCCGCTAGTCTTTCAACGTTACCTATAAAATTAAATGTTGATGTATGTTTATGTTCTTATACACACGATGGACATTGTTGTGTAACAGGAGACCAAGAAAAAACAGATGACCTATTATTACAATCAGCCGTAGAGATTTACACAGCGTCAGGTGCTACAGTAGCACCAAGTGATTGTCAAGACAATACAGTTAAGAATATTAAAGCAGTTAATGATGGTCAGATACCTGTAATGAGTTATAGTACAAAATTTCGTTCAACGTTTTATAGCGGTTGGCGTAATGTAATGAAGATACCAAAAGGTATTCATAGACCCTATCAATTAGATGTTTCAGATAGATTCGGTGCAATTGAAAGGTCAGTAAAATATGCTAAAGATGGTGCAGATGAATTAATGGTAAAACCTGGTATAACAAGTTTAGATTTAATAGGACCAATAAAATACTTTACAAGAAAAAAAGTAGGTGCATATCAAACTTCAGGTGAGTATCTAGGAATAGGTGAGCCTGGTAATTTAGAAGAAACATATCACGTATTCAAAAGAGCAGGTGCTGATTATATGATAACTTATGGTGCAAGAAGATTATGCCGACATCACTCATAATAGGATCAAGAGGAAGTAAATTAGCACGTATCTATGCTGAAAAAGCTAAAGCATTATTAAACAAAGAAGTAATTATCAAAGAAATTGAAACCAAGGGTGACCAACTTAAAGATGTAAGACTTTCTGAAGCTGGAGGTAAAGGACTATTTTCTAAAAAGATTGAAGAAGAATTATTAAGTAAAAAAATTGATATAGCTGTTCACGCATTAAAAGATATGCCAACAGAAGAAACAGAAGGTTTATTAACAAACTGTTTTTTAGAAAGAAACGATCCAAGAGAAGTTTTAATTAGTAGAGATAATAAACACTTAAAAGATTTAGCTCCAAATTCAATTATCGGTACTTCTTCATTTAGAAGAGAATTCCAATTAAAAAGAATAAGAGAAGACCTTAATTGTAAGTTGATAAGAGGAAATGTTGATACAAGAATAAGAAAACTTAATGAAGGTTTATTTGATGCTATTATCTTATCTTATGCTGGTATTCAATCATTAGGTTTAGAGAACAAGATTTCTCAAACTTTTACAACTAGTGAAATGATACCTTGTGCTGGTCAAGGAGTTATTGCCTTACAATGTAGAAATAATGATAAAGAAATAATTGAATTATTAAAAAGTGTTAATCATACAGCAACACATAATTGTGTTAAGGCAGAAAGAAACGTTTTAAAAGTTATAGAAGGAGATTGTGATACAGCGGTAGGTGTATTTGCAAGTATTGATGATAATACGATTAATCTTGAAGCTGAACTATTTTCACCAGATGGTAAAGATAGATTTTATTCAAAATCATTTAAAAGTATTGATAAAGCAGCCGACCTAGGAATAGAAATAGGTCATTTACTAAAATCTAGTGTTTAGTCTTGTTCAGAATACAATGTTTGCGAGTATAGTGCTAAAATAAACATAGCAATTCCTAACAATGACAAAGTACCACACAAAAACCAATTATCGTTCATAGGTATTCCGTGATAACCGCCGTCAATTGCGCCGACAGCACCAATTAACATAAAAGTACCTAATATAGAACAAATAATTGTTAAATATTCATATAGTTTTTTCATAATGTTTTCCTTTTCAACTTATACGTTAACTATACACTAAAAATTTAGTAAAGTCAAGGGAAAAATTTAAAAAAAATGAGAAAAATCAAGGTTTTCTTACTTTGTTGTTCTATTTTTGTTCTATTTTCTAAAAAACTGTAAATTTTCAACAAATTTTCGAATCAGTAGGCACTTTACACTTGTAATTTTTATTATAAATAGTGTTTATGACATATTGCAATACTTGTGGTAGGGAATCCCATTGTGGAGAACCCAAATTTGAAATGATGGAAGCTAGAAACATAGAAATCTGTAAATATTGTAGATGTGATGATAAAAAATGTAAAGTGAAAAGGAAAAAAAAGAATGTCAAAACAAAAAAAGTTTAAGTTTACAGATAACAAAGAAATAAATGAAGAAATAACTGCTACGAGTTGGAAAAAGGCAGTTAAGTCTTTTCAAAATAAAGTGAAAGAAAAATTAATCTATATTGAGTGGGTAAGTAAGAAAGGTCAAGAAATGACCAAGTGGCAAAAACTACCTATCGGTAGAAGAGATAAGATTGGAAGTTAAAAATGTCAAATATTGATACGTTAGTAGAACAATTAGGTAAGTTAACAGTTATTGAAGCAGGTGACTTAGCAAAAAGGTTAGAGAAAACTTGGGGTTTAGATTTAAACACTTTAACAAGTACACCAGCGGCAGTATCAGAAGAAAAAGAAGAGTCTTTATTCAAAGTTGTCTTAACAGGTTTTAATGCAGGTGCTAAAATAGGTGTTATTAAAGCAATTAGAGCTTTTAAAGATATGGGATTACTTGAAGCAAAGACTTTTGTAGAAGAGTTTCCTTCTGTTATAGCAGAAGACCAAGAAAAAAAGGATGCAGATAAAATTAAAGCAGATATAGAGTCTGTTGGAGGAACGGTAGAATTAAAATGATAGAATTAAAAGAAGTTAAAGAATGGATGAGTAAAAATTCTTGTCCTAATTGGGTATTAGTAGTAATAGTAGTTCTTTGGATATTGGCATAATGCCAAAGCTTTGTAGAGATTTAGATTTAGGAGCAACTGGTCACGGTTGTGATCCTGTTATAGGTGTTAAAGCAACACAAGTTACAGTTAGAGCAAATGGTAAACCAGTTGCTAGACTTAATGATCCTACATTGCCACATACCATAACAAACCCGATACCACCGTGTATTCCACATATGGGTAAAGTTAACATAGGGTCCACTACAGTTAGAGCTCAAAGTATACCTGTAGCAAGAGTTGGAGATTCTTATGATATGGGACAAATGATTAAAGGTTCTCCTACAGTAAGAGCGGGTTAACTGTATAAATATATACAGTTATGGCACAGAATCAATCATTTTTAAACGATTATACAAAGCACGTTAAAAGTACTAGTAAACGACAATCTAGGAAGTTTAAAGATTTGGATTTAGACTTTGGTAGACATCCAATTACTAATGACGTTAATGTGGTTGAAGACGCAATAGCAATAAAAAGAGCAGTCAGAAATTTAGTACAAACAAATTTTTATGAAAGACCTTTCCATCCTGAATTAGGTTGTGGTGTAAGAGAATTACTTTTTGAAAATTATAGTCCAGTTACTAATGTGTTTATAAAAAGAAAAATAGAAGAGTGTTTAGTTAATCACGAACCTAGAATCCAGTTAACTGGTATTAGAATAAATGAAGATGAATTTGGAGAAGGTTCAAGAGCAGATGAAATAGCAGGACCAATAAGAAGTACTGCTATAGATGAAAACAGATTACAAGTAGAAATTTATTTTAATATTATAGGTGTACCTAATCCACAATCAGTTTCAGTTACTTTACAAAGGATAAGATAAGATGTCGCAACATAAACTAGAAGTATCAGAATTAGATTTTGATAAAATAAAAGTAAATTTAAAAACTTTTTTACAAAGTCAAACACAGTTTCAAGACTATGATTTTGAAGGTTCAAGTTTATCTATTCTATTAGATGTACTATCTTATAACACCCATTACTTGTCATACATTGCTAATATGTCAACTAATGAAATGTATTTGGATAGTGCTGATATTAGAAAAAATATTGTTTCATTAGCAAAGATGTTAGGATATACTCCTACATCTCCTAGAGCACCAAGAGCTTATGTTGATGTTGTAGTTAATAATGCAACAGGTTCCTCGGTTACAATGCAGAAGGGAACAGTTTTCTCAACTACAGTTGACGCAGTTGAATATCAATACGTAACTAATGAAGATATAACAATTACACCAGTAAATGGAATTTATAAATTTGAAAATGTACCTCTTTATGAAGGAACATTGGTTACATTTAAATATACGTATGATGTAAATGATACTGACCAGAAATTTCTTATACCTAGTTCTTCAGCAGATACTTCAACTTTAAAAGTTACCGTTCAAACTAGTAATACAGATACAACGCAAAGCATTTATACTTTAGCGGGTGGTTATAATAATGTATCAAGTGAAACAAAAGCATTTTTTATACAAGAAGGTTCTAGTAATAAGTATGAAATTTATTTTGGTGATGGTGTAACAGGTAAAAAATTAGATGATGGTAATGTTATTATATTAGAATACGTTATAACTAATACAGTAAATTCAAACGGCGCTTCAAAATTTTCATTATCAGGAAATGTTGGTGGTTTTACAAATGTAACTCTAACAACTGAATCAAATTCTTCTGGTGGTGCAATTGGAGAAACAAATGAATCAATAAAATTTAATGCACCTTTACAATATGGTGCTCAAGATAGAGCAGTTACAGCAACTGATTATGAAACGTTAATTAAATCAATTTATCCAAATGCATTATCAGTTAGTGCGTGGGGTGGAGAAGATGATGAAACTCCAACATATGGTGTTGTAAATATTTCAATCAAAGCAAAATCAGGAGAAATTTTAACTGATACAACAAAACAAGATATTGTAACTCAATTAAAACCATATAACGTTGCTTCAGTAAGACCAATTATAAAAGATCCAGAAACAACTTCTGTATTAATTACTTCAAATGTTAAGTATGACGCAAGGGCAACAGCAAAAACTGCTGATACTATAAAGGCAGATGTTGTTGATAAGTTAATAACTTATAATGCTTCTACTTTACAAAAGTTTGATTCAATATTCAGATTTTCAAAAGTTACAGGTTTGATTGATAGTACAGATGATAGTATTTTATCAAACATCACAACTGTTAAAATAAGAAAATCTTTCCAACCTATACTTTTAACATCTTCAAAATATAGTATATATTTTAGAAATGCATTATATAATCCACACTCTGGACATTTATCAACAACAGGTGGTATATTAACTTCATCAGGATTTAAAATAGATGGTAATGATAATGAATGCTTTTTTGATGATGATGGCGCAGGTAATGTAAGATTATATTATTTAGCTAGTGGTGTAAAATCTTATTTAAATTCAGCGCAAGGTACTATTGATTATAGTACAGGTGCAATAACAGTCAATTCATTAAACATTGCGAGTATATCAAATATTAGAGGCGTTGTGTCAACAGTAGTTGAATTAAAAGTAACACCAAGTTCTAATGATGTTGTTCCAGTTAGAGACCAAATTGTTGAAATGGATATTGCAAATTCAACTATAACAGTTACAGCTGATAGTTTTGTTGGAGGAAGTGCTGAGGCAGGTGTGGGATACACAACTACTTCCAGTTATTAATGACAAATGGCAAAGTTTAATGATAAAATTTCAACAATACTTTCTGGTCAACTACCTGAATTTGTAGTTACTGACCATCCAAAGTTTGCTGAATTTCTTAAAGTCTATTATCAATTATTAGAGTCTTCTGAATTATCAGTAACTTCTGTTAAATCTACAGAAGGTATCTTATTAGAAACAGAAACAGCACAAGCAAATAATTTAGTACTAAACGCAAGTGCTAAAGGTAGTGCAAGAACATCACTTGACGCAGGTGATAAAGTTATTTTTGAAACTTTTTCTGGTACTGAATATGGAAAATTTGAAAGAGGTGAAACAGTTACAGGACAAACTTCTAATGCAACTGCTGTTGTACTAACAGAAGATTTAGATACTGGACGTTTATTCATATCTGCTCAAGATAAATTTATAACAGGTGAAATAGTTGTAGGTGGTAGTTCAAATGCATATGCAACAATAGATAATTATAAACCTAATCCAGTAAATAATATTGCCGACCTAGTTAACTTTAGAGACCCAGACGGTGTAATAAGTAATTTCTTATCAAATTTTAGAGATGAGTTTCTTGCAACATTACCAGATACATTAGCAAACAATGTTAATAAAAGAAGTCTTATAAAAAATGTTAAATCACTTTATCGTTCAAAAGGAACGAATAGAGGACACGAAATATTTTTTAGAATATTATTCAATGAAGAATCACAAACCTTTTATCCAAGAGAACAAATATTAAGAATATCAGATGGTAAGTATGATACATTAAAAGTTTTAAGAGTGATTGCTGATATTGGCGATACAACAGAATTAGTTGGAAGAACAATTACAGGTGCAGATAGTAAAGCCTATGCAGTTGTTGAAAATGTTACCAATTTTCAAATAGGTTCAGATACAGTTACAGAATTTATTTTAAATAGTGATTCTATTCAAGGAACATTTACAATTGGTGAGTCAATACAAGGTTCTGCTTCAGACGAAGACGATTGGTATATTAAAGCAACTATAACTGGTATTCCAGGAACAAAAATACTTACAAATGATGGTGCATTAAATGAAACTTCTGATACAATTAAAGTTGTTGCAGGTGGTATAGGTGCTATATTTAATATTGATGAAGTTGGTTCTGGTGGAATTACAGATGTTGTAATTAATAATAAAGGATCAAATTATGAAGTCGGTGATAAATTAGTATTTGATAATACTGGTACAGGTGGATTAAATGCAAGTGGTTTTGTAAGAGTTGTTAATGGTGGTATTGTAGACCAAAACAATAGTAAAGATGACGCTACAGGTGTAGAAGACCAAATAGTTTTAGAAGAAGGTACTATGGCAGGCGACCAATATTTTGGTAATAGTATTATGCAAGAAAAAAGTACAGGTGCAGGAACAATTGAAAAAATATTTTTAATTTATAATGGAACAGGATATACTTCATTACCAAGTGTAACTATAACATCAACACTTGGTGCAAATGGAAGTGTAAATGCGTGGGGTGATGAAATTGGAAGAATTGTTGCATTAAAAACAATTGAGTTAGGTAAAAAATATCAAGACGCTCCTAGTCCTCCAATATTAGAATTTTATAACAGTTGTGTATTAACAGGTGTTACTGGTCTATTTACAGTAGGGTTATCTTGTACAGTTTCAGGTGGGTCAGGAACTATTGTTTCATATAACACTTCTACAAATGTATTAAGAATAAAAAATATTACAGGTGCATTTACAGAAGGTCAAGTATTATCAGCAGATTCAGGTGGGTCAGGAACTATTAGTAAAATTGATGTTGCAACAGCAAATGTCAATGTAGTTTCAATTGCAGATACAGATGGAAAATTTATTAATGAAGATGGTAAAATTTCTGAAGTAACAATGAAAGTACAAGACAGTAGATATTATCAAGATTTTTCTTATGTATTAAAAGTTGCTAGTTCAATTTCAGTATGGCGGGATGCATTTAAAAAGACAATGCATACAGCAGGATTCTATTTTACAGGTCAAGTAGATATTACTTCAAGATTAGATGTTAGAGGATCATTACCATTAGTTGGTGCTGTTTCTGGTAGAACGGAAGTTGAAATACCATTAATTGCAATTCTTAACACTTTATTCTCGGTGATATTTGGTAGAAGATTAGGAACGATAGATGATGGAACATCTTTAAGACCAAAAGCTCACGAAGCTGGAGCTATTGATTTAGACCATAATACAAATGAACATTTTGAAGCAAATCAAAGAGATATAACTTTAATAAGACCAGGTTTAGAGATAGATTATTTAAGTAGAAAAAGGGCAACAATAGGTGGTCAATTTGTTAAAGCTGGTTACGCATATGCTGGACCAAAATGGGGAACACTTAATAAGTATGCAAATACTATATTTAATACTTCGGTTGGTGGTACAGGACATACGTTTGAACAATTAAATAATTTAAAAGTATTTGGAACAAGAACTAGTTTAGATGGTCAAGGTGGAGTTTTCTTAATGTCTTCTCATCCTGAAGGACAGAAAGTTAAGATGAATCTTGCTTTTCCTTCATTCTTAACTTATAGTAATAATGAGTTTAGTAATACAGTAACTAATTTTTCTCAAACTGGTCCAACTTTTGATGATACAACACCGTAATATCATTATAAATAGTAAAGTAATTTAAGGAATAAATGACAAAAAAATCAATAGATATAGGCTCAGCAGCAAATGACGGAACAGGTAGTAATCTACGTGTTGGTGGTGGTATTGTAAATGATAACTTTAATGAAATTTATACTGCTATAGGTGATGGTTCTACTATAGACCTGAATAGATTACGTCTTTTAGCAGGTGGTACTGGAATTGATACAACTTTAGTTGGTAATACTGTAACTTTTGATATTGACTCTACAGTTCTTACAGAAACATCAACAGATACACTATCAAATAAATCAATTGATTTAGCAACTAATACTATTACAGGTACTACAGCACTATTTAATACTGCTTTATCAGATGATAATTTTGCGACAATTGCTGGTACAGAAACTCTTACAAGTAAAACTTTAACTAGTCCAGTTATTAACACACCAACAGGTGATGTAGTAACATTAACTGGTGCTCAAACTCTTACAGATAAAATTTTAACAAGTCCAGAAATTAACACACCAACCGGTGATGTAGTAACTAAATCTGGAACACAAACTTTAACAAATAAAACATTAACAAGTCCACATATTACTACACCATCAGGTGATGTAGTATCATTATCAGGTTTTCAAACCATTACAAATAAAACTCTTACAACTCCTATAATTACAGGTTCTTTATTCAATATTGCAGATGATACATCAACAACTTCTTCCATAGAACAAGGAGATGTTTTAAAAATAACTGGTGGTACTGGTATAAGTTCAGTTGTAAGTGGTGATACAATTACATTAACTGCTTCAGGAATTACAAATTCAGAATTAAGTGGTACTGCTGGAATTACAAATGCTAATTTAGCAAATAATTCAGTTACTATTGGTTCTACAGCAATTTCATTAGGAACAACTGCTTCAACTATAAATGGTTTATCATTAATAGGTTCTGCTTATATAACAGTTAGTGGACAAAATTCAGCAATAAGATTTAATCACGCAAATTTAGCAGCGTTTCCTAGTTATACTACGTATTCAGGTTCACCTGCTTTAGCAGAAGATACACTTAAACCTTATGTAGCAACTTCTTCAGGTTGGGTTGAAATGTTAACAGAAAATTCTAGTGCTGATGATATTTCAAATATAAGTATGGTAGGAATTACTGATGGACAAGTATTGGCTTGGAGTTCTTCAACTACAAAATTTGTACCAACTGCTGCCGCTAGTGCTACACCTTTCACAACAGATAAAACAAATGTTGGTGATGGTTCAACAACAGGATTTACAATTATTGCTAGCAGAACTGTAGATAATATTTTAGTTTATGTAAATGGTATTTGTTTAGTACCAACAGACGATTATACAATTTCTTCAACAACATTAACTTTCATAACAGCACCCGCCGCTAGTGCAGAAATAGTAATAAGGTATTTAGGAGCATAAAATGGGAATTAGAACAAGAAATAGAGCTAACAATGTAAATGCAGATGGCAACCCTTTAACTTTAGGTAAAAGTGTGCAATCAGTTAAAGATGATGTAACAGCTTTGGCTTTAAGAGAAGCAACAAACGAATCTTCAGCAGCTTTCAATTTGCCGAATACTTTTATAGATACTTTTTCAGATGACACAAATCTAGGAACACAAACAGATGTAGATAGAGTTAGTGGTCATATAACAACTGCTATAACAGCAGTTGACGAATTTGTAAGCGATGCTAATACTTTAGCATTATTACACTTTAATGGTGCTAATTCTGGAACAGTATTTACAGATAGTTCTTCACACAATAGAACAATAACTAGACGTAATCAACCTACTACAAATACAGGTGATAAAAAATACGGAACTGCTTCTGCTTTCTTTGATGGTTCAGATGACTCTTTATCAATGCCAGATAGTGATGATTGGATTTGGGGAACAGGAGATTGGACTATGGAAACTTGGATAAAAATGAATACTAATACAGGCACACACGGATATGATATATTCAACCAAGCAAAAACAAATAGTACAGATATTGGTGGTGCTTGGCATTGGGGTATTAGTCCTAGTGCAGGAATGAAACAAAAATTTAATGTTTATCATAGAAATAGCACAACAACAGCAGATGACTTTAGTTTTGAATCTAGTACTGCTATGGCTACAGGTACTTGGTATCATATGGCAGTAGTTAGAGATGGAAATGTAATAAGATTTTATAAAGATGGTGTACAAGATGGATATGCTTCAGTACCAAGTTCTTCTGGTTATCATTTAATGACTGGTGCTTTAGGTGGTGATGTATGGATAAGCAAAAGGTCTTATACTGATAGTTATGGTGTTCTTAACGGTTATTTAGATGAAATGAGAATATCAAATAATTGTAGATATCCTGATGGAACAACTTTTACTCCACAAGAACGTACAACATCAACAGCAACAGGAACATTAATTCAATCAGCTAATACAGTTGGTGAAGCTAAAACAAAAATAGCTGGAACAATGCTTTATAAAGATGGTATTGGAACAGGAGTTCTTGGAACGGATTTAAAGATATATTTCAGTTGTGATAATGGTTCAAATTGGACTGAAGCGTCAAGTTATGATACTATTAATCCAGTCTATAGTACTGGTGTTAAACAAGTAAGATTAGGAGAAACCACTTGTACAAGTGGCACAGGAGTTATTTACAAAGCTGTTTGGGCTAATCAAACAGATACTACTAAAGAAACACAACTCCACGGAATAGGAATTAATTACTAATTAGAAAACTTGTATAAATATAGATAAAGGAAATAAGAATGCCAGCAATTATAACAAATAAATTCAGAATACACAACTCGGAACAATTCCAAGAAGCGTTTTCTGAAGCGTCAGGAAATACTTTCTATTTAGGTATAGGAAGACCTCAACCATTTGTTACTTCTACAAGAGGTGATGGAAGAACAAATAATGAAGGAACAGACGCATTACCTGTGACTCCTATAGACAACGAAAATACACAAAATTTTACATATGATGACTTGCTTGCTTGTAAAAAAGTTGCAAGTACAAATGCTGGATTTGCAATTCCTAGAAGAAATTGGACGACTGCTACTGTATATGATTATTACAGACACGATTTTGGAGAATACATTACAGGCGGAACAACAGCACAAACTTCAACAAGTGGTGCTACTACTTTATATGACGCAACTTTTTACGTTTTAACTACAGCAAGAAACGTATATAAATGTTTAGATAATAATAACGGTGGTGCTTCAACTGTAGAACCTACAGGAACAGGAACAACAATATTAGCAACTGCTGATGGATACAAGTGGAAATATATTTACACTTTAACTGCTGCTCAACAAGCAGATTTTTTATCAGTAGATTTTATGGCAGTTTCTACAAACGGAACAGTTAGTGCTGCTGCTGTAGATGGTGCAATTAACATAATAAAAATTAAAACAGCAGGTTCTGCTGGTACAGACGGAACACATACAGGTATTGCAATACGAGGAGATGGATCAAGTGGAGTTTGTTCAGTAACCATTGCTTCAGGTGCAGTTACAGCGGTAACCGTAACTACTCCAGGAACAGGATATACTTACGCATATATTAAACTTGCAGATATAAATGCTGCTGGTGGTGTTGCATTAATTACTACAGAATTAGATTGTATAATTGAACCAAAAGGTGGACACGGATTTAATGCAGTACAAGATTTAGGTGGATTTTTTGTTATGTTGAATACAAGTTTAGAAGGAACAGAATCAGCAAATTCAGGTGACATAACTGTTGCAAACGATTTTAGAAAAGTATGTTTAATAAGAGACCCGAAATCAGGAGGTTCGGCAGCAACAAGTTCTACGTTAAGAGCAACAAGTGCTGCTGTTGGTTCAACTAGTGCTTTAACATTTTCAGTTGATGAAAAAATTTCACAAGCAAGCACAGGTGCAGTTGGTAAAGTAGTAGAGTGGGATCCAACAAATAAAATTCTATATTATATTCAAACAAGACACAATGATGAGGGAGTAGATACTAACGGTAATCAAACAGCATTTAGCGGCACAAATATTATTACTGGTGCGAATACATCAGCAACTTTAACACCTGCAACGACAACAGGTACAGTTAATAGTCAAACATTTTCAAACGGATATTCTAGTTCGGAAATTGACCACGGTTCTGGTGAAATAGTTTATGTTGAGAATAGAGCGCCAATTACTAGAGCTGCTGACCAAACCGAGAATATCAAACTGATTATAGAATTTTAGGAGAGATAAATGCCAAGTCCAACAGATTTTAACTTATCGCCCTACTTTGATGACTTTAATGAAAGTAAAAAATTTCATAGAGTTCTATTCAGACCAGCATTTGCTGTACAGGCGAGAGAGTTAACACAATCACAGACGCAATTACAAAATCAAGTAGAGAGAGTTAGTGACCATCTATTTGAAAAAGGTGCTATGGTTATACCTGGAGAAATCGGGTACGACTTAAATTACA
>Ga0209089_10002226_pt1 | contig 17291 bp, 15 predicted proteins | sample ArcticOcean_MG_C_FD_187431 | JGI IMG/M metagenome (GOLD analysis project Ga0209089, IMG submission 187431) | Marine microbial communities from western Arctic Ocean - ArcticOcean_MG_CB2_150 (SPAdes) (version 2) | ecosystem: Environmental > Aquatic > Marine > Oceanic | place: Arctic Ocean: Canada... | reverse complement strand
TCAACTCAAATATTTTTTCAGTAGACCCTTTATTCTCTTCTATTACTTTTAACCCACCTAGTATCATCTTGTCGGATTTTTCCTTATTCTGAGTGATCTGATTGATTGATTTTGCAAGCTCTAAAGAGTCTTTGACTATAACTAACGCATTATTTTGTTTCAATTTTTGAGATATATCTTTGATGTTGTTTATACAAGGTCCTGTGATTATTGGGGTCTTTAAGGATGCTGGTTCCAGCAGATTATGCCCTCCTATACTAAATAAGCTACCGCCTACAAATGACGCATTAGCTATTGAATAGAATAAGTTAAGTTGTCCCAAGCTATCCAATAATAAGATCTCCTTATTATCTAAATTATTCAAGCCTTCACTCCAGGAATAAAAACTGAACTTCTTATGTTTGATAATTTTTTTTACAGCAGTAAATCGATCTGGGTTTCTAGGCGCAATCACTAATAAAGTATTTGGATTATCCTTTAACACTAGTCTGTGGGCCTCCAAAACCACTTCTTCTTCTCCTTCATGAGTACTGCCAGCAACCCAAATTGTTCTGTCTTGAAAATAGCTTTCTTTTAATTCTTTTGCTTCTTCCACAGACTCACTTGGAATTTCTATATCAAACTTTATATTGCCTGTAACTTTTATCTTATGGGTATCAGAGCCCAGGGAAATAAATTTTTCTGCATCTTCTTGCGTTTGTGCGCCAATAACAATTCCTTCGGATACTGTCTTTTGAAAGAGCTTGAATAAAACTCTATACAAACTAATAGATCGATCAGAAACACAAGCGCTTGCAAGTACCAAAGGCACTTTATAGACACCGCAATAATGAAAAATATTAGGCCATAACTCAGTTTCAATTATTATTGCTATCTCAGGATTGAAATACTTAAAGAATCGTATCACTGAACCTTTAGTATCATAAGGTAGATAGACATGATCAACTTTATTACCAAATAACTCTTTAACTAATCTAGACCCAGAAGGAGTTGTTGTTGTTATTAAGACTCTTTTTTGAGGAAAATTTATTCTTAGTTTATTGATTAATGGGATTGCCGCTTTGACTTCTCCATATGAAACTGCATGAACCCATAAAATATTTTGTGGTTTTCCTCCTTTGTAATAACCAAACCTTTCACCAATACGCTGCAAGTATGTAAGATCATTAAAGGACTTAAACAGCATATGAATAAAAACTATGGGTAAAACTAAATAAGTGGCAATGATATACAGGATTCTCATCTATATAGCTTATATTGTTTGAGTCATTAAGATTGCAAAACTATGAACTAGATTACTAGTTGTTATTTCAACAGGCAAGTAAGTAGATTAATTATAATTGAGTTTGGATATTATTGAATCCAGTTAAAAATATCTTATTATGATCTTCCGTAATCTACTTTTGTATAATTAATTTTTATTTCCTTAAAGCCTTCAGAAAAAGTATCCACTATCTCCGCTTTAATTCCATTTCTAACACAGTTTAGGTCTCTTACCTCCAATGCTAATCTTCCAACTTCCTCAAGTGGCATATCTGTTCCATTCCTAATATCACCTTCTGTGTTCCATATCTTCCCATTTATTTCATACATTCTAGTTATAAACTTTTCAACTTCATCAGAACTGGGTAATTCTTTCTTATATGTTTCTAGTTCCTCATTGACATCTTCATTAGTTCTTTCTGATTTCAACATAGTGATAGTGTACCTATCTATAATTTCTGACAGTGGCATTTTCATAAGAATTCTCTATCTATATTTATAAGTAATTAAATAATGATTAGCCACATTTTGAGTGGCCACAATTTAGACATGTCTCACACCCATCCATCATAACCATAGCTACAGTGCTGCAATGTCCACATAATCTAGAGCCTTCAGGGAAAGATTCATTTACAAATGCGTCTTTTTGTTTGTTTCTATTTTCAAACTCTTGTTTTTTTTCTTCAATTAATTTTTTCTGATGTTGATCAAGAACTTCCTCTGAAATAATTCCGATAGCTTTAAAGTGTTTTTCAATAACATAGCCTAATTCAGCTATTATTGAAGGCATATACCTTCCCTCACCAGCAAAATAACCTCCTGCCGGATCAAAAACTGCTTTTAACTCTTCAACAAGAAATGCAACATCACCGCCTTTCCTGAAAACAGAAGACAAAACACGTGTTAGAGCAACGATCCATTGATAATGATCCAAGTTTTTAGAACTGATGAATATTTCATAAGGCCTTAGTTTTTCATGCTCAGTATCTGGATTGAGCACAATATCATTAATTGTTATGTACATAGCATGGTCTGAGACAGGAGGTTTTATTTTATATGTAGTTCCCTTAAGCAAATCTGGTCGCTCCAGTCTTTCATGCATCCTAACAACATTGGCTTCATTTTTTTGCTCTTCTGATGAATGAAGTTTAGCTTGCTCAAGGTCTTGCTGATTTTTTTTAGAGGCGACTCTATACCCAACAATTTTGTTTTTTATTTTTATAGTTGACATTTTTATTCGATTAAAACTTTCCGTAATAACCTTCTTTTAAGGCATCAAAAAGGTTGGCAGCAGTGTGAGTTTCCCCATCGTATTCTATCTCCTCATCACCAGGAACTTCTATCTCTTCTCCATTCTCTAATACAAATGTGTACATTGTATTTTTAAGATCTTTTTCTTTAACCAAAACGCCTTGATGAACTTCAGGATTAAAACGGAAAGTTGTACAGCCTTTCAAACCTTTCTCATGAGCATAAAGATAAATATCCTTAAACTCTTCAAATTCAAAATCAGTAGGCACATTGGCTGTTTTTGAAATAGAAGAATCTATCCATTTTTGTGATGCACTTTGAACATCTACATGTTGCTTAGGAGAAACATCCTCTGCACTAATAAAATAATCAGGTAATCGATTATCAGAATCTGGTTCAGCATTGATATCAGCTTTTGGGTTGATCCTATCGATATAAGATAGCAATTCAAAAGAATAAACATCCACTTTCTCTTTTGTTTTTTTCTTTTCTCTAATCACATTTCTAAAATAATGATGTGCAAAACTAGGTTCTATACCATTGCTAACATTATTACCTATGGATAAAGAAATTGTCCCTGTTGGGGCTATAGAACTATGATGTGTAAACCTTGCTCCTACTCTAGACAATTCATCTACTAATTCAGGATCTTCTGAAGCTATTTTTTGCATATATTTACTGTATTTAGCATGCAAAACACTGCCTTTTATTTTATCGCCTACTACAAAACCATCGTCTAACATTTCAGGTCTTTGACTTAGCATCTCTTTTGATACAACAAAGTCTTCTGTTAAAATGGGAGCAGGTCCCTTTTCTTTTGATAACTCAAGTGCTGCTCTCCAGCCAGTTAGAGCTAAATTCTTGCTAACTTCTTCTGTAAAACTCAATGACTCTTCTGACCCATATTTCATCTGCAGCATTGTCATAGTAGACCCCAGACCTAGAAATCCCATCCCATGTCTTCTTTTTCTCAATATTTCATTTCTTTGTTGTTGTATCGGTAGTCCATTGATCTCTACGACATTATCCAACATACGTGTAAAAACACCGACAACTTTATTAAAAGTATCCCAGTCAAATGAAGCCTCTTCTGTAAATGGATTATTGACAAAACGAGTTAAATTAACAGAACCAAGCAAACATGACCCATATTCAGGGAGAGGTTGCTCTCCACAAGGATTGGTAGCTCTGATGTTTTCATCAAACCAGTTATTATTCATTTCATTAACTTTATCAATCAAAATAAAGCCGGGTTCTGCGTAATCATAAGTAGAAGCCATAATTAAATCCCATAGCTTTCTTGCTTGTATGACTTTGTATATTTTACAAGCTACAAGACCTTCTTCATTCGTCAAATAGCCATCAGTCTTAACCCATTCTTTCCAAATAATCTTTGTTTGATCATTAAGATCCATCTCTTTAGATTCTGGTAAACTAGGATCAAGAGGGAAAATCAATGGCCAGTCACTATCCTCCCTAACAGCCTTCATAAACTCTTCTGTAATAAGTAATGACAAATTAAATTGCCTTAATCTACCGTCTTCTCTTTTTACTTTAATAAAATCTTCAACATCAGGATGACTGACATCAAATGTTCCCATTTGTGCTCCTCTCCTACCTCCAGCAGATGAGACCGTGAAGCAAGTCTTATCATAAATATCCATAAATGATAAAGGACCTGAAGTATATGCACCTGCTCCTGTAACATAAGCTCCTTTTGGCCTTAATGTTGAAAACTCATATCCAATGCCACAGCCAGCCTTAAGGGTTAATCCTGCTTCCGTTACTTTCTCAAGAATACCCGTCATTGAATCTTGTATAGAACCAGAGACCGTACAATTTATTGTTGAAGTTGCTGGTTTGTATTTTTCAGCGCCTGCATTCGAAATGATTCTTCCTGCTGGAATAGCGCCAGATCTTAGAGCCCAAAGAAATTTTTCTGCCCACTCTTCTTGTTGGTCAGTTTCCTCAACACCAGCCAAAGCAGTTGCAACTCTGTCAAAAGTATCATCCATATCTTGATCTATTGCATCGCCTGTTTCATCTTTTAAACGGTATTTTTTATCCCAAATATCGAGAGAGGCAGTTTGATGCTCTAAGTCAAAGGTTTTTGATTGTTTTTCTTTGAATGCTGAAGACACTATTGTGATTTACTCTTTTAATTATCCAATTTATTTATGTGGTAAAGTCTCTAAAATCACAAAAAAAGTCCAAATGTCATGCACAAGATGTTGTGTTTAGTTCTTATTAGATTATTGCCGATTTTAGGATAATGTCAAGGACTTTTGAAAATAGGTAGTATTTGTATGAAATACATATATATCAATACTTTATATCATTTTTTAATAAAATTATTTAAAAAATATATAAATTTATTTTATAATTATTTTCAATATCTTAGATACAAGATGTAGTGTTTATCTTATCCACCTACAATTATCATGTTATGCACAATTTATTCACAGTTTTAGTCCTATCATCAAAAAAGAATAAATTATGAACATACATAAACGAAGGTATTGCAAAAGTAAATTATACGTTATCATTTCACATCAATTAACGTTAATAAAAGTTCAACTTAGGTCACTTATGAAAAAAATTAATTCTTTATCCTTATTATTCATAACATTAATCATAATTAATGTGGGCAATAATATTTCAAACCATATCGAAGCTCATGAAATCAATAATCTTGGTCAATCTTCTCTAGCTGAATTGGTGGATGAAACCTCACCTTCTGTTGTTAGAATTGCAATTAGAGGAAAAGTAGCAGCACAAAGAAATCCATTTTCAGATGATCCATTTTTTGAACGATTTTTTGGACAGCCACAAATGCCTAGAGAAAGAGAATTTGGAGGTGGTGGTTCCGGTGTTATTGTGGATGGTAGTAATGGATATATCATTACAAATCATCATGTGATCGAGCGAGCAGATGAAATAAAAGTTTTTACTAAAGATGGTAACGAATACTTAGCAGAAGTAATGGGCTCAGATCCAGGCACAGACATAGCAGTATTACAAATAACAGAATTGGATAAGACTCTTAAAGAAATTCAATTGGGCGATTCAAATTTATTACGTGTGGGTGATTTTGCCTTAGCAATTGGTGCACCTTTTGGCTTAAGTCAAACTGTGACTTCAGGAATCATTAGTGCACTTGGTAGGCCGCAAATGAGTACTGATGGATATGGTGATAGCATTCAAACTGATGCAGCGATTAATCCAGGAAACTCAGGTGGAGCATTGATTAACCTAGAGGGAGAGTTGGTGGGAATCCCTAGCTCTATCTTTACTAGAGGCGGTGGGAATATTGGAATTGGTTTTGCTATACCAGTGAATACCGTTAAGAATATTATGAACCAAATCATTAACTTTGGTTCAGTCAAAAGAGGACTCCTTGGAGTTATTATTAGCGATATCAATAAAGAAATAGCAGATCAACTAGGCATTGAAGCAACTAAAGGAGCATTAGTACAAGAGGTTTCTCCCGATTCTGCTGCTGAAATTGCTGGTTTAGAAGCTGGTGATGTCATTATTGAAGTGAATAAAAAAATTATCACAAACTCAAGTGACTTAAGAAATACAATCGGCTTAAAAAGAAGTGGAGAATCAGTCGATATGATAGTTTTAAGAGATAATAAAGAACTAAATATAGCAGCAGAACTTGGAGAACTAGTAACTCAAGAACCTATAAAAGCTGATGAACTAAATTCACTATTAGCTGGAGCTGAATTATCAGACTATATACCTGAAGGTAAAATTAAAGCCGAAGGTGTAGTAATTTTATCGGTTGAAGCAAATAGTAATGCGGCAAATGCACGATTACAGAAAGGAGATATTATCTGGTCTGTAGGAAGAACAGAGATCAAAAACTTATCTGAATTTAAATCAATTATTAAAGATAAAGATATCTTAGTTCTAAGAGTTAACAGAATGGGACGCCAGCTAATAATTCAGATGAGAAAATAAAGTAGATCTCGTTTATCATAAAAACATGCAAATATACTTAGTTGGAGGCGCAATAAGAGACCGTCTATTAGGTTTCCCCCCTCCCTATGAAAATGATTGGGTCGTGGTTAATGGAACTCCTGAGGATCTAAATAGCAGAGGGTATAAAAAAGTCGGTAAGTCTTTTCCGGTATACATTAATCCTCATACAGGGGATGAATATGCACTCGCTAGAAAAGAAAGTAAGACTGGTGCTGGTTATCATGGTTTTGATTTTGATGCCAACCCAAACATTACACTGGAAGAAGACTTAGCTAGAAGAGATTTGACAATTAATGCCATAGCTGAAGATGAAAATGGTCTTCTCATTGATCCATATAAAGGTCAAGAAGACTTAGACAATAGAAAACTCAGACATGTCTCACTTGCCTTTAAGGAGGATCCTCTTAGAGTTCTTAGAATTGCTAGATTTAAAGCAAAGCTTCACAATCTAGGTTTCACCATTACTGAAGAAACATACAGTTTAATTACTGAAATAGTTGAAAGTGGAGAATTATTATCATTGGTTCCTGAAAGAATTTGGCTAGAAACAGAAAAGACATTAAAGCATTCTAGATTTGATCAGTATTTTAAAACTCTCATTCAAATCAATGCTTTGGATCAGATTTATCCTGATCTTGCTGGGTTACAAAAGGATTTTTTCTCACATATTATCTTTCAACAAGCGTCGCAAGAAATGGTATCAACAAAATATAGATTTGCTGTTATCTTCTATGCTCTTCTTAAAGAAAAGAATAGTGACATTAAAGAGATAATTGAATCTATGCAGAAAAGTATGAATTTTCCAAATAGCTATAAAGAAATCCCTTTATTGTTGAATAACTCATTTTCATTAATCAATAAAGATATCAGTAAATTTACTCCGGAACATATTCTTACAATTATTGAAAAACTCAATGCCCTAAAAAAACCTGAAAATCTACAAGCTATTTTTAAATTAATAGACATGGATCTTGATAGAAATTTTAATGATAAAAAAGAACTTATAGAAAAATCTTTAACATCTGCTCTCACTATACAAATCAGTAATATTGAAGAAGAAGGACTTCAAGGCAGTGATATAGGGCTAAAACTAAGAGAATTAAGACTTAATAAAATTCAAGAGTCGTTATAGATTAGATTGGCCTTCCAATGGAATTTAAAGCATAAAGATCTTTCATTAATGGATATTGATAAAGAACTCTCCATGATTCAACACCCTCTCCTATCTCAGCAATACTAATTTTATCGAGAATCAATGATTCCGGGATAGTTAGCAATTGATTAATAACTGATTGCTTGATTGCTGGGTCTTTCAAACCATAAAATAAACTGATATGTGGGTAGAATAACTCATCATCAAGACCCAATTGATTATCCAATTTATTTTTTAAATCACTTAACTCTACTGATTTTTTAATCTCTAAAAATAGTGACTGAAAAAATAAATCTTTTACTCGATATGAGCTTGGCTTAATTACAATTTGTCTATGTCTCATTGAAAAAGCTTCAATTTGATTGAGTCTATCTTGGCTAATATCATAAAAAGGCCCTGATAATGTTAAATGAAGATCAAAGGCTGGACCTCCTAATCTTTCATTTACGCTACGTTGAATCTTTTTTAATAGTTCATTACTGGCTTCATCGATTTCTCCCCATAGCCAATAGCGTTTTTTATCCTCTATTTCAGCCATATCCAAAGAACCTTAATATATATATAGAAATATGATGACACCCAAAAATAGCCGGTAAACAACAAACGGTAACATACCAATTTTCTCGACAAAATTAATGAACCATTTGATGGTTAGGTAAGCAATCACAAAAGAGACTCCTATACCTAAAAGAAGATCCGAGTAATCAAATATCATATCCTCTATTTGACTGAACTCATAGATTCCAAGTATGTTGCCAGCAATAATAACTGGTATCGATAATAGGAAAGAGAATCGAGCTGCTTCTGTTCTGGAAAAACCCAGAAAAAGTGCTGCTGTTATTGTAATTCCAGATCTGGATGTTCCAGGAATTACTGCTAAGATTTGTGATAAACCAATAATGAAGCCTAAACTGACTGTCATTACTCTCTCTCCAATTGCCAAATGAGCTTTTCTATCAGAGAGATACAATAAAACTCCAAAGAAAATAGTAGCGAGAGCTATAACAAAAGGAGATCTTAGATTCTCCTCAATAAAACCGCTAAATAAACCACCTACGATCACTATTGGTAAAGTAGCAATAGTGATAACCCCCAATGGTGAATTAATTAGAGTGCTGAAATCTTTGAAATGAGAATGGCTAAACATCTGATAAATATCATTCTTAAAATAGAAAATTACTGCCAGCAATGTTCCGAAATGTAGCGATATATCAAAAATTAAACCTTGATCATTCCATCCTAGAATTTCAGACAATAAAATTAAATGAGCAGAACTTGAAATAGGCAAAAATTCGGTTAACCCTTGAATCATTGCTAGAAGTATTGTTTGAATGGTTTCCATATTTTTGAGTTATAACATATGCCTAAGATCTTTTACTGCTTCTAAGTGTTCAATATTACATTCTTTGCTCAGCAGCATACACTTAAAACTTTCTCCCATAATATTGGGCAAAAATAATTGCTTGATTTGCTGATTCATTCTAATACGTTCTTCATCATCAGTCTCAGAATTAATGGATTCTAATATATCAGCACTCATTAAGAAATCAGCTTGGTGACAATAGAGCTCCACTTGGTAACCTAGATTGAATGCAGAATCAGCCAGTAGACTAAAATCTACAGAAGCAGATATATCTTGTAGACCTGGATAAATATATGGATCTAAATGAGCTTTATTCTGAAAATGACAAATCATATTCCCATTATCTATTTCTGAAGAATAATAATCCTTTCTTGCATAACCATAATCTATAAACAAGGCTATACCAGATTTTAACCCTTTATTAATGCTTTTAAACCAATCTTCAAAATCAATTCGAATTTCAGAGACAGATCCTGAATCAAATGATCTCCCAATGTCATTTTCTATATTTGTAATAGCTTCTTTTAATACTGGGCTAGCTGCCCTTTCTTTTTCCATCAGTTGACTGCCTTTAAAAGTAATGCCAATCTGGAGAATGTCATTATCAATTATTTTAAATCGCTCAAATGGCAGAGCATCAATAACTTCATTGGCAATTACAGCACCTTCTATGCCCTCTTCTGGTACCTTATCAAGCCATCTTATTTTGACTTGGATTTCTTTAGGCAATTGAGACAGAGTTCTTTTTTGCCTCTCCTTTAGGTCCCCACTGATCTCTAGAATATAATAATAATCCAACTCAACATTCCTATTATTCAAGTGATTAATAATGTCAAAAGCTAATTTTCCACTGCCTGCCCCTATTTCTAAAATTGATGGCTTCTTATATTTCCTAATTGCTGGCAATAACTGATTGGCTATAGCTACTCCGAATAGCTTGGATACTTCTGGTGCTGTAGTGAAGTCACCTCCCAATCCTATTTTATGTGTTCCTGTGCTGTAATAACCAAGAGTAGGTTTGTATAAAACAAAATTCATGAAGTCATAAAAACTTAACCACCCTTGATGGTCATTTACTTTATTTTTTAAATGCTCTTGGACCAACATTGAGTGATGCAATGCTTCTTGATCTGGTTTTTCAAAATCTATTTTTCTCATATTAATCCTATTATTATCTAGAATTAATATCAGTAGGGTAAATTTTCAATTAAAATAAAGATATGAATGGCAAATTAAAAAAATGGATTCTAATAACCGGAGCAGCTAAAAGAGTTGGAGCTAAAATGGCTGAACTACTCCACAGCAATGGATTTAATATAGTAATTCATTACAACTCATCGTCTGAGGCAGCGAACAACTTATCTGCAAAGTTAAACCAAGAGAGAACTGGCTCATCGATTATAATTGGCGGTAATTTAACAGATGATAGCGCTATTGAGACTCTTATTCCTAATGTTATTGAACAAACTGGTCGTCTGGATGTATTAATTAATAATGCTTCAACTTTTTACCCTACTCCTATTGAAAAAATTACTCTTGAAGATTGGGATAACCTATTTGGAACCAATCTTAAAGCTCCCTTATTTTTATCAAAACATGCTGCTAAACACCTAAAAGATTCAGAAGGATCGATTATAAATATTGTAGACATTCATGCAAGAAAGCCATTAAAAAATCATCCTGTCTATGGTCCTGCTAAATCAGGTTTAGCTATGCTCACGAAATCTTTGGCAAAAGATTTAGCGCCATCAGTAAGAGTCAATGGAATAGCTCCAGGCATGATACTTTGGCCAGAGAATGAGCCTTCGGAATCAATCAAAAAGAGTATTTTGGATCAAATACCCCTAAAAAGATCTGGATCTCCAGAAGATATTGCAAACTGTGCACTATTTTTAATCAATAACGCTCCTTATATTACTGGTCAAATTATACCTATCGATGGTGGAAGAAGCATTGGTTGGTAATCAGGATAACTGCAAAGAAATTCTTTCAGTTTGTTGTTCTTTTTTATCAAATTGCTCCCATAAATTTGAATACTGAGAACCAGAAGTAGGATGAATTCCTTTTGGGTATATTTCAGCTAAGGGCTGAATTACAAAAGCATAGAGATTAATATCATCACGAGGAACTCTTATTAATTCATCTACTCGGTCGCCATAAAGTATCATATCAATATCTAGAGTTCTGGAACTAAATTGTCCTGTACCTACCTCCCTTCCAGTGTCCGCTTCAATTTTTCTAAGTTTCTTAATGATAATTTCTGGAGAAATTTCTGTCACAGCTTTGGCGACTAAATTAAGAAAATAATCACCCTTAAAGCCGACTGCTTCTGTTCTATAAATTGATGAGTATTCCAGATGGATGAAAAAATTTCTCAATTGGTCTATTGCAAACTGAATGTTTTTTTCTGGATTAATATTACTGCCGATACTAAAAAAAACTTCCACTGCTCTATTAATAGAATTCATTGACTGGATCGTTCTATAGTCAACCCTACATTCTTTGAATCCCTTATAGCAAAAGGTTTTGAGACTGATAATCTAAGCCAAGGTACATTAAATTCTTGCAAAATTAGTTGTGCTAATTTTTCAGCAAGAGTCTCAATTAACTCAAATTGATTGTTTTGCGTAAAATTCTTGATTCGCTGTGTAATGGCTTTGTAATCTAGTGCATCCTCTATCGAGTCAGTTTCAGATGCTTTTTTGATGTCCGTTTGCATCTCCAAATCAATCAAAATAGTTTGTGGGTTTCTTTTTTCCCACTCCCATATTCCTATGACAGTTTCTATTTTAAGCTCTGCTAATACTATTTTATCCATGACTGTTATAAATACTATCAATTGACCATCTAGGATTCACATTTATTTCATAACTCTCATTACTAATTCCTTCTTTTAAGTTATATAACCCAGTCAATGCAATCATCGCTGCATTATCAGTACAATATTCAATACTAGGATAGACGACTTCTATACCCTTTTTAGAAAAAATATCCTTCATTTTTTCTCTGAGTTTTGTGTTAGCGCCTACTCCACCGGCTATGACAATGGAATTAACTTTTGCAAATTGAATAGCTCTTTGAGATTTTTCTATCAAAGTATCTACAATCGCATCCTCATAGGCATAAGCTAGATCTGCTTTGGTTTGCTCTGACAACAAATTCTTACTCTCAAGTTCTTGGACTTTATATAATAAGGAAGTTTTTAATCCACTAAAACTAAAATCAAGGTTATCTTTCTTTTTAATAAGAGGTTTAGGAAATATAAAAACGCCTTCCTTCCCTGATTGTGCCAATTTAGCAATCGCTGGACCTCCTGGATAATCTAATCCCAGAAGCTTAGCTGCCTTATCAAATGCCTCTCCAGCAGCATCATCCAAAGTCTGTCCAATCAATTTATAGTCGCCTATTCGTTCGACCTTAATAAGCAAGGTATGGCCCCCTGATACCAACAAAGCAACGAAGGGCATTGCTGTTTGATTTTGCTCTAATAAAGGGGCAAGTAAATGGGCTTCCATATGATGTACAGGTATAGAGGGTATTCCTAAAGAATAAGCTAAACCATTAGCAACAACTGACCCCACTAATAATGCTCCAGATAAACCAGGCCCTGCAGTATATGCAATAGCATCAAGATCTCTTAGGTCCAATTGATTCTCTTTGGTTAAACTATCAATTAATGGCAGAAGTTTTTTAATATGATCCCTTGAAGCCAGTTCAGGAACTACTCCTCCATATTGTTTATGGAGGTCAATCTGACTGAATATATTATGAGCTATTAATCCTTTTTCAGAATCATAAAGGGCCGTAGCAGTTTCATCACAACTGCTTTCTATACCTAATATCAAAATAGACTTCATTTTCTTTGCTTTTTTTACTCTTAGACTGTATATTTCACCGTCTATTGAATGGATTAAGTATATATTTATTTAATACAACTAAAAGGGATAAGTTTTGCCATTAGTAACATTAAAAGATAACGAATATTTTGATTACGCTTTAAGGCGTTTCAAGCGTTCTTGTGAAAAAGCAGGAATCATCAATGAATCTCGAAAAAGAGAATTCTATGAGAAACCTACCCAAGAAAGAAAAAGAAAAAAAGCTGCTGCAGCTAAACGTGAGAAAAAGAGAATCTCTAGAGAACAAAATCGCTCAAGAAGACTTTATTAAATAGCCCTTGTCTTTAATCGATCAAATCAAAGAAGATATTAAAGCATCACTTCGTGAAGGTGAGCGCTTAAAAGTAAGCACGCTTAGAATGTTAGTTGCAGCCGTGCAACAAAAAGAAATTGATACCAGAAAAGATGTCTCAGAAAATGAAGTAATAACCATCATTCAAAAACAAGTGCAACAAAGATATGAAGCAGCAACTCAATATAAAGAAGGCAATCGACAAGATCTTTTTGAAAAGGAGTCTGAAGAAGCTGAAATACTTAAAAAATATCTACCTGAGAAATTAAGCCAAGAAGAAACTAATCAAATTATTGAAGAGATAATTAATTCAATAGGAGCCACTTCAGTTAAAGATATGGGTCAAGTCATGTCTCAATTAAAAGAACGAGCGGCTGGCAAAATTGACATGAAAATAGCTAGCAATGCTGTTAGAGAAAAGCTTTTATAAACTATTTATAGAATCAATTTAACTAATTTTTTACTTTTTATACTTTTCTCAATAGACTAATTCATTAGCCGCTATGAGTAACACTAAGTTAAATAACTAACCCTATGTCAGATCGTATTCCACAAGATTTTATTGATGACCTCGTCCAAAGAGTTGATATTGGTGAAATTATTGGCAATCGAATTGATATCAAGAAGGCAGGGAAAGAATACAAAGCTAATTGTCCTTTTCATGGGGAAAAAACACCGTCTTTTACCGTCAGTCCAGAGAAAGGCTTTTATCATTGTTTTGGTTGTGGTGCTCATGGAACAGCGCTTGGTTTTTTAATGGAATATGAGCGCTTAACTTTTATTGAAGCTATAGAAGAATTAGCGAAAACTGTCGGTGTTGAAGTACCCAAAACAAAAGAAGACAAAATAAAGAATAAGAGAAATATTAGTTTGAAAGAATTGCTCTCAGAAGTTTCAGCTCACTATACTTCTAATCTTAGTCAATCAAAAGAAGCCATTAATTATCTTAAAGATAGAGGCATAGATGGTAAAAATGCTAAGTACTTTTCATTGGGCTTTTCAAATAATTCTTGGAGTGAAATTCTAGACACATTTGGTACCTCAGAAAAAGATAAACAAAAACTCTTTGATTCGGGATTGATTATAAAAAAAGATGATGGTGGATTTTATGATCGATTTAGAAATAGAATTATGTTTCCAATAAAAGACAATCGAGGCGATGTTCTAGGCTTTGGAGGAAGAATCATTGGTAATGATGAACCAAAGTATCTCAACTCACCCGAAACAGCTTTATTTAGAAAAGGTGAATTACTCTATGGCCTTTTTGAGTCAAAAGAAGGTATTGGTAAAACAAAATCGGCTATTATCGTGGAAGGCTATACGGATGTAATTGCACTTCAAAAATATGGTTTTAATACTGCACTAGCTACATTAGGCACAGCTACAACTGAATACCATATCAGGAAAATGTTTAGAACCATTGATGAAATTACTTTCTGCTTTGATGGAGATAAAGCGGGTTATAAGGCTGCATTGAAAGCTATGGAATTGAGCTTACCATTAGTAAAAACAAATAAAGAAGTAAATTTTCTTATCCTCAAGAAAGGCCTAGATCCTGATGAAATGATAAAAAGTGATGGGTCTGATGCTTTTAATACTGCTTTAAATAATGCTTATAGCCTAGATCAATTCTTAATCGAAGTTATGAGGGATAAATACAACACAGAGACAGTCAAGGGAAAAGCTAATGCCATAGAAGATGGCATGTCACTTTTAAGTAAAGTTAAAGAAGGTATATACAAAGACCTTCTAATTGAGAGTTTTAGCAATGAATATAAATTAAATGAAAATCAAATCAAAAGATTTTATGAAGATGCAAATCAGAAAAGAGACAATTCAAAAAGATCTTTTAGGAATAGACCAGGAAATAAGAAACTGGGGTTAAGACCAAGTCTTATAAAACAAGCAATTAGTATTCTACTTCATTATCCAAATATTTTGAAAGATATAGTAGTAGAGGACTGTCTAAGCCATATTGATGAAAAAGGGATCGATATTTTAAAGGAAATAATAAACTTAACTCAAGGTAAAGATGCAATAAGACTTGCAACAATACTGGAGCACTTCCAGGATAAAAAAACTCAACAACACCTTCAAAGCCTTAGCTTAGAAACATTAATGATAAAAGAATCCGAAATGGAAAATGAATTTCGAGACATTCTTAAAAGGTTATATATTTTAAGTAATAAAACTGAAATGAAGACACTTATGAAGAAAGCTAGTCAAAACAAACTAACAAAATTAGAAAAAAATCGATTTATTGAGTTATCAGCAAATATTAAAATTAAATAAACTATACGAAACAAATAGATATATAATGGTCCACCATTTTTATAAGATATTTCTTATTGTACAAAAATAAACTATGGCAAAAAAAGAATTAAAAAAAGTAGTTGCTCCTAAAAAGGCAAAAGCAGCAGTTGCTGCTAAAAAAGCTAAAAAAGTAGTTGCTCCTAAAAAGGCAAAAGCAGCAGTTGCTGCTAAAAAAGCTAAAAAAGTAGTTGCTCCTAAAAAGACTAAAAAAGTAGTTTCCGTTCAGGAAAGTGAATCAGTTGAAGTTGAAGAATTAATTGATGAGGAAGAGATTGAATCAGTATTTGGTGGGGACAAAGGCGAAGAAATAGAATCGTCTAATAAGGAGAAAACACCATTTCAACTACTACTAGAAAAAGGTAAGCATGAAGGGTTTCTAACTTATGCTGAATTGAATGAAAATTTACCTGAAGGGATTATAGAGGCAGATCGTTTAGAAGAAATAGTCGAAATGATTACTGAACTTGGCATTATTGTGCAAGAAGGAGCTCCCACCACCCAACAACTAGAACAATCTCTTGATACACAAGAAACCACGAATCCTATAGAGAATGAAATAGGTAAGACGACAGATCCTGTCAGGATGTATATGAGAGAGATGGGAACGATTGAACTATTGGACAGAGAAGGTGAGATAGTTATTGCCAAGAAAATTGAAGAAGGCAACAAGAAGATACAAAGCACACTTTCTCAGTTTTTACCTGTACTAATATTTATTGAAGAAAGATACAACACTCTCACAGTAGAAATTAAGGAACAAGTTGATAAAGATGATACAAAGTATTTGGAAATATTCTCAGACTTTGCATTTGAAAATGATGAAATAATTCAAATCAATACTGATAGTGATGAACCGCCTAAAGAAGTTGATTTTAAAGCAATTAAGAGATGCATCAATAAGTTAATTCGACAAACAAATAAAATGAAAGCTCTTTTGGATGAGAACGCAAATGAAGCAGAAATCATAAAGCTCAATAAAGCCATTGAAGAGACTTTAATGGGTACTAAGATAGCTCCTAAGTTATTTGATATTTTGCAAAAAATCATACTTGCCTATATGGCTGAAATAAAAAGATACGAAAAAGAAATTAGGCAAATGGTGGTTGAAACTGCTGGTGTGCCAATGGAAGAATTCAGGAAAACCTTTATAGGTAGTGAATCAAAACTAAATTGGATTGATAAATACATTCGCGCAAAAAGAAAATACTCATCTATTTTAAATAAAAATAAATCAAAAATAGTTGCTAATCAAAAAAGATTGGCACGACTAGAAAGATCCTCATATTTAAGCATTCAAGACATTAAAGGTATTAATAGAAAGCTCAATATGGGACGAATACAAGCTGATCGTGCTAAAAAAGAAATGGTTGAAGCTAACTTAAGGTTAGTAATATCTATAGCAAAAAAATATACCAATAGAGGTTTACAGTTCCTAGATCTAATCCAAGAGGGAAATATTGGATTAATGAAAGCAGTGGATAAATTTGAGTACAGAAGAGGCTATAAATTCTCAACTTATGCAACCTGGTGGATCAGGCAAGCAATAACAAGATCTATAGCTGATCAAGCTAGAACCATTAGGATTCCAGTCCATATGATTGAAACAATTAATAAGCTTAATAGAATCTCTAGACAAATGATCCAAGAGAAAGGCAGAGAACCAAGCGTTGAAGAGCTATCAGAAGCAATGGAAATGCCTATATCTAGAATCAGAAAAGTTCTTAAGATCTCAAGAGAACCAATTTCTATGGAAACACCTATAGGTGATGA
>Ga0209089_10002225_pt1 | contig 17296 bp, 14 predicted proteins | sample ArcticOcean_MG_C_FD_187431 | JGI IMG/M metagenome (GOLD analysis project Ga0209089, IMG submission 187431) | Marine microbial communities from western Arctic Ocean - ArcticOcean_MG_CB2_150 (SPAdes) (version 2) | ecosystem: Environmental > Aquatic > Marine > Oceanic | place: Arctic Ocean: Canada... | reverse complement strand
CGGCTATCCATATATTCAAACCATTCCTTATGTTGAGTGGTATTTAGCATGGATTTTTTCATCGCATCGAATAGCTCCTGATATGATAACATTTTGAAATCATCCCGATGAATGTCATTTATTATTCCTGGAAAATCAAGTAGTGTTCTATCAAATTCCTCATAATCAAAGTATAAAAATAATACAACCGCACCTGGGTAAGCTGCATCAGTAATGTTGGTGGTAATGATGTTTATATACAATTCACTTTCAGAAGGAGCAAATAATGTGTTAGAAGTGAAAATTATCAATAAAGCGTGGGAACCAATTACCGTTCAAATGAAAAATAATTAAATCATCAAATTACGATTACTGAGCGGAGTAGAAGGAATCTTATTCATTGGAAGATTTTATAAATCTACAAACTTATCCGTATATTCAACTAACTTAGCGGCGATGCCCTTTTCGGTCATGGAGTGTCCCGCATCTTGTACAATTTCAAAATCTGCTTCGGGGAATGCTCGGTGTAGCTCCCAGGCTGAGACCATGGGACAGACCACATCGTAGCGGCCCTGCACAATTACTGTTGGAATATGCAGAATTTTATCCACATTTTCTAATAGCCAATTTTCAGATTTAAAAAATCCACCATGGGTAAAATAATGACATTCAATGCGGGCAAAGGCTTCGGCTACTTTTGCATCTTCAAATTGATGCAGGTAATCATCACTTTGAATTAGTTTACTGGTGCTGGCTTCCCAAATTGACCAGGCTTTGGCTGCTTCAATTCGCACAGCATCATCATTTGAGGTGAGTCGTTTATAGTAAGCCGCTACCATATCATGGCGCTCATCTTCGGGAATAGGCTTTACGTATTGCTCCCATGCATCTGGATAAATATTTGATGCGCCTTCCTGATAAAACCAGTCAATTTCCTTATTGCGAATCATGAAAATGCCTCGAAGGACTAAAGCCTTACAACGCTCTGGATGGGTGATGGCATAACTCAAAGATAGTGTGGATCCCCAACTTCCCCCAAATACAACCCACTTTTCAATGCCCAAGTATTCTCTTATTTTCTCAATGTCATCAACTAATTCCCAAGTTGTGTTTTCAGCAAGTTCAGCATGGGGAGTACTCTTTCCACAACCCCGCTGATCAAAAATAATGATGCGCCATTTCTCCGGATCAAAGTATTGGCGGTATATGGGTTCGATTCCACCACCGGGACCGCCATGCAAAAAGATAACTGGCTTCCCATTGGGATTTCCAGATTCTTCAATATGAATGGTGTGGAGGTCAGAGACCTTTAAATTAAATTGGTTATAGGGGTCAATTTCAGGGTAGAGGTGTGTCATATTTTCCTTTTGTATTATAATTGGGTAGTGGAACAATGCATTGTGCTACTACTAATAAAGTCTTTTCTTACATACACGATTTTTCAGATCTTTTCCTGCTATATACCGGTTTAAATTATCAGCAAACTGTACCATCACATCATGTTGATATTCTGGGAAATTGCCTGAAATATGGGGCGATAAAAATACATTGTCTAGTGCAAACAATGGACTCTCTTTTGGCAGAGGTTCTTTTTTAAATACATCCAGTGCTGCTCCAGCTATAGTATTACTTTTCAGAGCATATATCAATGCAGCCTCATTAATAATTTCACCTCTGGCGATGTTAATAATGTATGCCGATGATTTCATTTGATAGAGCTCTCTTTTGTTTATCATGTTTTTGGTTAATGGCGTTAATGGACAGGCAACAACCACAAAATCACTGTTTTTCAAAAGATGGCTCAACATAGAAAACGGGATAAGTTCATCTACGGTTTTCTTATTCTCAACTTTTTTCTGGAGGCGTCGGGTGGCAATCACTTTCATATCAAATGCTTTGGCTTTTTTAGCGATAGCTTTTCCTAATGAGCCAAAGCCGATGATGCCAATAGTCTTGCCTTTTAATTGGATGGTTTGTCGTGCCAATTCCCATTGGGTCCACTCTGTATCATTTCTAAATTTTTCACATCCACCAAATTGCTTAGTAAAATATAATATCATTCCCATAACAAATTCAGATACGGGTCCGGCGTGAACACCACTTGCATTGGTGATGATAGTTTTACTTTTTAAAATATCAGGAAATAAACTGTATTCCAATCCAGCTACGCCAAAATGGATCCACTTCAATTGGTTAGTTGCATTAGCAAATGATGTTTCTTTAATATGATAGGTGGTGAGAATATCTAATTCCGGGATTATCTTGATTAGATCTTCATCTGTAGGAATATGAATGTATTCCAGTCCATTTGTAGTTATTACTTCAGACTTGAGAACAGAAAGTAAATACTTATACTTTTCCGGGTTTTTGGTAAGCTGGATTCCAATTTTTATGGATGACATTTTGACAAACTCCCATCTCCTGATTTCTGTCTCCAGCTTCCTTTCTCCCTTCTCCTTTTTCCATTTTCCATTTAAAATATATACTGTTTTAACTTTTCAAACAACTGATGGGTTGCTTCCACATCGCGCATGACATATTCATTTACCGCTTCAATATTGCCATCTTCAAATGCCTTGGCTACTGTATCCCCTTTTACATCTCCTTCCTTTGGAGAGGGAATCCCAAACGATCGACACGCAATATCCATACTGACTGAATTATAGCTATTCCAATTACATAAATAGAGCATCACATCAATATGATTATCAAATGTAAATCGGCGTAAATTGGTGAACTTGCGGTTGGTAATTGCAATATTATAATGGGCTGCACGGGTGGTCAAAAAAGGGATGTCGAACCCCATACCATTATAGTGAATAAATTTGGCACCACGTGTACTGGAATGATTAATAATTTCAAAAAATGCGCGTAATGTGGACTCTTCATTTTCCTCACAAACCACTTTGTCTTTTGAACTACCATCATCTTGTAACCAACGCATTCCAATACAGAGTACTTGTCCGAAAAAGGGAGATGTGGATCGAATCAAGGATTCCGCATTCTCAGGGTCATCACCTGTTTTTTCAATGCGTGCCTCTACTTTTTTTGCAATTACGGCCTCCACCTCATCATCAATGGGAGGGCGCGGTATGGTTTCTATGTCTAAAACTAAATATGCCATGTGAGTTCTCCTATTAATAATTACTTTTGGTGGTAAAAAATATACATTCTATAATAATTATAAAAAATATTATACCTATCATCACAGTTTAAAAAATTATCCCTCATATCCAAACCACGATTCAGTCTGTAAATCTCCGTCAAAATATTTTTTATCTTCAGTAATTTCCTCCATCCTATTTATTCACAAAAACAATATGAGATTCTAATAGTCCCCAATCAGTGTAGGTCTTTACTATCATTTGACCGTCTTTTGACCAATAAAACAAGTCCTTTTCACCTTTTCGTCCAGACGCGAATGATATAGGCCGGTCAAAATCATCTGGAAGCTCTAACTGCAGTGCCCCACCCGTCCATCTGGAAATTGCCCGTGATTGGCAAGCTGAAAATATCATGACACACAGCAAAATTGTAAATGAAAATATTAATTTTCTCATAATGTTATATCCTTTCTATTAAGGGGGTTTTTAATTGGAAAATTTAGTTTCCGGGTGAATCGACAGGAACTTCTTCATCTTCATTATCACAATGAACACAGGGATTAGTAAACACCGAAAGACTATGAGAATGGAATGTAGTAAATCCAAATTCATCGGTAAGTTTTATAATTATTTCATGATTCCCTTTATCTACTTCTCTTGGGGTCCATTTGAGTAGATGTGCATATTCAGAAAGGTTGTAATACTTAAAGGATGCGGAATCAATTTTGATAGATTCAGGACTGCTGAGTTTTTTTCCATATAAATCTTCCGCGGTGAGGAATGCTGTATATTCCAGCCCAATAAATGCTTCTGTTGACAAATCAGATGTTAGCATTGGAGGTCTGTAAACATAAATTTGAAATGGAATTGCCGTTCCCGTATTATCATGTCCATCTTTCACTCGTAGAATAAATTTATGCAGACCAATATCTGATTTTTCAGGAGCCCATGTGAGCAATCCACTGTGGAGTTCCAAAGCCAATCCTTGCCGCAGTGAATCTAAATGAAAAGTCAGGGAATCTTCTGGGTTGGGATCATAGGCTATAATTTGCATGCGAAGGGTATCACCAGTTTGAACTGTCACACTATCCAATGAAGTAATAACCGGAAATGAGTTTATAAAAACTGGGAATACTTGAATCACATCCTGTGCTCCATCATTTGCAGTGATAGCTACCATATACTCACCGGGGTGATTATCACTGGATTCCCATACCAAAATATTGTTCTCAATTTTCATTCCGTCCGGACCTTGTGCCAGAGAAAAGATAATTGTGTTTTCAGCCAATGAATCGTTGGGATTAATTGTGTTCTCATCCACGGCAAATAATGGATATTCATACCTCTCCCCTTCAGGTACAGACACAACTGGTTCGCTGGTAATGACGGGTGGTGCATTTACATAAATAGATGCGTTCCACTGAACGGAATCTATTCCATCCGTAAGTTGAATTTCGTATGGGTGATGCCCTAATTCACGACCTTGCCAACTTAAAATACCCTGAGAATTCAAGGTCATATCAGGGGGACCCTTTAACAATTTCCATTTTAATTCGGTATTACTATTTAAATCAAAACTTTCCAGAGAAAAATTCAATTGTTCTCCTACTGGTAAAATAAATATTTTGCGTGGCCTTGAAGAAATAACCGGTGGGGCATTCACATAAATTTCATATTGAAGTATAGAAGTTGCAATACCATCTGTTACTTCTATTTCGAAATTATAATCGTCAACTTGTGTAGGTAATGGCACCCAGTTTATTGCACCTGTGGAATCTATCCGCATATTTTCAGGGGCATTTAACAGGTGATATTCAAATTTTTCAGATTGTGGTGTTTGTTTCAAGGTCAGAGTTGTATTAAACATCTGATTTACTGTGGCTGTAAACTCTGTTTTATTTTCACTCAAATCAATTTTCGGATGAACGGAAATAATAAATGAGGATGTATCTGCAGTAAACCCATCAGTACTTGTAATTATAAAATTATAATCCCCAGCATTTACATGAGGTTCCCATAAAAATTTGGCTTGATGATTTATTAGCTCGGTATAAGAAATTTCCAAATAGTCATCATCCGGCATGGTTTGTTCTTCTATTTTTATGGGGATAAAAGTGGTGTCCTCAATTGTTTCTGCAATGGCTACAGAATCTATAATTGGAGCGGAGATAATCAAACTGTCTTCTAAAATAATTTCTAAAGAATCATCTAAAGTAATTTCAGGTATTTCTATATATAAGCTATCTGCATAAAATGATAATGAATCTTTTAATACCCATATATTTTTCCCATCCTTTAATATTTTTGTATGGGTTTTGAGTTTTTCTCTATATTCTTCTTCTTTTGTTTTAAATTCTTCTACAGAAGATTCTTGTTTTTTCTTTTTAAATGGATCTTTTTCAGCTGTTAATTTTTCTTCAGCAAATTCTTCAAATTCTGTTTGAACCGTATCAACATAAACTTTTTCTTCCGTTTCGATTTCTATTTTGTCAATTTTTGCTTTTTGATTATTGATGAGGGAATCAATTTCAATTTCCGGCTCAATTTCTAAAATTTCCTCAGCCACAACTTCAACAACAATGTCTTCCTCTATTTTATCAATAATGGGAACCAATGTTATTTCAGGTTGAAGCAAATTAATAGTTGCATTTTTTGAACCACTAATTATTTCAACAGATAATTGTGCATCTCCATTTTTATCATTAATAGGTATAACCCATTCAAATAATTCACCATTAACAATTGTTAAACGGTCTTTTCCTTGTGAAAATGATATTGGGTCATTTACGTATATTAAATATGAAAATGGTTTTTCAATGATTGCATCATTTTGACTAACATAAATTTTCCCATTTTCCGAGCCCAGCTTTCTATCACCTTTTTCACGTAATTCTAATTTGTAAGATAATTTATGATAACCCAACTGTACCTGTTCTGGAATCCAATTCAATTGTAACTCATCCAAATCAAATTCCATATTTTCAGGAAGATATTCCTCAGAAAAATTTCGAAATGTGGCAGAAGACTCCCATTCAATAGTATGAGAAAAATCATCCCCAACATTAATTGTAAAATCGGGTTTTCGAGCATAAATTCGTTGAATGGGAAAAGGTGGCGGGGTGTCTGAAATTAATTCCACAGCCAAGGGTGTTGACCAAACTTCTGGATTTTTTCCATCATGGAATATTAAAATATCTTTTTGTGTTGTTAATATATTGACCGTTTTATAGGTGCTATGATTGAAATCTGGGGATACAAATTCAGATGATAAAATACTTCGACTAAGAGGATCAAGGCTGTAATTTCCAATCTCTCCATTTTGGTCTATGCTGGTTAGATAAACAAACCCGTTATCAGTGTTAATGATGATACTATTAATTTTCTTTTTAGAAAATGAAAGATACTCTTTCCCCCAAATATTGCTCATGAGCCCCCCATTTCTATTAACCATTACTAAATCATCAATACCATCAAAATTTAAGTCCACCCCTTTTTCATGGAGATATTTCAAGCGTGGGTAATTATCAAATTTGTTAACCTCTTCTTTTCCATTGGAAAAAGTAAAATAGCCACTTGGAGTGAATCCATTATCCAAAATGAATATATCTTCTCCGCCATCTCCATCAAAATCACCCAGAGAAATTTCAATTGGAGACATGGTGCTTTTTAGAAATTCCTTACCTATGGAGCCTACTGAAATTATTTCATCATCTGAAAATACACACATTATCACCTGTCTATTTGGACTCCCCTGAGAAAGTAAAAATAGTGATTGATCATTAGCATCAACTTGCATTTTGTATAGTTTTCCAGGATTATTAATTCCAGATTTATTTTTTATTCCTGTAATAATTGGAGAATTACTATAAAACCCAAGTTCATCTGGAAAAAATAAATAAAAAATATCATTATTCCCATCCTGATAAGCAGTGACAATTAACTCAATATTTCCGTTATTATCAAAATCTCCTAATATCATATCTACAAAATAGCCCTTTTTATTTTCAGGCATAGTATATTCCCATAGAATTTCAGTTTTGGATGGGGAAACCTCTACATGATATAGTGTGCGGGGAGAAGCTGAATTGGTCAGGGCTATAAAATCTGGATTATCATTCCTGTTCAGGTCGAAACAGTTTATTTTAGGGACTAAAGAAAATTCCAGAGGAACAGCAGTTGCAACCAGGAATCTAAAGGCAAGGATGAAGAAAAATATTTTTTCTCCGAATGTCATTCTGTTTTCATTGATGGAATATTATCAATAAATTTAGCAGGATTAATTGCTTTATACAAGCCTAACAACAACCCTGATTTTAAAAGTGGAATAATATACCTATGATTAAATTTTTAATTCTAAATGCCATGTTGTGCAGTATAATCACTGCTCAAACAACCATCAAAATTTACAACCAGGGACGTGCATTGGTTCAAGAAGAACGACAAAAGAAGTTTTCTCAGGAAGGAAAACAAAAATTAATAATTTCTAATATTCCCCGTGTAGCCGAATCCTCGTCAATGAATATACTTTCTGACGATTTTGAAGTTATCTCAAAAGAATACATCTACCATCCCATTTCGATAACATCATTGTTAAATGCCAACACTGGGAAAGAAATTGAACTGGTGAAATATGGCGAAGATGGCAGTATCACATTTTCAACAAAAGGGAAACTCATTTCTAATATTGGTACTCCTGTATTTGAAATTGATGGAAAAATTGTAGTCAATCCTCCGTATAGTTATCGGTTTTCTGACATTCCTGATGGCATTACGGATTACCCTTATCTGAATTGTGTTATAAATAATTCAACAAAACAGACCCATTATCACTTAACCTATATTACCAGAGGATTGGACTGGAATGCTGAATTTAATTTGTTTTTAATATCAGATGAAATTGGTGAACTTGAAGGCTGGTATTCAATAATAAATGATAACAATATTACCTATAAAAATGCAAAAATATCATTGGTTTCCGGCTCGGTTAATTTTGAAACTTCAGCAGGCAATCCTAATTTTACAAAACAAAGGTCAACCGCAAAGGCATACAGTGCTGATTCTCATTCTATCCAACCAGAAACCAGCAATTCAGAAGAACACGTTATTTTTACTTTACCCGAGAAAATAACCTTAGAAGCAAATTCTCAAATTAGGCATAAATTTGTAACTGAAAATAAATTACCCTATTCTACTATTTATCATATTTCTCATTCTCTTAGTAGGTATCGACGAAATACACCTGCTCAATCTACGGATATCCCCGTATTTGTCAGATATGAACTGATGGCAAAGAATATAGGCAACTTTCAGATTCCCGGCGGTAGCTTTAATGTGTATGAAAAAGAGAATAGCAACCTCACATTTATTGGAGCGGGATCATCTCGCATTGTAGAAAAAGATGACAAAATTAAACTTGAAACCGGAAAAACACACGATATTTTATGTACTTTCACGATTCAGGGATACAAAATTAACAAAGACAGCGGTAAAGCAGAATTGAGCGTAGTATTTGAAAATCGAAAAGACAAAGCCGTTTCCATCAACTGGACTGAACATTTTTCTGATGGTCGTTGGAATATTTCAAACTCCAATTTAAAATTTGAGAAGTTAGATGCTTACCGGGTACTTTTTACTGTAAAAGTATCAGCCAATTCAAAAAAAGAAATCAATTTCACGGCTCAAATTGATAAAGAATAATAGCAAATTATCTGCCATTATTTACCTTGTATAAATTTTCTAATTATAAACATATAATCTGGGATTGGAACGGAACCCTGCTGAATGATGGATGGCTGTTTGTTGATGTGATGAATATCGTTCTAAAACGACGAAAAATGAACACCATTACCCTTGAAAAATATCGCGATATTTTTGGATTTCCAGTTAAAGACTATTATATAAAATTAGGGTTTAATTTTGATGAAGAATCATTTGAAGATTCTGGTTTAGAATTTATAAAAGAATATGAAAAACACTGCTTTAAAGCTGAGCTTTATCCTCAGGTAATTCCACTTTTGTCTGAATTACAAGAAATGGGGATTGGTCATTCCATTCTCTCAGCACAGCATCAAAATTTATTAGATGACCTTACTCAGTATTATAAAATTAGACATCATTTCTTGGAAATTATTGGACTCGATAATCATTATGCATATAGTAAGGTTGATAACGGAATTGAATGGGTTCAAAAACTTGAAATAGATCCGCAAGAAATCTTAATGATTGGAGATACTAACCATGATTTTGAGGTGGCAATCGCCATGGGAGTGGACTGCCTGCTCATGAGTCATGGTCACCATAGTATTTCTCGGCTCAATAATACGGGAGCAAAAGTTATTGAAAATTTCACCGAGCTATCTGAATTGTTTAATATTGAATTGAATGGAATTAATCAATATTAAAGGAAATTTAAATAGGAACATCCTCACTTGGTATGCATTTGAATAACCCTGTTATTGTTAAGGCAAAATGAACACTCCATATTTTTCACTTATTATTATATTTATCACTATTTTTGTTTCTGCCCAAGATTTTGATGAATTAATTCTGCTTCAAGCAAAAGCCGATACATATTTTTATCAGGGTGATTACAGCAACGCCATTATTATTTTTGAAGATTTGCTGGCTGAACAAGAATTAACCTTTGGCAAAGATGATATTAGGGTTGGTGAAACATTACAACGATTGGGTGAAATGTATTCTATAACCGGTATGCCTGATATTGCAGATTATTATTTCCATCAAGCAGTAATAATTTTTCAAAATTCATTTAAATTGGAACAAAATGTGTTGGAGAAACCCCTCTTAAACCTTATGAAAATTTACTCCTTCCAAAATGATTCTCTTGGAATTCATATCGTTAAAAATCAACTGAAATCCGTTGCCGTCATTTTCCAATCTCCCAATAGTATTTACCCCGAATTATCATTTGAAGAGGATACCCTTTTTTCACCTGAAGAAGATATGGCATTTGATAAAATGAATTTAGGATTATCGTATATGGAACACGGATTATATTCTGAAGCGGCCATTCAATTTAATGAAGCCTTGGATAATCAAACCGATAATCTAGATTTACAATTTTTCATGGACTTCTTTCCGGATGATTCTATTTTTACACAAAATATGACAAACGCATTTTCATACCAAATAAATTATGATACAACTGGGGCTTCCTATTTTTATTTAGCATTATTCAGTTCCTCAAAGGAGGAAACATATAGGTATATTCAAAACTATATTTACAATCAGCCATCAGATTTAAGAGGTCTTCTCTTGTATTCAATTTTATTATTTGATAATGATGAGTGGTTTGATGCTTTATTCCAATACCAAAAAGTGTTATGGCTGGATTCACAAAATATAGATGCCCAAATTGGGGTTGGTTTATGCCTTTTTCATTTGGCCGAATTCAAAGATGCTGCCTCCGCTTTGCGATTGGCTTTGAAAATTGACCCTTACAACCATATCTCCTATTATTATTTAGGATTGTCATTAATGGCAAATGAAAATTTTAGAGATGCCATACCCAACCTTACACAATCCCTTCTATTGGATCCAGAAAATAGTGATACTTATTTTTATTTAGGAAAATCCTATTTTGAATCGGACAAAATCATCCAAGCCAGAGAGGCATTCAATAGAACCATTAATATTAATCCACAATATGGCTCCGCCTTTTATTATCTTGGACTTATAAATGAAAATATAATGGAAATTGAGAAGGCAGTTTATGCTTATTCACAAGCCCGAGAGTATTCCCCGGAAATTGAAGATGTGCATTATCGGTTAGGAATGCTCTTATACCGTACTGGAAAACTAAAACAAGCTATGGAGCCTCTCCGTCAATTTATTATTTTTCAACCGGATAGCATTCATGTTTTAAAGGCAATGGGCAAAATTTTCATTTCAGAAAATCGTTTTCCTGAAGCCATTGATACCTATAATAGAATTCGGGAAATATTCCCTGAAGAATTAATAATTAACATTGCATTGGCAGAATCATATTATCAATTGAAATATTATGAAAATGCAATTAACGTATATAAGGATGTTTTACTTTTTGATGATGAAAACTACGAAGTTATGATTAGGATGGGTAGTATTTTTAATGAAATGGGTGAATATTATAATGCAGAAATTATTTTTAATGAAGCTATAAATTGTACTGATCCTACAATGCAGATGTACTATCAACTTGCCTTAACCTATGGCAATCAAGGGAAGTTCATGTCAGCTATTTTGGCCTTTCAGGAAGCTCTGCTCCTAAATCCTGAGGATGTGGAAATCAAATACCAAATAGGTGTGGCATTTATGGAAGTCCAGGATTTTAAAATTGCAGCACGATATTTTGAAGATTATGTAGTACAAAATTCAACAGATGAAATTGCATTTTTCCTATTAGGGAAATGTTATTTTGAAACAGGGGATTATCCAGCTGCACTTTTAGCACTGCAGAGAGCCAATAGATTTTCCAAAAGGGATCATCGAATATTATACTATATTGGCAAATCCCTGTCTGGTTTAGATGAAGAATTGGATGCTGCACGAACTTTTAGAGAAGCATTGAAGATTGACCCCGATGACCCTGAAATCTATTTTGCTTTGGGAAAATCCTATTACAGACTTAATAAAAATAAAAAAGTGAAAGAAACCTTGGATATACTCAATATGTTAGACCGAACATTGTATAACCAATTGCGCTCAGAACTTAGCGGACGCTAAATAATATAAATAAAATATCCTTGGAGATTATTTTCTTAATGATCTTAAATTTACCACCATTTTTCAATAAGCATTTATCTGACTTAAAAAAATAATAAGGAAAAAATATGAAAATATTAATCCCACCAAGTGAGGGAAAAGCAAAAGTTAAACCGGGCAATACCATTTTTTCAGAAACCAACTTTAGGTATCAGCGAGAAGTTAACCAAGTTGTTCGATTGTTGGAGTTAATTGATGACGAAGATCTCTCATCGGTATATGGAACATCTCCCGAAAAGGCGTTAATGTTTCATAGACAAAATCAAGATGCATTTAACAGCCGTTGTGCGCCTGCAATAGAACGATATACAGGTGTTGTTTACGAGCACATTAACTGGTCAACACTTTCTGAAAAAGCAAAAAATTACATGGAAAAGTATATTTATATTTTCAGTGGTTTGTTTGGATTGCTCACTCCAAAAACACCTATTCCAGATTATAAACTAAAAATGAATGTGCTGTCTCTTCAACACCATTGGAACCCCATACTTACTGAGACTCTAAAAGATGAAAAAGTAATTGTTGATCTTTTGCCACAGGTTCACAGAAAAGCATATACACCCAATAAGGAAAATGTAATCCCGGTAGATTTTCAAATTACAAATAAGGGGAAAAAGTCTGCTGCAGGACATTTTGGGAAAGCAGTAAAAGGAGAATTTATTCGTTATATTGCAGAAAATAATATAACAGATATAGAAGGATTTTCTGGATTTGAATATGAAGGTTTCAAATGGGATGGAACTTCTTTCGTTAAAGAAAATAGTTAAAAATCAGAAACATATTTAATTGGTATTAAAAACAAAAGTTTACTAAAGATAATTAGGAAGTATTAAATGATAAAAGTTGAAAACCTTTCCAAGTCGTATGGTGATATTAATGCGGTTAAATCCATAAATTTTGAATTAAACGATGGTGAGATTGTTGGATTTTTGGGGGCAAACGGTGCAGGAAAATCTACAACCCTAAAAGTGATGACGGGTTATCTTACCCCTACATCAGGCAGTGTATATGTAAATGATTTGGAAATTCAAACCAATACTCTCGAAATCCAAAAACATATCGGATACCTCCCGGAATTGAATCCCTTATACCCTGAAATGCGAGTGTATGATTTGCTGGAATTCACCGGAAATATCCGCAATATAACTGGAAAAGCATTTAAAAACTCGTTGGCTCGAGTGGTAGAGCAATGTGGATTAAAAGGAGTCATTCACAGGATGGTTTCTGAATGTTCAAAGGGATACAAGCAGAGAATTGGTTTGGCATGTGCAATGATTCATGATCCTAAAATATTGATTTTAGACGAACCAGTTACGGGTCTTGACCCAAACCAGATTGTAGAAATTCGTAATCTCATTAAAGATTTGGGAACAGAAAAATTGGTGCTTATGTCCAGCCATATTTTACAAGAAATCCAAGCAACTGTGAATAGAATTATTATTATTCATAAAGGGGAAATTGTAGCTGATGGAACCAACGAAGAGCTCATGAGTAGTTTTATGGGAAATACAAAACTCACTTTAGAAATTAAAAAGGCGGGGGATGACACTGTAAAAGCGATAACAGAAAAAATTCCATCTCTCAGTTTAGTTGATACCCAATTAAAAAATGGATCCCAGATTCTTCATTTAGAGTATCCAAAAGAAATTGACCCACGAGAGGAAATATTTCAATATGCCATTGATTCTAATTGGGTATTGATAGAGATGAGCCCTCATAGTGTAAATCTGGAATCTATTTTCCGAACTCTCACAATGGAGGATAAAGCAAATGCGTAACTTGAAAGCAATTTATTTTAAAGAATTGAAGTCCTATTTTAACAGCCCAATGGCCTATATTTTCCTGGTAATATTTGCTGTTATTACAGGATATTTTTTCACACGAACATTTTTCCTTTTTAACCAGTCGGACATGCGCTCCTTATTTAACATAATCCCTCTGGTCTATCTCTTTTTTATACCAGCAATAACCATGAGTCTCATTGCTCGGGAAAAAAATCTGGGAACTATGGAAGTGATGTCCACCTTGCCATTAAGAGACCTGGATTTTGTTGCTGGAAAATTTCTGGCAGCTCTGAGCCTGGTATTGGCGGGTTTACTAATTTCACTGGTACACTTTATAACTTTAACCCAAGTTGGAACCAACATAGATTATGGTGCGGTTTTTACTGGATATCTGGGACTTGCTCTTGCAGGTGCTGTGTATTCTGCTGTGGGTACATTCGCCAGCAGCCTTACCGATAATCAGGTAGTGGCATTTATTATAGGCATATTTATAGTACTTATTTTCTTTCTTATGGATAAAATGCTCATGTTTGTTCCTGCATCGCTCACAGGGATTGTACAGTATCTAAGTGTTGATTATCATCTGTCTAATATTTCAAGAGGGGTAATTGATAGCAGGAATCTTATATATTTTGCATCGGTTGTAGGATTATTTTTGTTTATGACAGTTCGTATGTTAGAAATTCGGAGGTGGAAATAACAATGAGTACTCAAAATAAAAAATCGTTTTTGACTTATATTGGGATAGTGTTAACTATACTGGTATTATTAAATATAGTATCTAGAAATCTTTTTTTCAGATGGGATTTAACAGAAAATAAAATGTACAGTCTCTCCGATTCCAGCAAATCGGTTGTTAGTAAAATAGATGACAGACTCACAATGAAAGTATATTTTTCTGATAATCTCCCTGGAGAATATGGAAATAACCGGCGATACCTTCAAGATATACTAGAAGAGTATGCGGCCTATTCTGGCGGAAACATTCATTTTGAATTTTATCATACAGATGATGATGAAAAAATGCAGGAGGAGGCACAAAAATCTGGAATTCAGCCTGTGCAATTACAAGTCATTGAAAATGATAATATTGAAGTAAAACGAGTCTATATGGGCATGGTTTTCCTCTATGAAGATGAACGAGAAACTATACCGGTCATTCAAACCACCACTGGATTAGAATATGATATAACCACTAAAATTAAAAAATTAGTAGATACCAATAAAGAAACTCTAGCAATCGCTAAAACTAATGGTCAGGAACAAATTAAAAATGAAAATGTCTCTCAGCTTTTGGCTCAACGATATAATATTCGAAATATTAATCTAAGTGAGAGTGTAGCTGAAAATATATCCCTCCTTTTAATAAATGGCGTAGAGGATTCACTAACAATTGATGAACGACAAAATTTAGAAGATTTTATTGCTCGGGGTGGAAATATTCTATTAGCCCAAAACAGAATCAAGACGGATCTTTCAACCCAACAAGCAAACCCGATACTATCTGATATTTATACATTATTGGACTCATATGGACTACACATTGCACCCAATCTGGTTTTGGATTTAAATTGCGGTAAAGTAAATGTTCAGCAGAATTTAGGTTTTATTCGAATCCCAGTTCCCATGGATTACCCCTTCTTGCCTATTATCAAAGAGGGGAGTTTTAATGATGAAATTGTAATGGTTAATGGATTAGAGTCTGTACGCTTGATGTTTCCAAGTGAAATTATAATTAATGATAGTGTGGCTGCTGCTGAAAATGTCAATATTATCCCTCTCTTCACAAGCTCAAATCGCTCCACTACCATGGAAGAGTTTTTTAATTTAAACCCTGATCCTAAAGCTAATCCTGCCTTCCGACAGTTGAACGAAGCTGGTAAGGTATTGGGTGTACTGGCAGAAATTACCCATTCTGAAAATGGTACTTTAAGCCAATTTATTTTAATTCCTGATTCAAGATTTATTGCTGATGACGGCGGTGGTGCAGCACCAGAAAATCATATTTTTGTCATGAATGCAGTGGATTACCTCTTAGGTGACCGGGAGCTTATTTCCCTCCGCAGCCGTGAAATTACAAACCGACCCCTGCAGGATCTGGAGGATGATGTAAAAGCACGCTGGAAATGGATAAATATTCTTCTCCCATCTATGCTTGTAGCGGCATTTGGCGGATTAAGAATGAGACAAGAAAAAAACCGGGCAAAAATTTTGGAGGAAATCTATGGCTAAAAATCTACAAATTGCATTAATTGTTCTTATTGTATTTATAGGACTATTTTTCTTGAATAAAAGTTCTCAAGCAAAACACAGTAGTTCAACAGAAGCCATTTTTTCAAATGATCCGGAAGATATTTTTAAGTTTCTCATTCAAAATGGGGAGGAAGCAATTGAGCTTGCCCGTGTTGATACATTATGGAGGATTTCCGGTAATGATACATTAGAGATTAAATCTCGGTCAATGGATAATCTGTTTGACAAGGTATTAAAAGTAAACAAGGGTACCATCATTTCTGAAAACCCTGAAAAGTACGGTAAATATTCGGTTGATGATTCTACCGGTACACATTTGGCTGTGATAGATTCTAAGGGTGAAACAGTTGGATATTACGTTTTCGGACGGTCAAAATCTGATTATTCCCGTAGCTATATTCGAATTGGTAACGATCCCAAGGTGTATCTGGCAGATCAAAATGTTACCTATATGCTTTCCACGCAGGAAACTTATTGGGGGCAAAAACCAAAAGTGGAAGTACCACCTCCACCACCTATTCCTACAGATACCACCTCTACGGTAATTGATACTACTACAAATTAGTTCCAGTGTTGCTTAATTCATCACCGTAAAGCTAAACTTTTCCGTAACAACTTCCCCTTCGGTTTTTACCTGAACCCACATGTAGTAATCTCCAGCTTTATCCAGTGATAAGGGTGGAAAACTCACCCTTCCAATATTGGATTGGAGCCCCTCCGAATATGTTTTGGCGGTATCAATGGGCAACCCATAATAACAGATACCACTTTTTTCATTTGTGGCTAATTCCTGCTGTTTATCAAATATCTGCTGAGAAGCCATGGATATTGTTCCAATTGGATGAAAGTGAATAAAAACATTATTATCAGGACTGATTAAAGCGCCATGCCCACCCATCTGAATATAAGGTTCAAGCTTAGTTGGCACCTTTTTAAAATTAAATGCCTGGAATTCCAACTTAATTTCTTCTTCTTGTAGGTATTCATTCTTTTTGTTCAGCCATATAATTTTATGCTGCATTTTATCGTGAGTCCATGAATCATCCGGATCACGAATGGGTACTTTACCAATTTCCATTAGCTCTATTGGACTTTTGTATTCAATAGGAGTTAAGACAGTTTCAGTCAAACCGCTTTCATAGGTGATATCCATATAAACAGAATAATTGCCTTTGGGAACTGGGGGCATGAGCACCTCAAACACATATTTGTTTTTAATACTCCGCGAGGGATGAATATGGCTCAATACGGACAGGTCATCCTTCACCAAATACATGTGCATGATTTTACCGTGGTCTGGAATGATTTCAGGCATTCTGCCTTCTACAATGGCAGGATCTGTGATGGTCACTTTTAGAATATCTCGGTTTTTAATATTAACAATTTCAACTTCTGTTTGGAGGGATTGAAATA
>Ga0209089_10002221_pt1 | contig 17314 bp, 15 predicted proteins | sample ArcticOcean_MG_C_FD_187431 | JGI IMG/M metagenome (GOLD analysis project Ga0209089, IMG submission 187431) | Marine microbial communities from western Arctic Ocean - ArcticOcean_MG_CB2_150 (SPAdes) (version 2) | ecosystem: Environmental > Aquatic > Marine > Oceanic | place: Arctic Ocean: Canada... | reverse complement strand
TTGCTGTTAAAGGTACAAATAATATTTTAGACGTTATTTCTGATAATTGTAAAATAATCTTTCCTTCAACCCATGTTATTTACGAAGGATTTAAAAAAACTAAGAAGAATATAATGGAAGATGAAGAGCCATTACCAGTCTTGATGTATTCATCAAGCAAAGTTAAAAACGAGAATGATATTAAAAAATCACAAAAAAATTACATAATTCTTAGATTAGGTTCAGTAGTTGGCTATTCTTCAACTGATACTATGAGAATAAATATAATGCCAAATTTATTTTCAAAAATTACATCTCAAAATGGAACAATTAATTTATTTGCAGGAGGAAAACAAATAAAAAGCACAGTTCCATTAATAGACGTTGTGAGATGTATGAAATTTATGGAAGAAAAAGATAAAATTAAAAAAGAAACTTTCAATTTAGTAAAAGATGAAGTTACAGTTAAAGAGGTTGCTGAAATATGTAAAAAATACAATAATGAAGTTACAATTAAAGAAACAGATGATGAGATTCCAAATCTTGGGTACACACTGTCAAACAAAAAACTTTTAAATACTGGGTTTAAATTTCTTTACTCTTTAGATGGCTGTATTTCTGAAATGATACAAAAATGGTCCTTCGTTAAAAATGAAAAAGATTTAGAGTATAAATCACGTGGTGAAAAAGAATATATAGACAAGAGAGGGAAAATTAGTAATTATGAATTAACAGAGCCAATAAATTTAATTGGTTATATAGAATCTAAAAAAGGATCAATGAGAGCTAATCACTATCATCCAGTTCAAGAACAAAAAGTTCTTTTAGTAAAAGGTCAATTTATCAGTTTATATAAAAGCCTTTTAGAAAAAAATGCTCCAAAAATTAGTCATGTTATTAACGAAGGAGATTCAGTTGTTACAAAACCTAATGTGGCTCACACTATGGTTTTTACGAAAGATTCTATATTTCTTAATTTAGTAAGAGGTGAAAGAGAACATGATAATTATGGAATTACTCACACGCTCCCTTATCCTTTGGTTTTAGACAACGATAGAAAAGAATTGTTAAAAAATTATAAATTTGAATGCAGATCCTGCGATAGCACAAAATTAAAAAGGGTTGTTTCATTAGGATATCAACCTTTGGCAAACAACTTATCAAAAAATAAAAACGAAGAAGATGAACTTTTTCCACTTGAAATGAATTATTGTACAAATTGTCATAACTGCCAGCTTTCTGTAGCAGTAGAACCTAAAAAAATGTTCTCTAATTATCTTTATTTGTCATCTACTTCCAAAACATTTAGAGACCATTTTGATAGTGCTGCAAAAAAATATATTAAAGATTTTAAACTTTCACCAAAAAAATCTTATATTATTGATGTTGGTAGTAATGATGGAGTTGCTTTAAAACCATTTAAAGATTTAAAATATAAAAATATTTTAGGAATTGAACCTGCCAAGAATTTAGCCAAACTTGCTAACAAAGAAAAAATTAAAACTTTTAATGGTTTTTTGAATAGTAAAAACCTAAAAAAAATTAAAAAAAATGCTGATATTGTATTAGCTTCAAACGTTTTCGCACATTCTAATGAATTGAAGGAAATGGCATCTTGCATGTTAAAGATGATAAAAAAAAATGGAACAATAATTATTGAAGTCCAGCACTTATTAAATACTTTAAAAGATCTCACTTTTGATAATATTTACCATGAACATTATAATTATTGGTCCCTAACGTCTTTAGTCAATTTTTTTAATAAATTTTCAGCTATTATATATCGCGCTGAAAAAATAAATACACATGGAGGATCATTAAGAATTTATGTAAAAAATAATTCTAAAGTTAAAGTAGAAAAAAGCATTAAACAAATTCTTAATGAAGAAGAAAAATTTGGAATAAAAAATTACCAAACATACGTTAATTTTGGTAAAGAAGTTTATAAAATCAGAGACAAGGTAAGAGCAAACATTACTAAATTGTCAAAAAGTAATAAAATAATCGGTTATGGATCTCCTGCAAAAGCTACTACTGCATTAAACTTTTTTGGCATTTCTAATGAAATCGAATGTATTGTTGAGGATAATAAATTAAAACAAGGTAAATTTTTACCTGGCATGAAGATTCCAATAATTTCTAAAGAAAACATTAAAACAAAACCAGATTTAGCTATAATTTTAGCCTGGAATTTTTTTGATGAAATTAAAAAAAAAAATATCGATTTGGCCAAAAAACTGATAAATATTAAAGACTTGGAGATTTAAATTTACTTTCTTGATGACGTATTGTAATAAGTTTGAAAAAGTTTGTTGGGCGGTTAGCTCAGTTGGTAGAGCATCTCGTTTACACCGAGAGGGTCATAGGTTCGAGTCCTTTACCGCCCACCATTTATGGGGGTGTAGCTCAGTTGGTTAGAGCGATCGCCTGTCACGCGATAGGTCGAGGGTTCGAGTCCCTTCACTCCCGCCATTATTGTTATAAATACTTATGAAAACTAAAAATTGAAAAATTTTATTTCTTTATCCAAATTTCCATATGAGTACTTTGATTCCAAATGGGATAGCTATACTTAGTGCAGTTTTAAAAGAATAAAGATTATGCCCAATCTTTCAATTTGAATTAAAGTGGTCAATTTTTAGCTTTATAAGAATATATCATATTTTTTGCACAGAATCACCGCACATAACTGCATATAGATATATGCGATATTTTTTCCAAAATTTATAACCGTTTCTTTAAACATTATCATTATTAAACCTGTGAGTAACATTTTTTGAGACAATCTCACATCTATATGTGTATAAAAAAGTGTTATATAAATAGAATTTTATATTAGAGGATTTGCTTAATGTTAAACATTTTTTTAAAAGATTATCTATCAATTTTAATTTTTCTTTTTATAGCACTAACTTTGAGTATTGGTTTTATTTTTTTAAATTATATTTTTGCTCCTAGGAATCCTGATCCAGAAAAACTTTCAGCTTACGAATGTGGGTTTGAAGCTTTTAACGATTCTAGAATGGAATTTGATATTAGATTTTATCTAGTGGCAATTTTATTCATAATATTTGATCTAGAAATAGCATTTCTATTTCCTTGGGCTATATCCTTAGGAAATTTAGGAATACTTGGCTATTGGTCTATGATGGTTTTTCTTTTTGTTTTGTCTGTAGGCTTTATATATGAATGGAAAAAAGGCGCACTAGACTGGGATTAATATGATTAATTTAAATAATAGTCAAAATAAAATACCTGACGAATTTAAAACTATTGCAAAAGATTTTAGCGAAAATGGTTTTATTACAACATCAACCTCTAATTTAATTAATTGGGCTAGAACAGGCTCTCTTCATTGGATGACTTTTGGTTTAGCATGTTGTGCTGTTGAAATGATGCAAGCTTCCATGCCTCGATATGATTTAGAAAGATTTGGAGCTGCTCCAAGAGCATCACCTAGACAGTCAGATGTGATGATAGTAGCTGGAACATTAACAAATAAAATGGCTGCGCCATTAAGAAAAGTTTACGATCAAATGCCAGAACCACGTTATGTCATATCAATGGGAAGTTGCGCTAATGGAGGTGGTTATTATCATTACTCATACTCCGTTGTGAGAGGTTGTGATCGAATTGTTCCGGTTGATATTTATGTTCCAGGATGCCCCCCATCTGCCGAAGCTTTGCTTTATGGAATTCTGCGGTTACAAAAAAAAATTAGAAGAGAGGGTAGTTTAAAAAGATAAAATGAAAACTAATCTTCAAGATTTAGAAAAGATAATTAATTCAGATTTAACCACTTCTATTAAAAGATCTGAAATAAAATTTAACCAACTTTTCATCGAAGTAAATTTTCAAGATATTATTTCAACTATTTTATTTCTAAAAACAAATCAGAAATGTAAATTTAAACAGCTTATTGATATTACAGCGGTAGATTTTCCTCATAAAGAACTAAGATTTAAAATTGTATATCTATTACTTAGTCATGAAAATAATTTAAGAATTATAATTAATACCAATATAAAAGAAAACGAAACTTTACCTTCAATAACAAAAATATTTTCGTCGGCGAATTGGATGGAAAGGGAAGTGTTCGATATGTATGGAATTCTATTTAGTGAACATCCAGACCTTCGACGTATACTTACAGATTATGGATTTACAGGTCACCCATTGCGAAAAGATTTCCCTTTAACAGGCCATACTGAGGTTAGATACAATGAAGAGAAAAAAAAAGTTATTACTGAACCTGTTAAGCTTGACCAAGAGTATAGAGACTTTGACTTTGATAGTCCTTGGGAAGGAACAAAATATATTAATATTCCTAAACATGAAAAGGGTAAAATTAAGGATAAGTAATGGTAAAAAAAACTAAAACTATGAATTTAAATTTTGGTCCTCAACATCCTGCCGCGCATGGTGTTTTAAGATTAATATTAGAATTAGACGGTGAAGTTGTAGAAAAAATAGATCCCCATATAGGACTTTTACATAGAGGAACGGAGAAGCTAATTGAGAATAAAACTTACACTCAGGCAATTCCTTATTTTGATCGTCTTGATTATGTAGCTCCAATGAATCAGGAGCATGCTTTTGCTCTAGCCATAGAAAAAATTTTAAATATTGAGGTACCCATAAGAGGTCAATATATTAGAGTCCTATTCTGCGAGATAGGTAGAATTCTTAGTCATTTATTAAATATTACTACTCAAGCACTTGATGTCGGAGCTTTAACTCCATCTCTTTGGGGTTTTGAGGAAAGAGAAACATTAATGACTTTTTATGAAAGAGTCTCCGGGTCAAGATTGCATGCAAATTATTTTAGACCAGGAGGTGTTCATAAAGATTTGCCGATGGGTTTATCTGATGACATAATTTTGTTTTGTAATAACTTTCCAAAAGTTTTAGATAACCTTGAAACTTTACTCACAGATAACAGAATTTTTAAACAAAGAAATGTGGATATTGGTGTTGTATCTCAACAAGAAGCTTTAGATCATAGTTTTTCAGGAGTGATGATGAGAGGGTCAGGTATACCTTGGGATTTAAGAAAATCTCAGCCGTATGAATGTTACAGTGATTTTGATTTTAAAATTCCTATAGGAAAAAATGGTGACTGTTACGATCGTTATCTTTGCAGAATGGAAGAGATGAGAGAGAGCATTAAGATTATTAAAGATTGTATAAAAAAAATGCCTAGTGGACCTGTTAAATCAATAGATGGAAAAATAACTCCACCCAAAAAAGATGATTTAAAAAATTCAATGGAAGCTTTAATACATCACTTCAAATTATTTTCTGAAGGATTTAGAGTTCCTGAAGCAGAAATTTATACTGCAGTTGAGGCACCAAAAGGTGAATTTGGTGTTTATTTGATTTCTGATGGAAGTAATAAACCATATAAATGTAAAATACGTGCACCAGGATTTTCACATTTACAGGCAATGGACTACCTGTTGAAGGGCCACATGCTAGCAGATGTACCTGCCGTACTAGGTTCATTAGATATAGTTTTTGGAGAAGTGGATAGATGAGTATAAAAAAAATCTCTAAGTTTCAGCCTGAATTATTTGAGTTTAATAGTGATAATTTAAAAAAAATAAAAAATGAAATAAAAAAATATCCTAAAGGAAAAAAAAATAGTGCAGTCATGGCTTTACTTTATTTAGCTCAAGAACAAAACCAAAATTGGATACCACTTGCTGCTCTCAAATGTATAGCAAATTTATTAGAGATGTCTTACATAAAAGTTTATGAAGTCGTGACATTTTATTCAATGTTTAATTTATCACCTGTTGGAAAATATTTTATACAAGTTTGTACTACAACTCCATGCATGATTAGAGGATCCAAAAAAATAACAGATATTTGCAAAAAGTATATTTCACAAAATCAAAACGATCTTTCAGAAAATAAATTGTCCTCATGGACAGAAGTTGAGTGTTTGGGGGCGTGTGTTAATGCTCCGATGATGCAAGTAAATAAAGATTATTATGAAGATTTAGACAAAGACAGTGCTGAAAAACTAATTAAGCAGTTATTAAATGATGATTTCCCAACACCAGGCTCTGCAAAAAATAGAAAAAATAATGCACCAGAGGCTGGCAAAACAACTTTACTGGATGTGAAAAATGCTTAAAGACGAAGATAGAATATTTAAAAATTTATATAATGATCTAGGTTGGGAAATAGATTGTGCAATTAGACGCGAAGATTGGTCTAATACAAAAAATATTTTGTCCAAAAGCAGAGATTCTATCATAAAAGAAATCAAAGAATCAGAATTGAGAGGTAGAGGTGGAGCAGGTTTTCCTACTGGATTAAAACTATCCTTTGCTCCTAAAGAAGTTGGTAGTAGACCGCATTATTTAGTTATAAATGCTGATGAGTCTGAACCAGGGACTTGTAAAGATAGAGATATTTTAAGATTTGAGCCACAAAAATTAATAGAAGGGTGTTTAATTGCAAGTTACGCAGTTAACGCACACACTTGCTATATATACATTAGAGGTGAATATTTTAGAGAAGGTGAAAGACTACAAGCAGCAATTGATCAAGCTTATAAAAAAAATTTTATTGGTAAAAATGCATGCGATTCTGGTTGGGATTTTGATATTTATATTCATTATGGCGCAGGTGCATATATATGTGGAGAAGAAACTGCATTATTAGAAAGCCTAGAAGGTAAAAAGGGGCAGCCTAGACTTAAACCTCCCTTTCCTGCTTTAGTAGGACTTTATGGTTGCCCCACTATTGTAAATAATGTTGAAACAATTTCTGTAATACCTACAATTCTCAGAAGAGGAGCTAAATGGTTTTCTTCATTAGGTAAACCAAAGAATACAGGTACAAAAATATTTTGTATTTCAGGAAATGTTAACAATCCATGTAATGTTGAAGAAGAAATGGGAGTAGCATTAAAAGATTTAATTGAAAAACATGCTGGTGGCGTTGTTGGGGGATGGAAAAATCTTCAAGCAATTATACCAGGAGGATCTTCTATGCCAATGTTACCAAAAAATATTTGTGAAACAATTACTATGGATTTTGATTCATTAATAAAAGTCAAAAGTGGATTAGGCACAGCGGGAATCGTTGTTATTAATAAAGATCAAGATATTATTAAGTGTATTGCGAGAATAGCTAGATTTTATAAACACGAAAGTTGTGGCCAATGCACACCTTGTAGAGAAGGTTGTGGCTGGATGTGGAGAATGTTGGAAAGAATGGGGAACGGAGATGCAACTTATAAAGAAATAGATTTACTTCATGATGTTACCAAACAAATAGAAGGACATACAATTTGTGCTTTTGGTGAAGGTGCCTCTTGGCCAGTTCAAGGGCTGTTACGTCATTTTAAACAAGAAATTGAGAAGAGATGTACTGAAGAACCTTTAATTAAAAAGAAAACCAATATTCCTTATCTTATTGACCAACATCTTTTGGAAAAAGATAATGCCTAAAATTATAATAAATAATAAAGAGATTGAATTTGAAGATGGAATGACAGTTCTTCAAGCTTGCGAATTAGCTGGTGCTGAAATTCCTAGATTTTGTTACCACGAAAGACTTTCCATAGCAGGAAACTGCAGAATGTGTTTAGTTGAAATGGAAAAATCTACCAAACCTATAGCATCTTGCGCAATGCCTGCAGCTGATGGAATGATAATTAAAACTAATACTGCTTTTGTTGAAAAAACTAGAAAGGGTGTGATGGAGTTCTTATTAGCAAACCATCCTTTAGATTGTCCAGTATGTGATCAAGGTGGTGAATGTGATTTACAAGATCAATCGTTATTTTATGGATTAGATAATTCAAGATTCAAAGAAAACAAAAGACAAGTTAATGAGAAATATATGGGTCCTTTAATTAAAACTCAAATGACGAGATGTATACATTGCACTAGATGTATAAGATTTGCAACAGAAGTTGCTGGTATAGATGAACTGGGCGCTATCGGTAGAGGTGAGGATATGGAGATTACTACTTATCTAGAAAAATCAATGGAGTCTGAATTATCAGCTAATGTAATAGATTTATGTCCAGTTGGAGCCCTTACTTCAAAACCTTACGCATTTGAAGCTCGTCCATGGGAACTTAAAAAAACAGAATCAATTGATGTTATGGATGCTGTGGGATCTAACATTAGAGTTGACACTTATGGTTGGGAAGTAAAAAGAATTTTACCTAGAATAAATGAAGATATTAACGAAGAGTGGATATCTAACAAAACAAGATATGCTTGCGACGGTCTCATGAAACAAAGATTAGATTCACCATACATTAGAGAAAATGGAAAATTAATTAAGACATCATGGGAAAAAGCATACAAAACTTTAATAAATAAAATAAAAACATTTAAACCAGAGGAAGTTGCTGGATTAGTTGGTGATTTAGCAGACCTAGAGATGATTTATAGTTTTAAGTGTTTTTTTGAGACATGCGTCGGTTCAAAAAATTATGAATGTAGACAAGACAAAATTTATATAAATCCTCACGAAAGAATGAATTATATTTTCAACACAACGATTAATGGAATTGAAGAATCTGATTTAATTATTTTAATAGGAACCAACCCAAGAATGGAAGCAACAATACTTAATGCAAGAATTAGAAAAGCATATATAAAAAATAACGTGCCAATTTATTCAATAGGTGAGCTTAATGATCTGACTTATCCACACAAGAATATAGGTAATGATACTTTGACTATCAGAGACATAATTGAGGGTAAGCATGAAATTTCGCAAACGATTCAAAAGTCCAAAAAACCAATTTTTATATTTGGAGAATCTTCTTTAATGGGTGATGTAGGTCAATATGTTTTTGAATCTTTAAAAAATTTTTTAAAAAAAAATAATTTTATAAGAAATGATTGGAATGCACTAAACATTTTAAGCCAACAAGCTTCAAGGGTAGGTGCGATTGATCTTGGCATGTATTCGATAAATCAAAATAGCAACTTTTCTTTTTTTGATAAACTTAACAATAATGACTTTAAACTTATCTATCTATTAGGTGTTGATAATTTTAATTTTGATAAAAAAGATAAATTTATTGTTTACCAAGGTACCCATGGAGATAAGGGTGCTGAAATCGCTGATATTATTTTACCAGGGGCCGCTTATACTGAAAAAAATGGTTTGTTTATTAACCTGGAAGGAAAAATGCAAAATGCTTACAAAGCTTCATATCCGCCAGGAGAATCAAAAGAAGATTGGGAAATTTTTGTAAATATCGCAAAATTAATGAAAAAAAATCTTAATTTTGAAAACCTAAGTGATCTTAGAAAAGAAATGAATAATTTTTTAGAAGAAAAAAATCTTAATAATTTTTATAAAAATATAAAAAACAATTTCGTAGAAAAAAATATTATTATTAATCCTTTGGATTATTATTACACAAACCCAATAGCTAGATCATCTAAAACTATGAATGACTGCAGGGAAGCTGCTAGACTAAAATCTTCTACTAATGGTGATAAAAAAATCTAATGATTTATATAAATATTTTTTTTAACGAAACTTATAAGATACTGTTTTTATTAATTCCCGTATTAGTGTCGGTTGCTTTAATTGTTTGGCTAGACAGGAGAATTTGGGCATTTGTGCAAAAAAGAAAAGGCCCTAATGTTGTTGGGCCATTTGGCCTTCTGCAAACTTTTGCAGATGCGCTGAAATATATGTTTAAGGAAATTATTATTCCATCTAGCGCCCATAAAATTATATTTATATTAGCCCCAATAGTTACTTTAACATTATCGCTAGTAGCATGGGCAGTTATTCCATTTAGTGAGCAGTTAGTTTTATCTGATATTAATGTTGGAATATTATATTTATTTGCTATTTCATCTTTAAGTGTTTACGGAATCATAATGGGTGGATGGGCCTCAAATTCAAAATACCCTTTTTTAGGAGCTATAAGATCAGCTGCTCAAATGATCTCATATGAAGTATCAATTGGAATAATTATTATAAATGTACTTTTGTGTGTTGGCTCTCTTAATCTTAACAAAATAGTATTGGCTCAATCAAATGTTTGGTTTGTCCTTCCACTATTTCCTATGTTTGTTATATTTTTTATATCCGCTCTAGCTGAAACGAATAGACCACCTTTTGACTTACCAGAAGCAGAGTCTGAATTAGTCGCAGGTTACCAAACCGAATATTCTGGAATGATGTATGCAATGTTTTGGTTGGGAGAATATGCAAATATTTTACTTTTATGTGCTTTAGGCTCTATACTTTTTCTAGGTGGGTGGCTCAGCCCAATTGACATTTCACCATTTAATCTTTTGCCTGGACCTTTTTGGATGATATTTAAAATTTTGTTTCTTTTTATTTTATTTTCATTAGTAAAAGCCATTGTTCCAAGATACCGGTTTGATCAATTAATGAGACTAGGTTGGAAAATTTTTCTACCACTTTCTTTATTTTGGGTTGTTTTGACAGCAAGTTTTTTATTTTTTACAGAAACGTTACCTTTGATAGGATGATTTATATATGAAAATTAATAGAATTGTTAAAACAATATTTATGGCAGACTTTGTTAGCGCTTTATTACTAGCTATAAAAATTTCTTTTAAAACTAAGAAGACAATAAATTACCCATTTGAAAAAGGAAAGCTAAGCCCAAGGTTTAGAGGAGAACATGCGTTGAGAAGATACCCCAATGGAGAAGAAAGATGTATAGCTTGTAAACTTTGCGAAGCTGTATGCCCAGCTCAGGCAATAACAATAGAGTCTGAAATTAAACCTGATGGAAGTCGAAAAACATCTAGATATGATATTGATATGTTGAAATGTATTTATTGTGGATTATGCGAAGAATCCTGTCCTGTTGATGCAATTGTACAAGGACCTAATTTTGAATTTGCAACAGAAACTAGAGAAGAACTTTATTATAATAAAAAAAAACTTTTAGAGAATGGAGATAAATGGGAGACTGCTTTAGCTGCAAATATTAAGTCAGATTCTGCTTTTAGATAAATGTTAGTACATTCCTTATTTTTTTACTTTTTTTCTTTAATCACAGTTTTTTCTGCACTCATGGTAACTATTTCCCGAAGTACTATAAATTCCGTTTTTTTCTTAATATTGGTATTTGTTAGTGTTTCAATATTATTTATTTTTATAGGTGCTGAATTTTTAGGAATGATAATGCTTATTGTTTACGTCGGAGCAGTTGCGGTCTTATTTCTTTTTGTTGTTATGATGCTAAACATTTCAAGCCAAACAACCAAAAAAAATAAAAGGAAGGGTTTGATAAACAATATCCCTGTTGGATTAATTTTTGGTACAATTATTTTTCTTGAATTAATAATTGCTCTCGGTGGCTGGAAGTATAAAAGTGATTTTGTGAACTTGTCAAACGCAAGTTTAAATGCAGGAATTACTAACACTCATGCGTTAGGAAATGTCTTATATACTGATTATATTCATCTTTTCCAAATATCGGGAATAATATTACTTGTTGCTATGATCGGAGCTATTGTTCTTACTTTTAGTAAAAAGGAAAATGTAAAAAGACAAAAATATCTAACACAAATACAAAGAGAAAAAATTACAGCCATCTCATTAGTAGATGTAAAAATTGGCGATGGAGTGAAACTTAATGATTGAAATAAGTTTAGGGCATTATTTGACACTAGGAGCAATCATTTTTTCAATTGGTGTGCTTGGAATATTCTTAAATAGAAAAAATGTTATTATAATACTTATGTCAATTGAGTTAATACTTTTAGCAGTAAATATTAACTTAGTATCTTTCTCTATTTATTTACAAGATATTGTAGGCCAAGTATTCGTAATTTTTATTTTAACTGTAGCTGCAGCTGAAGCTGCAATAGGTTTGGCGATAATTGTGGCTTATTATAAAAACAAAGGGTCTATTAATGTTGAAACAATTAATACATTAAAAGGTTAAATGGAGTATTTAATTATTTTTTTACCTCTAATAGCCTCAATTACATCGGGTTTTTTTGGAAAATATTTAAGATTTAATGATTTTATAGTTAGTTTTTTAATATTAACTTCGGCAATTTTATCAATTTTTATTTTTTATGAAGTAATTATTAACAATTATTCAAGTAATAAATTAATATTTAATTGGATAACCTCTGGAAATTTTATCATTAATTGGTCGATAAATGTTGACGCATTAACATCTGTTATGTTGGTTGTGGTAAGTTTAATTTCCTCCATCATTCATTTTTATTCAATTGGATACATGAGTAAAGATCAACATAAACCACGATTTATGGCATACTTGTCATTATTTACTTTTTCAATGCTTGTTTTGATCACTGCTGACAACTTTTTACAATTATTTTTTGGTTGGGAAGGGGTAGGCTTGTGTTCTTATTTGTTAATTGGTTTTTGGTATCAAAAACCAGCAGCAAATTCAGCTGCAATTAAAGCTTTTATAGTAAATAGAGTAGGAGATTTTGGATTTGCAATAGGAATATTTTTAATTTTTATTTTTTGTAAAACACTTAATTTTAATGAAGTTTTCGATTTAATTCCTTCGCTGTCAGATAAAGAGATATTTTTCTTTGGTCTTGAGTTTAATTTAATTACTTTAATATGTTTTATGCTTTTTTTTGGCGCCATGGGGAAATCTGCACAAATATTTCTTCACACTTGGTTGCCAGATGCAATGGAAGGTCCAACACCAGTATCTGCTTTAATTCATGCCGCAACTATGGTTACGGCAGGTGTTTTTTTAATCGTGCGATGTTCACCAATTTTTGAGTATTCTGAGACTGCACTAAATTTTATTACATTGGTTGGTATGTTAACTGCATTTTTTGCTGCAACAGTAGCCTTAGTGCAGAATGATATTAAAAAAATCATAGCTTACTCAACATGCAGTCAGCTAGGTTACATGTTTTTTGCTGTAGGTGTTGGAGCATATCATGTTGCCATTTTTCATTTGTTTACACATGCATTTTTTAAAGCTCTTTTATTTCTTGGGTCAGGATGTGTAATACATTCATTTAATAATGAACAAGATATTAGATTAATGGGAGGTGTGTGGAAAAAAATTCCTTATACTTATCTTTTAATGATAATTGGAACTTTAGCTTTAACAGGCTTCCCTTTTTTATCTGGTTACTATTCTAAAGATGCTATTATTGAATCTGCTTATTTTAAAGGTAGTACCATTGGATATTATGCTGCATTTATTGGAATAGGAGTGGCTTTTTTAACATCTATATATTCATGGAGATTAATATTTAAAACTTTTCATGGAAAATATAAAAATAAAAAAAATAGTTTTAATAAAATACATGAATCTCCAATAATCATGTTGTTGCCTGCAAGCATTCTTGGCATTGGTTCAATTTTAACAGGAATTTTATTTAAAGATTTATTTATAGGTGAAGATAATTATAATTTTTGGGGAGATTCAATATTATTTTTAAAAAATATTTTGCACACCCATCCACCAGATTGGCTACCAATAACAATAATATTTTTAGTTACCGTGGCAATACCAATTTCTTATTATTTATATATTATGAATGAAAAAATTTTGATAAATTTTACAATAAAAAATAAAAAGTTTTATAACTTTTTTCTAAACAAATGGTACTTTGATGAAATTTATGATTTTATTTTTATAAAACCAATTAAGAAATTAGGAGTATTTTTTTGGTATAAAGGTGATATCAAAACAATCGATAGATTTGGACCGGATGGATTTGCAAAGCTAGTTAAAAAAATATCTGATAGATCTGTTAATTTTCAAAGTGGCTATATATATCATTACGCTTTTATAATGCTTATTGGTTTATCCATATTATTAACTTATTTGATAGTGTATTAAATGCAATTTCCTATACTTTCTGCAATCATTTTTGTTCCACTTATAGGTGCTTTTTTTATTTTTGCTACACAAGGACCAATAAAAAATATTGAGGATAATTCAAAATATATAGCAATTTTTTCTTCATTAGTTAATTTTCTACTTTCCCTTTTTCTTTGGTATTCTTTTGATTCAACTTCAGTAGATTTTCAATTTATTGAAAAGAAAAACTGGATTGAAGGTTTTATCAGTTTTCAGTTAGGCGTTGATGGAATTTCAATCCTATTTATAGTGTTAACTACATTTATATCCTCATTATCTATTTTTTCAGCGATTTTAAGCGTTAAGTCTAAAATTAAAGAATTCCTTATTGCAATCTTAGTCCTTGAAACTTTTATGCTGGGTGTCTTCTGCTCTTTAGATCTTGTTTTATTTTATTTATTTTTTGAAGGAGGTCTTATACCTATGTTTTTAATTATTGGTATCTGGGGAGGAGAGAGACGAGTTTATGCAGCTTTTAAATTTTTTCTTTTTACATTATTGGGCTCAGTTTTTATGCTCATTGCAATCATTTCTATATACTGGATTACTGGAACCACCAATATAGTAGATTTATTGAACATTCGTATCCCAAAAGATTATCAATATTTACTTTGGTTAGCTTTTTTCAGCTCATTTGCTGTAAAAATGCCTATGTGGCCCTTCCATACTTGGCTACCAGATGCTCATGTAGAGGCTCCCACCGCAGGATCAGTAATTTTAGCCGCTGTACTTTTAAAAATGGCAGGTTATGGATTTATTCGTTTTTCTATAGGATTATTTCCAGCCGCTACAGATTTTTTTACACCTCTTATTTTTGGATTAAGTGTAGTAGCTATAATTTACACTTCATTAGTAGCACTAGCGCAAGATGATATGAAAAAGCTAATAGCCTATTCATCTGTTGCTCATATGGGGTTTGTTACAATAGGTATATTTTCTATTACAAAACAAGGTTTAGAAGGAAGTATCGTTCAAATGATAAGCCATGGATTAATATCTGCAGGTTTGTTTTTATCGGTCGGAGTCCTCTACGACAGATTAAATACGCGCATGATTTCTTCTTACGGTGGCCTAGTAAATATTATGCCCAAATATGCTTTTGTTTTAATGATTTTTACTTTGGGAGCTTTGGGATTACCAGGTACCAGTGGGTTTGTTGGTGAATTTCTAGTTTTAGTAGGTGTTTTTCAAAAAAATATACTTGTAGCTGTTTTGGCAAGTTTAGGTATTATTTTGGCAGCCACCTACATGTTATCATTATATAGAAGAGTTATATTTGGTCGCTTAGTTAGCTCAGAAGTTAAAAAAATGTCAGATTTAAGTAAAGTAGAAATTTATATATTTGCTACATTAGTTTTTCTAACTTTATTTTTTGGTTTTTACCCAGAACCTTTATTTACTACATTAGATCTTTCTATTAATAATTTATTAGAAAAATACCAATTAAATTTAACATATCATTTAATCGAAAATAATTAATGGAAACAATTTTATATATATTACCAGAAGTTTTTTTATCACTATCAATGATGATACTTTTAATGATAGGAGTTTTTGTAAATAAAAGTTATAGATTAGTAAATTTATTGGCGATCTTAACTATGATTTTTGCTATCGCTTTAGTTTTCAATCAATCAACTCAAACAATTAAAGTTTTTAACAATAGTTACATAATTGACCACCTATCGATTTACATGAAAATCTTAACTTTGTTATTTTGTTTGCTTGTTCTAGTCATCTCTGAAAATTATATAAAAATAAATAAAATTAATAAAATAGAATATCCAGTAATTATTCTAGGATCTACACTAGGTATGTTATTAATGATTAGCTCTTATGATTTAATTGTTTTTTATCTTGGATTAGAACTAAATTCATTGTGTTTATATATTTTAGCTTCTTTTAAAAGAGATGATGAACGCTCAACAGAAGCTGGATTAAAATATTTTGTTTTAAGCGCATTAGCATCTGGAATTTTGCTTTATGGATGTTCTTTAATTTATGGTTTCACTGGATCTACCAATTTCGAAATTATTTCAAAAAATTTATATATGTCAAATATGGGTGCTGTGTTTGGTTTAGTCTTTATATTAGTAGGTTTAGCTTTTAAAATTTCAGCAGTACCATTTCATATGTGGACACCTGATGTTTATGAAGGTTCACCAACCTCAGTAACAAGTTTTTTTGCCCTAGTTCCTAAAATTGCTGCATTGTGTGTTTTTATTAGATTTATGTACGTTCCATTTATTAATGCAATTGATCAGTGGCAAACAATTATAGTTTTTTTAGCTATAGGATCTATGATTCTAGGCGCTGTAGCTGCTATAGGTCAAAATAATATTAAAAGATTAATGGCATACAGCGCAATAGGACATATGGGTTATGCCCTAGCAGGTGTAGCTACAGGAACTAACTCTGGTATTCAGAGCTCAATAATTTATTTGACTATTTATTTAGTTATGAGTCTTGGAGCTTTTGGATGTATTTTCATGTTTAAAAGGGAAAGTATTTTCTATGAAAACATTAATGAATTATCTGGCATGTCCAAAAACCATCCAAAGTTAGCTTTCAGTTTCTTAATTATACTTTTCTCATTAGCAGGTATTCCACCCTTGGCAGGTTTTTTTGCAAAATTTTATATTTTTGTTTCAGTAATAGAAGCCAAGATGTATGTGCTCGCTGTAATAGGTCTACTTACGACAGTAGTTTCAGCATTTTACTATCTAAGAATTATAAAAATTATTTATTTTGATAAACCAAAAAAACGATTTGATGAAATCTATGATTGGGGGTTAAAAATATCATTAATAGTTTCAACAATCTTAATTTTAGTTTTTTTTATTAAACCCTCATCATTAACTAATATAATTTCAAAAATTACTCTATATTGATGAAATTTAAATTATTTAATTATAAAAGAGTAAAAAGTACAAATGAAAAGGCAATAAAACTAATAAAATTTAATAAAAGAAATTCTGGGTGCGTTCGTGCGGATGTCCAAACAAAAGGAAGAGGTACCTACGGAAAAAAATGGGTTTCTAAAAAAGGAAATTTTTTTGGATCAGTTTTTTTTCCTTTGAAGAAAAATTATCCTTCTTTTGATCAATTTTCTCTTATTAATCCAGTTATTGTCTCTAACATTCTACAAATTTTTTGCGATAAAAGAAAATTAAAAATAAAATTCCCGAATGATATTTTTTTAAATGGGAAAAAGATTTGCGGTATATTACAGGAGATTATTACTATAGATAAAAAAAATTTTTTAATTATAGGGGTAGGATTAAATGTAAATTCAAATCCTTCAATTAAAAAAAAATATAAAGCTACAAATATTTTTCGTGAAACACAAATTAGAACAACTACTAATGAAATTGCAACTTTATTAATAAAATCATATGAAATTTTCTTTTTAAACTTAAAATCTTTTAACTACTCACATTTAAAAAAAAAACTGACTTAATGGCTTTTAATATAAAATGA
>Ga0209089_10002220_pt1:0-12500 | contig 17314 bp, 12 predicted proteins | sample ArcticOcean_MG_C_FD_187431 | JGI IMG/M metagenome (GOLD analysis project Ga0209089, IMG submission 187431) | Marine microbial communities from western Arctic Ocean - ArcticOcean_MG_CB2_150 (SPAdes) (version 2) | ecosystem: Environmental > Aquatic > Marine > Oceanic | place: Arctic... | reverse complement strand
TAGCGACTGAAGCCCCGGTGAACGGCGGCCGTAACTATAACGGTCCTAAGGTAGCGAAATTCCTTGTCGGGTAAGTTCCGACCCGCACGAAAGGCGTAACGATCAGGGTACTGTCTCGGAGAGAGGCTCGGCGAAATAGACATGTCTGTGAAGATGCGGACTACCTGCACCTGGACAGAAAGACCCTATGAAGCTTTACTGTATCTTGGAATTGGGTTTGGTCTTTACTTGCGCAGGATAGGTGGGAGGCTTTGAAGATGGTCTTGCGGGATCATTGGAGCCACTGGTGAGATACCACTCTAGTAATGATAAAATCCTAACTTTGAACCGTTATCCGGTCAGAGAACAGTTTCAGGTGGGCAGTTTGACTGGGGCGGTCGCCTCCTAAAAGGTAACGGAGGCGTGCAAAGGTTCCCTCAGGCTGGTTGGACATCAGTCGTAGAGTGTAAAGGCATAAGGGAGCTTGACTGCGAGACCAACAAGTCGAGCAGAGACGAAAGTCGGCCTTAGTGATCCGACGGTTCCGAGTGGAAGGGCCGTCGCTCAACGGATAAAAGTTACTCTAGGGATAACAGGCTGATCTCCCCCAAGAGTTCACATCGACGGGGAGGTTTGGCACCTCGATGTCGGCTCATCGCATCCTGGGGCGGTAGTACGTCCCAAGGGTTGGGCTGTTCGCCCATGAAAGCGGTACGCGAGCTGGGTTCAGAACGTCGTGAGACAGTTCGGTCCATATCCGGTGCAGGCGTTAGAGTATTGCGAAGACTCCCCCTTAGTACGAGAGGACCGGGGGGAATGCACCGCTGGTGTACCAGTTATCGTGCCAACGGTAAACGCTGGGTAGCCAAGTGCAGTTTGGATAACTGCTGAAAGCATCTAAGTAGGAAGCCAGCTTCAAGATGAGTACTCTCACCGCTTTAAGCGGGTAAGATCACGGCAAGAACAGCCGTTTGATAGGCATCAAGTGTAAGTGCAGCAATGTATTCAGCTGAGATGTACTAATAGATCGAGGGCTTATTTTAACTATGCTTTGCCTTTACAGTTTTGAAAATTTAAGGTTTTGGTGTTTATGGCGCAATGGAACCACTCCGATCCATCTCGAACTCGGTAGTTAAACGTTGCAGCGGCGATAATACTTAGGGAGTCGTCCCTTGGGAAGGTAGCACAGTGCCAAAACCACATTTATTTTTGTGTTGTTGTATAAAAAAGAAAAAAATTAGACATGAACTACGCTATAGTAGAGGCAAGTGGCCGTCAGTTTTGGGTGGAATCTGGACGTTTTTATGATTTTAATAGTTTAAACCTTAATCCTGGTGATAAGATAGCTTTAACTAGGGTCTTGCTAGTAAATGATAATGGCAATGTAAGTGTTGGTAAACCATGCTTAGAAGATGCAAAAGTAGAGGCTACAATTCTAGGACATATAAGAAGTAAAAAAGTAACTGTGTACAAAATGCGTCCCAAGAAAAAAACAAGAAAAAAGCAAGGTCATCGTAATGACTTGACTAGAGTACTAGTTGATAAAATTACCGTAGGTGGTAAAAGTATTTAATAAAAAAGAAAATATAGATATATGGCGCATAAAAAAGGTGCTGGAAGTACTAAAAATGGACGTGATTCTAATTCACAAAGATTAGGTGTGAAAAGATATGGAGGACAATTTGTTACAGCTGGTAACATATTAGTAAGACAAAATGGAACAGTGTTCAAACCTGGTAACAATGTTGGTATAGGTAAAGATAATACACTTTATGCTCTAGTAGAAGGGAAAGTATGCTTTGAAAGAGTAGGAAAGAAAGATAAGAAACTAAGTGTTTATCCAATGGCATAAAATTGATAAATATTAGAGGCTAGATAATCGTAATTAACAATTATCTCGTGACTTTAGCTATTGAAAACGATAATAAATAATCATTGTTTTCAATAGCTAATTCATTTTTATTTTACTATTTCAATGGGGTTAGAATAAGCTAAAGGAATGATAGAATCAATAAAAAAGTATTATATTACAACTTACAATGAATTAGTGCAATTATGATCAAAAAATTCAACATAGATTATTAGCAATAATCATAAGGAAAAACTCTTTAAAATCTGTTGTTCTTTTTCATAAATAATATTTATTTATTTATTCAATACTGATTCATAGATAAGACAGAATATTCAATATAGTAACTACTAGTAATCTTTGTAGCATTTATTTACAAATAAGGAAATAGCTTTAGCTACAGAACTAAATAAGATTATTAATTAGAGTAATTTTATAAAATTTACGATTATAAGAAATGAATAAAAAGTAAAAAATCGATTGGAAGTTATTAATAGAAAAGGATAAAATTAGTTAAATCTTAATACTATACGATTAAAGAATAATCCATCTTTTGTATTAAATTAGACGATATGAAAACTTTTGATAATCAATGTCTATTTTTGTGATACAAAAAGAGTAAGAATTTCTTTACTAAAAGCTTGTGATGCTTTGGAACGATATCTATTAGGATTCACTACAATAGAAAGGGTTCTTTTTATCGTAATATCTTCTATTTTTACCCAATGCAATATGCCTAATTCGAGTTCTTTAGCTATTGCAGAAATAGAAACAAATGCAGCACCAAGGCCTGATTGGACCGCATTCTTTATAGCTTCAACTGAATTTAATTCCATTTCAATTTTAAAACGCGTACTATCAATTCCATTTTGATTTAAAACCTGATCTATTACTTTTCTTATAGTTGATTGTGTATCAAGAGCTATAAAGCGCAATCGATATAAATCTTCTTTTTGAATATATTCAAGTTTAGAGAAAGGATGTAATTTAGGTAAAATTAATGCTAATTCATCTTCGGCATAGGGAGTAATTTGAAGTATATTATCTAATTCTTGTGGAACTTTTCCACCTATTATAGCTAAATTTACTTGACCATTTGCAACACTCCAAGAAATTCTTCTGGTAGAATGGACTTGAAGCTGTACTGCTATTTGTGGATATTTCTGACGAAATAAACCTATCAGTCTCGGCATCAAATAAGTCCCCGTTGTCTGGCTAGCACCAATTACTAATGTTCCTCCATTAAGGCAGCGAAGATCTTCGATAGCTCTACAACTTTCATCACATAAAGATAGTATTCTACTACCATATCTAAGCAAAACTTCTCCTTCTTCTGTAAATACTGCTTTTCTATTACCTCTATCAAAAATAGGAACACTTAATTGTTTTTCCAAGTTTTGAACTTGTAAACTAACAGCAGGCTGGGAAATATAAAGACTTTCAGCTGCTTTTTTAAAACTTCCTTCAGAAGCTATCGCCTTGAGAATTCTTAATTGGTCCAAAGTAAAAGGAATGTCCGTCATTTCTTGGTAACAATTGTAATCAATTTTTTTTATTCAATGTTAAGTTAGTTTACATATAAATTCGAATAATTGGATCTAGATCCAAAAGATCAATAATTTTCCAATTAAAGAAGTATAAAGATGGTAATTTGTTTTTTCTAAATACATAATAAGAACTCATTAGCTATAATATTTAGGAAAGATTACAAGAGGAAATATGTCATGGACATGCGACTACTAATAGTTCTTTTCCCTTTATTGGCTGCACTATCTTGGGCAGGATTCAACATAGCTAGAATTGCTTTAAGACAGCTTAGCCGTTTAGGATCGAGATAAAAATTAGGTCTGATTTTAGCGTAAGAGGGATGATTAGTCCTTTTTACGCTTTTATTTTATATTCTTACCTTTAGATGTATAATGTTACCTTATAAGATGATAACAACATCAGAGTTAGAAAATCAATTAACTTTTTAATAGCAAAGAAATATGGCTGTTCCTAAAAAACGTACATCAAGTAGTAAAACAAAATCACGTCATGCAACATGGGTTAATAAAGCCATAATACAAAGAGAAAGAGCTATTTCTCTAGCTAAATCAGTATTAAGTGATAATTCAGGAAGTTTTATTTACTCAAATAACAAAAGTGGAGTAACTGAAGAAGAATAAAAGTGGGGAAGATCGTGATTTGTATTATGGTCTAACAATTGAAAAAAATTAGATATAGAGATACTCACACTTTTTCAGATATATATAAGGGAAAATTTCATTGAAATTAGCAATATAAAATGAACATCTTATGATAGATTCAATAATCTATCACTTGCATAAAGAGAGGCAACTAAATTAGATGATTAGATCTTACTTATAGGAATCTTAAACAAAAATAAAAACTATAGAGTTATAGATAACTGTTATGAAAAATAAATAGCAACAACTGTTACATGGTTTTGACTATGAAGATGTGCCAAAGAAAAGAATACCTTCAATACATAACCTCAGTATACACAAATAAAAAAATAGACAATCAAATAAATGGGAGTAAAACTTCCTCCCATGTAAAAAACGATTTTTATAGATTAATGAAATAATTAAGCAAATATCTAATAATAATTAGCTTAAAACAAGGTAAGAACAAAATACATCATATTAAGTTTACTAAAATCCTAAATCCTATTTATCATAAAAATATTAAACCTAGAATGAAAGAGTTATGAAAACCGATGAAGGTTATTCAATAATTAAATGATGTTAAAATTTGTAGAATAGAAAAACCACATTTTTTTTAGTTCAGATCCTTAGGATGGAGTATTCTTCTAATAGGTAAATTAGCAATCAAAGCTGTCATTTTACTATCAGTTTTTATTGAAAATTCAAGACTATCGGTATCGAGCTCAACATATTTAGAGACAACTACTAATATTTCTTCTCTCATTTTCTCTAACGTTGAAGCATTTAGAGTAGAACGATCATGAGCAAGAACTAATTTGAGACGACGCTTTACATCATCACGACTACCACGATTGCTGGTCAGCAAACGTTCAAAAAATTCTGTAATCATCAATATTTATGATTATTTTTTATTTAAGTTGTAAAAGAGCCAAGAAAGAAACGACGAAGACGCTTCAGAGGGCCTTTAGAATATAGTTGTAAATCTAGAAATTCAATATCTTGACCATCTAATCTGCATGCAGTATGTTCGAAAGCAAGTCCAGGTAAGGATAATTTATTTTCAAGTACTAATGGTTCCCCTCTATTCGTTGACACAATGACACATTCATCTTCAGGAATAACTCCTATTAAAGGAATGGCTAAAATCTCTTTTACATCTGCAACTGACATCATGTCATTGGCTTTGACCATCTGTGGTCTGAGTCTATTAATTAAAAGACTAATTCTTTTTATATTATTAGCTTCTAAAAGCCCAATGACTCTGTCAGCATCTCTCACAGCTGCTATCTCTGGGGTTGTAACTACAATAGCTTCATCCGCAGGAGCTATTGCATTATGAAAACCTGATTCAATCCCTGCTGGACAGTCTATTAATATATAATCATATTGTTTATTCATCAATGTAACTAAATATTGCATTTGATCTGAATCAATAGAATCTTTGTTACGGTTTTGAGCTGCAGGTAACAAGACTAACCCCGGTTGACGTTTATCCCTTATTAAAGCTTGTTCTAATCTACATTCACCAGATAATACTTCAAGAGCTGTATATATAACCCTATTTTCAAGACCCAACAATAAATCCAGATTTCTGAGACCTATATCAGCATCTATAAGAGCTACTTGATATCCCAACTGAGCTAAAGCCATACCTAAATTAGCCGTCGCTGTAGTTTTCCCTACTCCTCCTTTACCGGAAGTTATTACAATAGTGCGCGACATGTCAATCAATCCTATTTAAAGTGAATATTAGATTAAGTAATTAATTTTGCTTTGAAAAAAGCCAAAGAACCAATGAAATAACTTAAGAAGTTATTTTTTTGTGGTAAGTAACATTTCACCAAAATGCTTTTCAAAATAGTATACAGCTCTATTAGTTTGCCCCGCTACGTATAAATTGTTCTTACTCTTAAAAGCCCATATCTGAGAATAAGATACATAACTCAATAACGTACTGATCATTAGCATTAAGAAACCAAGATAAACAAACAAAGTTCCAGGATCAGATTTTACTTGTAAACCTGTTGCTGGAATAATATCTGTAACTCTTAGAGAATGACCATTCAAGAAGAATTCATCACCAACCTGAAGTTCTGCTACGATGTTTTTGTTAGAATCATATAATGACAATTTACCAGTCAAATCTTGTAAAACTAAAAGCGCGTTTTCTATACCTAGAGAAGTCAACTGTGATAAATTATAAATCCAGAATCGATTGTTTGATACAGTATCAACTAAAGTCAAAGGAATTTCTATTACTTTGTCATTGTCAACACTAACAGTAAGACTCGTAATTCCCCAGTCAGTTTGGTAAAAAACAATACCTTTATAACGCAATGGTTCATTTACGTAGATAGTTTTACTATTTAATAAATCAATATTAGTATCTAAAATTGATAGATCCGAATAAAACTGGTCAATTATTCCTTCGTCACTGTAAGCAATTTTAAAGTCTTTTACATAACCCTCTATATTCTGTGGTACAAAGCTGAAAGGACCTGAATTGACAATATTTCTTAGATGAAAAAGATTGTTAGTAGGTACTAACTCCTGTGTCATAAAACCTGAAGCGCTTCCTATAACAGATCCAAATAAAATCAAAATAATACTAGCATGAACTATTATTGGAGATATACGACCTATCAAGCCTTTATAGGCATAAATAAATCCACCTTCTTGAACTACATTATAATTATTGTTCTTAAGTTGGAAAGATAATTTAGTTAGACTTGCATCACTCATCGTCATTTTCACATTAAACTTACTCATAGACTTATAAGTATCATAAAAACGCCATAATCTTGAAAACTTCAAGGATGGTAATTGTCTAATTAAAGTACATGAAAAAAGACTAATAACAAAAAGAAATATGTTAATAATGAACCACCAGGTAGTGTAGACATGATCTAAGCCTAAGAGAAATATAAATTTTGCATTAACAAAACCTAATAAGGGTTTTAAATTAGGATAGTTTAATTCATAGAACGCAACGTCTTTGCCTTGCTCAATAAATGTACCAATAGAACTAAACGAAGCTATAAGAAGAAGAAGCACTATAGCGAACTGCAGATTTCCTAATCGATTAGCTATCAACCAAGCATTCCTGTTTACTGTTTTTAACATATGCAAATATTAATTTAATACTATTTAACCCTAATTCTATACTATCTCCTTGAATAAGAGTAAGTCAAATCTCCCCAGGTAGGACTTGAACCTACGACCAATCGATTAACAGTCGATCGCTCTACCACTGAGCTACTGAGGATTTAAAATAGGCAAATTATCTCTCCACCTGACTATACACTATAACATAAAAAAATGATCTTATTATAGAGTTTAATTTTTTTACAAACAAAAAAATAATCATAGAAAAAGTATATATAAAATATGTTTTCTTTTTATTTTACTTTTGCTATGATTAAAATACAGTAAAAAAGCGGACGTGGCGGAATTGGTAGACGCGCTAGATTTAGGTTCTAGTAAGTTAACCTTGTGAGAGTTCGAGTCTCTCCGTCCGCATTTTTTTTATTAATTTACCAAGTTAGAATTCCACTTTTGTAGTGTTAACTTTATAGATCCATCCTCTTGAACAGTTTCATTAACTGTTTGGAAACCTTGATTAGAAGTAGATTCTACTATTGAATTATAAGCATACCTTTGACTAACTCTATCTAAAAAAAGTTCTATAGACCAAGGTTGTTGCCAAAATTGAATATCAGCTACAAGTTGATACTCAAATCCATTCCAACTAAAACCTATGTCATAATTGTTTCTTTGTTTAATAACAATATTAGCGAATGTAGTTTGGTCTCTATAACCTCTAATTCTATTAAGTTCTGGTTCCCAATGAATAGATAAATCATTCAGTGATTTTTTTAGTAGATCAAGATCTTTTAAAGATGTCTGAATTTTACTAAAGTGTGACATAAAATTTTAAAATTTGTCTATTAATTATAGTTATTATTGCTGATCAATGAAAATAATATAAGCATATTCTATCATAAGTTAAGGTAGTCTAGACCATAAGAATTAAGAAGCTAATCGAATTTTACCAGCATCAGCCCATTCTTGTAATTCGTCTATTTTTTCATAATTCAATTCGGCTAGTGGTATGAATTGTTGAATTGAAGACGCTATATCATCTGTTGTAAATTCTCTATTTTCACTGAAAGCTATGTGCATAGCTTCAATAATAGATTCTTCAACTTCAGCTCCTGAAAAGTTTTTTGCTAACTTTGTTAGATAAGGAATATCATACAAATTCCATGATTTAGGACGTATTCTACTTAAGTGAACTTTAAATATTAATTCTTTCTCTTTCTCATTTGGTAAACCTATAAAAAAGATCTCATCAAAACGACCTTTACGTAGAATTTCTGGTGGTAATTTATAAATATTATTAGCTGTAGCTACAACAAAAACAGAAGACTGCTTTTCAGAAAGCCAAGTGATAAACGTCGCTAACACTCTACTGGTAGTTCCACTGTCTCCTTGATTATCAATGCCCGAAAAAGCTTTATCAATCTCATCAATCCATAATACACATGGAGAAACTGCCTCAGATAATTGGATCATTTGTCTCATTCGAGATTCAGATTCACCCACAATTCCACCAAATAATTTACCTATATCAAGACGCAAAAGTGGTAAATTCCACTCATTAGCAATTGCTTTAGCTGTCAAAGATTTTCCTGTGCCTTGAACACCAACTAATAATAATCCCCTTGGAGAAGGTAATCCATATTCTATTGCTTTTTTTGATAATGCACCAGACCTACGTTTTAACCATAACTTAAGACTACTAAGGCCTCCTATATCAGAGATCTTATCTTTAGATGGATAAAATTCTAAAATTTGAGTCTTGCTAATTATTTGTCTTTTCTCAGTAAAAATGAGCTCAAGACTTTCAATATTAACTTCTTTATATGTAGCGATAATTTTGGAAAGAACACGTCTTATTCTTTCTAGTGATAAACCCTGGCAAGAGCTTACTAAACTATTTAAAGAAGCTTCAGGAATAGTATACCCTAATGATTCTTGAACCCTTAAAAGTTCTTTCTTTATCTCAGATGGTTGAGGCAATTGAAAATCTAAAACGGTTATTATATCTTTTAGTGATTCAGGTATATTAACCTCATCCGCAATAATAATAATATTCTTGGTCTGATTACGTAAAACTTTCGTGAGATTTTTAAGTTTACGTGCTACAGAGATATCAGTAAGAAACAAATGGAAATCTTTGAGTAAAAATATAGCTGGATTTGTTGGCGTCAATCTCTCTATTAGCTCTAAAGCTTGAAGTGGGTTTCTTGATGCAAAACCATTGTCATTAGGGTTACCAATATAACCATCTACAAAATCCCATGCATATATCCCTCTATTACTATATAACTGAACGCAAGAGCGGATGACATATTCAACTCTCTCTTCTTCAGTTGTTGGTATATACAATATTGGATATCTAGCTTTCAGTAACAACTTAAATTCTTTAATAAAGCTCATCTAGTTTAATAATTAGGGAAAATATATAAATACAATCTCAATGATCCTGTATGTCTTTTATATAAGTTATAAATACAAAAAAACATACAGTGTTCTCAATATTACTATTTAAATAGTAGTTAAAAGCTTACGTCCTCTTTTTCTACGTGATTTTATAATAGCTCTTCCAGCAGCTGTTTTAATACGAGCTCTAAATCCAGAAACTCTCGCTTTTTTTAAATTAGTTCCTCTTAAAGTTCTTTTAGTCATAAATATTTTCGTTAATTATTTTGTTGAATACATCATGTTTTATTATCAAAACATTGTCAAATTAATTGATAAATTTTGATTTTATACCTTGAGAATAGGTTGAGACCGGAAAATTAAATATGTAACAGAATGTCTAATGTTCGTTACCATTGAAGTAAAAAGAAGATAAGCTTCATTTTTATATTCAATAAGGGGATCTTTTTGACCATAACCACGCCAAGCAATAGTTTCCCTTAATCCATTCATGCTTTGTAGATGATCTTTCCAAGATGAATCTATTTTTTGTAATAAAAAAGATCTCTCTAATTCTCTCATTAAACCATCTTCAATTAATTCTATCTGACTTTCTTTTAAATCATAAGCAATACGAACTTGTTTGGAAAGGAAGTTCTCTGCTTCTGAAGGTGATAAATTTAAAAAGTAATCAACATCTAAAGGATAAGGTAAGCCTAACAAATCTTCTATCTTACTTAATTGCTGAGTGTAATAATTGTAACGGTTTATGTTTTGATTACTACTGGGCTGTGCAATATCAAATATTGTTGTCTCAGCATATTGAATAACCCAGTCTCTAAGATTTATAGATTCTAATACTCTTCTTCTTTCTGAATATATTGCTTGTCTCTGATAATTTAGCACTTCATCATAATCAAATAGCTGCTTCCGAGCATCATAATAATAAGCTTCAACTTTTTTCTGCGCTGATTCAAGACTATTGTTTAAAAGTTGTGATTCTATTGGAACATCGTCTTCTACACGCAGAGCGTCCATTAAATTACTTATTCTCTCGCCTCCAAAAATACGTAATAAATTATCTTCTAAGCTTAAGAAAAAACGTGATGAACCAGGATCTCCCTGTCTTCCAGATCTTCCTCTTAACTGATTATCAACCCGTCTAGATTCATGTCGTTCAGTACCTATGACATGTAGTCCACCTATTGATAGAACGTTTTGTCTTTCTAACTCAATCAACTTGTCATATTTTTCTACTAATACCTGGTAAGCAGCTCTTAAGGTAATGACTAAACGATCTTCAGTAAAACCTTTTTCACAGGCTATTGAAAGTTTATATTCAAGTTCTTTTTCTGTGATAGAAGAAGAATCTATCTTTTCATAAAGAAAAGCAAATAGATTTTCTAACTGAGGATCTTTACTCAATTCACTATTAGATGGACCTTTTGTTAAAAGTAGAGTTATTGTATTCCGAGCAATGTAACTTGAATTACCTCCTAATAATATATCGGTTCCTCTACCTGCCATATTTGTAGCTATTGTTACAGCTCCCTTACGACCAGCTTGAGCAATAATTTCTGCTTCTCGTCTTAAATTTTCAGGTTTGGCATTCAATAAATTATGAGGGATGCCATATTCCTTTAATAAAGAAGAAAGTAATTCTGATTTTTCTACACTAGTTGTACCTATTAATACAGGACGACCTACAGTATGCATATCTAAGCATTCATCAGCCACAGATCGCCACTTAGCATACTGGTTTTTATAAATTAAATCAGGTAGATCCTTACGACTCATTGGACGATGTGTTGGCACTGAAAGAACTTCTAGAGAATAAATTTTATCTAATTCAGCTTCTTCTGTCTTCGCAGTACCTGTCATACCTGAAAGTTTTGGATACAATAAGAAGAAATTTTGATACGTTATTGAAGCCAAAGTTTGTGTTTCACTTTGAATTGGAAGATATTCTTTTGCTTCAATAGACTGATGTAAACCATCACTCCATCGTCTTCCTTCCATGATCCTACCAGTGAACTCGTCAACAATAATAATTTCTTCATCTTTTACAATGTAATGAACGTCTTTTATAAATAATTCTTTAGCTTTAATAGAATTTAATATATATGGAGCCCATGGATTTAAAGGATCATATAAATCTTGCCCATCCAACATCTGCTCACACTTAATAGTACCACCATCATTCAAGATAACGTTTCTAGCTTTTTCATCAACATCATAGTCTATGTCACGTTCTAAAGACTGACTTATTTCGTTAGCACGATTATATTTATCATCACGGGAGTCAACGGCCCCAGAAATAATTAATGGAGTACGTGCTTCATCTATTAAGATGGAATCAACTTCATCTAATATACAAAAATTAAACGGGCGTTGAACAATATCTTGTAACATGACTGCCATATTGTCGCGCAAATAATCAAAGCCTAGCTCACTATTAGTTGTATAAGTAATATCTTTAGAATAATTATCTTTTCTCTGCTGCTGTGTCATTCCTTCTTGTACCAAACCCACACTTAATCCTAAGAATTTAGGTACTTGACCAACCCATTCAGAATCTCTTTTTGCCAAATAATCATTAACAGTTACTACATGGACCCCTAAACCAGAAAGTGAATTGAGGTAGGCAGGTAAAATTGCTACTAATGTCTTTCCTTCTCCTGTCTTCATCTCTGCTATTTTTCCATCATGAAGTATCATACCTCCTATTAATTGCACATCAAAATGCCTTAGTCCAAGTACTCTAAAGGAAGCTTCCCTAACTATTGCGAACGCATCTGGTAAAATTGATTTAAAATCAGAATTTTTACCAATTTTTTTAGTCAGATCAATCGTTTTATCTTGCAATTCTTTATCAGTTAGATTATTAATATCTATTCCTAAAGCATTAATTTGATTTACTAGACTTGTATAACGCGTAATTTTCTTCTCATTAGGATCACCAAATAAAACTTGTAACATGTTTGACAATATTGGAAAATTTCTTTTTTTTCTTCATT
>Ga0209089_10002217_pt1 | contig 17328 bp, 10 predicted proteins | sample ArcticOcean_MG_C_FD_187431 | JGI IMG/M metagenome (GOLD analysis project Ga0209089, IMG submission 187431) | Marine microbial communities from western Arctic Ocean - ArcticOcean_MG_CB2_150 (SPAdes) (version 2) | ecosystem: Environmental > Aquatic > Marine > Oceanic | place: Arctic Ocean: Canada... | reverse complement strand
AGCAGCTATGGCATGAGCTCGTGGGTACATGATGGTCATCAATACATCATGCTACAAACATCTTCCTCATTAACAGCAATGGCTCTGCCAGGTGCCGCTGATGCAGGTGGAGATGACCACTGAAGGCAAATTCTGAGCACTAGCGGTTGAGGCTAGGGTTCACGAAGTGTTCTAGGAAGGAGGAACTGGCAGCAGTTCCTCCTTTTTTATTTCGTTTGGTTTTATCCGTAGATCAAAATTAGTTGAGAATTAGTTATTTCGGAATCTTCCCAAGAGCTGCCAGTCTTGGGAACAAATGGACGAGCTGGGCACAAACAGAAAAGCTAAAATGAATCAGCAATCTCCTATGATTAAAACTAGTGGTCAGATTTATGAATACGCTTGCCGTGAAGGTAATTATGGTATGTTAAATACCTTACGTGGAGAGCGAGTCATAGAGCGTGAAACAGCGGCGGAGTCAGGTGGTCAGTAATAACGACTTTTTAAGGTGTAGGATTTCTTAAGCACTCTGATGAAAATTGTCATTAGAATTTTCACTAAGCACATAAAAAACCCTCCAACTGGAAGGTTTTTTATGTGTAAATATATTAAGTAAATATCTGTTCGCTCTTACTCGCGACAAAGTAACTTGTAGTTGAATCTTAAGCTATTGGCGGCCTTCATTTATAGCTACGAACACAGAAGTTTGGCCCACGTTGCGAACTATGAATGGAGAATTCGGGTCTCTCCAAGTCCAATCGCCTGGAGCATCTAGCTCTGCTGCGACACCGTCGGCACGGGTAACAAGCACAAGGCCATCACTGCCTTGAACAATCACAGTATTATTGTCATGGGTTTGGATATTGGTTTGCTCACCGGCTTGCAACTCTACTCGGTAGGACCGAAACCAGGGATTCTCAATATCTGGTTCACTACTCATGCCTGAAGGTTCATCACTGCTGCTGTCTGAGACTGCGAGCCCGCTATTCACGAAAGCAATAATTCGCATCAGCCCTGGGCCTTCATTTGCGACCTTGTGGGTGTGAGGTGTAGAGGCATAATCGATATTAGTGCTTACAGAACCGTCTCTAGGGCCGCTACCAGCGCTAATGTAAGTCAACAAAATAGCCTGGTCATGGATATGGGCAAAGCTGGTGTCTCCGGGATTCACCTGTACATCCAGCAAGAACAGCCCGTCCTGCGAGTGCACAGTTCGGTGACGGGGCTCTTGTAATAGATGAACAATCTTCTCACCGATGAACTCATTTTCTTGCGCCTTCGCAGGGAAAGTAAGGGTTTGGATTAAAAATACCCCCGCTACTGCAGTTAACAGCAGGCAATTGCGCAGGCAACAAAATTTAATTAGTTTGTGTATTAGAGACATTGTCATAGTGGGCTCCGAGTTTCTTATTCTTAAAGTACTGTTCTACTATTTGTCGGGTGATTTCACAAGCTTGAGTCGGGTAGAGCGAAAACGAGCATTTCTGCATCATTATTACGACCACCTCCTGCAACGGCTAAATATTGGCGACCCTCGTGCTGATAACTCATAATTGGACCATGCAGGCGACGCTCAATTTCTATTTCGCCAATGAGTTCACCGGTAGCTTTGTCATGGGCGACAAGCAAGGAACCAGCTGCCTCCTCGGCTATTTCATCTTTAGAAGCCAAGTAGGAAATCAAAAGAGATTTAGTGATCAGTATGCCGCCTTCGGCAACTACATCATTAAACACTGAACCCAAAGGGCCAAGATTCAAGTGTGCAATGTCAGGGTGATCCGTGGGCCCTTTACCAAAGGGAATCTGCCAGACATGTTCCCCAGTATTAATATCAATTGCTGTAATTCGTCGATAGGGGGGCTTGAGTAACGGTAATCCTCTTGGGCCGCCACTGCGATCATATTGAATTACATACGGCCAATCGGAAGTCCCGTTAGGGGGAGCAACAAGGGCCATTCCCGTCGGGCGAGTCACCGATTGAATATAAAGAATACCGGTTTCTGGATCCATAGAAGCGCCGGGAAAATTAGCACCGCCACCGGCTCCGGGGACTACATAAGTTGAACGCTTGCCATCGGAGCCACCGACAATCGGTGGAGTGAAAATATCCCCGAGGACAAAACTACTAGCGATATCCAGTGCTTCAGCTCTTAACTCGGGCGTGAAATCAATTAGATCATCTTCACTTGCACCTATTTGTTCAAAAGGTAGCGGCTTAGTAGGGAAGGGCTGGGTTGGGTGAGCGCGTTCGCCAGGAACAGTGCTGGGAGGAACCGCTCGTTCTTCAATTGGCCACACTGGCTCACCGGTAACCCGGTCAAATACATAGGTGAAGCCGGTTTTTGATACTTGGGCAAGTGCCTTGATGGGTTCGCCGTCGACCACTACGTCAACAAGGTTTGGTGCCGAAGCTACATCATAGTCCCACAGTCCATGGTGCACAGTTTGAAAATGCCAGATGCGTTCACCAGTGTCAGCATTTAGCGCCACTATGCTTTCAGCGTAGAGGTTTTCTCCAAGGCGCTTGCCGCCCCAATAATCATTAGTTGGTGTAGAAGTGGGCAGATAAACAATTCCCAGCTCGTCATCAGCCGCCATGAAAGACCAAACATTTGTATTGCCAGCAGTGCGCCAGCTACCATCTTCCCAGGTTTCGTTAAAATCCTCGCCGGGCTGGGGAATGGTATTGAAACGCCACTTAAAGTCCCCAGTACGGGCATCGTAGCCGCGAACGTGGCCAGGCGGACTGCGATTACTCATTATGTAATCGTAGATTTTGGAGCCAATGACCACCGTATTGCCAACGACAATTGGTGGTGCACCATGGGTGATGTTACGCATTTCAAATTCAAGCCGGCCGAGATTTTGTGAAAGATCAACGATGCCGTTGTCACCAAAATCAGGATCGGGTAAACCGGTGATGGTGTCTATTGAGACTAACTGTTTGCCAAGTGTAGCGATAAAAATCCTTTCGACTTCGCCGTCTGTCCAATACTCTATGCCGCGCGTTTGGGCAGGCGAAAAATTTGGTTGTCCGAGTTTGTAAGATTCAGGATCAAAAACCCAAAACTCTTCGCCGGTAGCTGGGTCCAATGCTGCAACTTGTCCATGATTGGTTGCTTGATAGACAACTCCATTAACCATAAGAGGCGTCGCTCGATAGTCGCCGGTGAAGTACAACAGATCATCTGGGACACGATAGTCTGCCGATTTCCAGCGCCAGGCGATTACCAGATCGGTAAAATTATCGGCATTGATTTGATCTAAGGCGGCATATTTTGATGAGAAGTGATCGGCGCCATGGCTAGTCCATTGACCGAGCGATTGATCCAATGATGTACTGACTTCTTGATCATCGGTGTCAGAATTGCAAGCTGCTAACAGTGAGAGTGTGGTTAAAAGAATTAAGATTGAAATTCGCTTTATATTCTTCATAATTAGATCCTGTTATTTACAAATTACTCACTCGGTGAAGTTCGCGACCGAGATCGCCTTGTTGGTCGTCGACCATTTTTTTGAGTCGATAAATCACTTAACACATAAAGACCATAGATTTTATTTTCATTGATTACGGTTTGCACCCTTATCCGAATATCAAAAATACCACCATCAGAGACTTTCATCTTAAAGTCAAACTAAGAGGACTCTAGAATTCTGGTGGAAATATTTTCAAATAAACAAATCACCAACATATATTCTATTTACTACTTAGTCTGCTGTTTAATCAAATATTTACAGTGCTCGCTTGTTTTAATATTTCAAAAAGTCGATGCCATCTAATGGCAGATTAATATCTAAGGAATGATCGAGGGTAAACTGTCAGCTTTTTTTCAGAGGGTACTTTTCCTGCCAATAAATTCGATACCTGAATGTGGGTATATTCGTTTCCTGCCATAATCAATATTGAGTAATTTAAATCTTTGTCCAAATAAAGGCGGGTTGTTCCTTAGATTTAATGATTGACATTTTTGTCCAAGAACTGAAAAATTTGCTCATAAATTCTGAGCATTTCATTAGCGGGAAATCCACCATGGCGGCCATCGGAAATGGTTACTAATTCATTGGTAACCTCAGCCTGGTCTAGTAGGCTATGTAGTTGCACTGCATGATCATAGGGTACAGTTGGGTCAGCATCGCCGTGAATGGTAATAATTGGTGGTAGCTCAGAATTAATAAAATTGAGCGGCGAGATGCGCGCGGCAATTTCATTGCGATCCGGCATGGAGCTCATCCAACGCACGGCATAGGATTTCCGATTCTCACCATCGAGTAGATCGGCCACATCAGTAATGCCATACCAATTTACAATTGCCGCGACCTTGGGAGATTCGCTCCCTATGCATTGCCTGCCTAGGTCACTGTCTACTGGCAACATTCCTGTTGTAAGGGCTAGATGCCCGCCTGCTGAATTTCCTGACACAACCAGGCGATTTGTATCGAAGCCATATTCTTCGGCATTTCTTGCTACCCAGCGAAGTGCGCATAGGCTGTCTTCTACTGCAGCTGGCGCCAATGAAACATTTCCCAGACGATACTGCACATTCACCACCGACCAGCCTTGCTCGAGATAGGGGAGTAATCGCAGCACATTGGCTTCTTTCGAACCACCAACCCAGCCACCACCATGATAATAAATAAACGTCGGAGCAGGGCCATCGCTGTTGCGTGACTGATAAACATCAATCTTTAGCTCGACACCGTTAGCTTGCTGATAAGTTAAATCAGGAATGACCCGGAAATCATTCTGAACCGTTGCTGTCCAGGAAGCGCGATCCGAAAGTTGAGCCAATAAAATTTGGCTCGGTAAAAAGGTGAGACTTAGCATTAGAAGTAAGGCTGATTTTTTATTAAGCATAGGATTCTCTTTTTTTAATTAGCTGACTAATTTACGCCGAATTCACTACTTCCGGGATTGGCGGCATTGATTCTGCCGAGATCGCCAATTTGTTGCCCTTGCAGTTCTAAGAGTGTTGCACATTTTCGCCGTGGGATTCGGCTTTCTAGCCTGACTTCCATACTACAATAAACTTTGTCCCATTGTCCGACAGTCAAATTATAGTTTTTGATTTCATCATTACTCATTGAATTGTAATTAATTCGCTGGGTATTGCAGGCAGCGAAGCCGAGTAATGAAAAAATTAACACCAATCTTATAGAGTCATCTTTAATTTCATAATATTTTTTACAACGGCTTCCGAACCCCCCCCTTAAGCTTTAACGGAAGAATTTGAGGATAACAATATTAATCTAACCTTCATGGTAATTAATCTAAATCCTTAGTAGCGACGCATAAAACTGTAATTCAGATAGTTAAAAAGTACCCCGAATTTTTATTCCGTACTGCTCACCTGCTTGGCTGCAGGAATTTTCTATTTCACTCAGAGTGCCTGTTCCGATCGTACCATTAATATAACGTGTGCGAATCCGGCAGCGAACGGATTCATGAATATTGGTCGCCTCGAAGCGGTAAGTCAAATCACCCCAACCCTGCATCTCGACAAAAACGACTAAAAAATCATCGCTGCTGTAGTCTTCAATTTTGTCGATGTCATGAACTCTGCTACCACCTTCAAAGCTGCCGCTCACATCAATTCCGTAATTTAGATTGAAGTGGGTCAAATCATGACGGAAGCCATATCGATAACTCCCTCGGCCCTGGCGAATGATGCGGCGTTCTATGCCAAGAAAGGGGTCTGTAACATTAGAGTCTTCAACGTCTACGCGAGATGTGACTAGCAGTTGTGGCAGATCGAACATCCCTAAACGCAAACTCGCGTCAATGCTGCCACCAAAGCGTTTGCCATTACCAAGATTGCCGTTCGCAGAGATAATTGATGTCGTAGTAGAAACATCAATCTTGTCAATTACATCTTCAAGGTCATGATAAAAGAGGTTGGTGTTAAGTACGGCGTTATCATTATTGAAACGATACTCAAGATTTAAATCATATCTCCAAGATTGCTCCTGTCTGAGATCGGGGTTACCGGCCACGGCATTTTGGTCTTCATCTCCGCTGTTAACATTGGTTGTAAAATCGTTGAAGCTTAATTGAGCGACGTCTTTTTCGACGGTGGCGCGAAATTGCAAAGATGGAGTGATATCGAATCGGTAATCCAGTTTTGGTCGAATAAAGTCAAAGTCGCGTTTCTTGCTAATATCCCCAGATTGCTTTATCTCGGATTGTTCAACAATGAGTGTACTCTCTAAAGACATGCGATTATTGATTTGCCAATTATGAATCGCAAAGCCTTCGAGTCGAATTTCTTCAACGGTAGCATTCGAATTAGTGATCGGTGTCAGGCCTCCAAATTCTGCTGATACATCCCCTGTGGCAGTCGGTAGGCCAAGCTTTAGATTAGAGTCGAGGATGGTTTGAGCGCGCTCAATTCCGAATTCAAAATCTTGTGTTTGACTAAGGTTTATCGAGTAGGAGCTGCGAAGTATTCTTTCTTGATAGCGATTAAAATTTTCTAGGTATAGGTCTTTACTGCTGTTGTTATCGACATCAAACCTTTCTCTTAAGCGATCATCTTCCTTACGATTTATAATAAACAGAGATTTCCATCGATTGCCGTTAGCGAAAGTGTGTTCGTAGTCTCCTCCGGTTTCCCAAAAGTCAGATTCGGAGCCGATGTCATCAAATTGTAAATTTACGCTAGGAGGTGAGTCTAAAAAAGTGGTGATTCTTCGCCTTTCATCTACTGGAGCATCACTTTGATTGATTTGGGCATTGAAATGAACGAGGTCGTTATTAGAAAACTGATAACCTAGATTTGTGCTCAGGGTAAGAGGTTGTTGATCGGTAGTCTGGCCTCTGTTGATCATGTCATTGCTTGAGCCATCTGCAAGAATGCTAGTTTCAAACCCTTTTCTGTATTCCCAAAGAGTTGAAGTTTCAGCACTAAGCAAATAATCGAATGCTCCTTGCTGCCCGCTGAGTGAAATTCTGGCGCCAGGTTTTACTTCACCATCATGAAATTGATCGGTGCTGATTTCATAAGCAACAGAAGAGCGGGATTCTGATTTGGTAAGCACTATATTAATTACTTGGTTACCACCACGGACGTCCAGGTCACCGGAGGTGCCACGAATGATTTCAATTCTTTCGACTTGATTGGCAGGAATACGACTAAGTTGGCTGTTTCCTTCATTTTCTTTGCCGGTAATGCGTCGGCCATTAATCATTACCTGATCGCCACCCAAACCCAGCCCGCGTCTGTCTGAGCCCTGGGAACTGCCAGGGCCACTTGTTGAGCCACTGGAGCCGCTTGTTTGAGAGCCTATAGTTCGGGCCATATTGATGCCTGGTATGCGATCCAACATATCACTCACTGAGAATGGTTCATACTGCTCGAAATAGGTAGCAGGGTAAGTCACCGTTGAGTCGTCGGCAGTTGTTGGGGTGTTTTGGGCTAGGAGAATCGACGATTTTAGCAAAGTTAAAGCCGAGATGGTCACTATAAGAAAAGTTCGTGATTTGTATCGTTCAATCATTAGTGCTTTTCCATATGAGAAAAATTGCCGATATGTTTCTTACTACAGTGAGATGAGTTTGTTACATAATACAAGTGACTCGTTGTCACAACTTAGTCACATCAAACAGTGGCTAATTATGTACTTAAGTAGCGGTTAAGCGATTCAAAGGTTGACGAAAATATGTGATTTTTTGTAATGTGCAGAGAAGTTTATTTGCTAATCTTGATTCTTCTTTAAGGGTCAAGCAAGTGCTTTGCAGCTCGACGGTCTTATTCTGGAAATTGAATTCTCAAACGGCCTTGTAATACTTCAGCAAGTTCTCGAGGCTTGTCCAAAATAATAGTTAGAAACCTCAGATTTAATTCTTCATGACCACCGTAACGCTAGAGCCTATCGATTGATTCAAGGTTGTTTTTATGGGCCACCATAAGGTCGACATTACTAGAGTCTTGGCGCCATTGGTATTAAGAATAAAGACTATGCTGATTCCTCAGGTATGTTCTGTGCTTTCTAATGACTTTTGTTCAACATGCACTATTTATACAATGACATGCGTGCGTGAATAACAAGTAATTTAATTACTCTACTGGGATGTTATTGGGATCCCGTCTAGAACTGAAATGTCACTAGTGAGATCGTTATCACCGGTGGCAAATTCGTTTGATTCTAGAATGAAAGCGAGAATATCAGCATAGGTTTGTTGAGTCAGAATGCCTGGTCGGTCGGTTGGCATTTCTGTGCTCATTTTTGTGTAAAGCTCGCCTAATGATTTTCCTTCCCAGATGAACATAAAACTTAGACCAAGCAGACTGGGGGAATTGCTATTGCCTCTTAAGTCGACAGAATGACAGGAAGCACAGCTGGTGCTGTAAGCCTCAGCGCCACGGGCAGCTTGTGCGTCGCTAAAAATACCATCGCGGATTGAGCTCGTGGATTGGGCTGAGCTGAAATCCAAGGCGGTAACAGCCAGGACCAGGAGAGTGCCAATTTTCATTATCCTTATTGAGAATATATTTTGCATTTTAGTTTTGGGGCAGAGCGAATACATTCATCGAGTTTCCGTTTCTGGGACTTTTTAATTCAGGAGCTAAATCCCGGGGGAGCATGCCTGACCAACTTGCGCCGCCGATACCGGCGGGGAGGGCGACATATTGACGACCATCAACTTCGTAGCTAATAGGGAATCCCTGTGCTGATGTTGTTACTCTTGTTTGCCAGAGAATGTCTCCATTTTCTGCATCGAAGGCAAACATGTTTCTGTTCCAGTCGCCGGCAAACATCAAGCCTCCGGCAGTTGTGAGTGTGGCGCTGTTGATCGGAGCACGTGAACGATAGCGCCACTTCACTTCGCCACTGGGGACATCTAAAACCAGTATTTCACCTAAATTGTCATCCGAGGCGGGGTGAGGATAGTTTATTCGCCGCACTGGGCCGGCACCACCTCCGCCTAACACTTGTTCTGTTGGGCCAAAGGTCGCTAATTCACAATTAAGTGCAATTGGAATATACAAGGCGCTGGTTTGTGGCGAATAAGACATAGCGCGCCAGCTTTTAAAACCAGAAGTGCTAGGGCACATATCTATTTGCTGACCGATTCTTGGCATCATGCCATCACGGTAGTTAACTTGTCCGGATGTTGGATTAACGTTAACGATGGTTTGGTAGCCGATGTCGGTAGCCTTAATTATTTCGCCGCTAGCACGGTCGAGCTGCCAAAGAATTCCCAGCTTGCCCATTTTGAAAAGACTTGGGCGTCCACCAATATCAATAAGGATTGTCTCAAACACTTCATCCATGTCATGAGTTTCCGCGGGAAGATGTTGGTAGTACCACACCATTTCACCGGTTTGTGGATTTAGGGCAAGGGTTGAATTAGTGTAGAGAGCGTCGCCATCAGTCCCGCGCACTGCGCTGGCCCAAGGCTTGGCTTGAGATGTTCCCATGTAGACCAGATTGGTTTGCGGATCGTAGCTGCCAGCGACCCAAGAGTCAGAACCGGCTCTGAACTGCAGGGGTAGGTCACCCCAGCTGTCGCCACCGGGAGATCCGGGTCGGGCGACAGTGTCGGTGCGCCACAATTCCTCGCCAGTACTTGGATCGTGTCCGGTTATGAAACAAACATCTTCCTTGTAACGTCCACAACCGGTGATTCCAGTGACCAGAACACCATCTGCAACAATGGGTCCTGCTGTATAAAAATATCCCAAAGCAGGGTCAGCAGTAGCTGACTCCCAGGCTAATCTTCCTGTACGTGCGTCGATTCCGACTATGCTGGCATTTTCTGTGGCGGCGTAAATCATGTCGCCATAGATAGCGATATTTTTTTGAACTCCACGACCAACACCTGCATAGGCTGTCGCAGGCATTGCCGCGTCGCCGAGTTGTGCAGGACCGATGGCGACAGCGCCGGAACCTTCAACAACCGGAGTAATGCCTGGCCGGTATTCCCAAATAAGATCGCCAGAGGCCGCATCCAGCGCCTGGATGACACCACGTGGGCCAGGAAGAAACATAACGCCATTATGTATAAGAGGTGCGGCTTGACCAGCGCCGGTATCATCCATTGCCCAGGACCAGACTAATTGCAGCTTATTAACGTTTTCTGTGTTTATTTGATCTAACTCGCTGTAGCCCCAGCTATTCTGTTGTCCACGCCAGCTTAGCCAGTCACCGGATGGCGGGTTTTGCAGAAGCTCATCGGTAACGGTTTCATAGTCCAGAATTTGTGCGAGGGTACTACTGGCAACCAACGTAGAACTTGCAGCGACGAACAGCTTTAGTATCGAGGAGAAACGAAGATTATTAGTCATAAGCTCAATCTTTGGCGTTGTTAGTAATTGCCAAAGATCATAAACAGTCTTGGAGAGTGAGTCTAGGTTTGGGGTCGAGGAATACTAAAGAGGTTTTGGATTGTTCCCCAACCTGGGGTAGAGCATGGTATTTGTATGTTGTTCAATCTCGTGAGAACACATGGAAACATATCGATGACTTTCGCTCATATCGAGACTGACTTTAGATTTGGATCAATCTATCAACTAGACATACTAGAGCTATGGGAGCATCACACAAGGCTCATGTAAGTTGCGTCAATTGATCAAATTTTTGCAATAACCTTGTCTAAAAATGGATAGAAGATTTAACTTTTCAAGTCGTTGTCGTTTTTTCAGTTCTAGTTCGTGTAGCACCTTCTCAGAAGATCAACTAAGGGAGCCTGGCAGTCCTCTATTGCCTAGCTACTGATGATTTACCATAAGACACAATTTGTTGAATTAGCGGCCCTAATTCGCATGTACTCATGCAGATTTATTTGTTTAAATACCAAGCGCTTAGGCTTCACCAATCCAGTGTATTTTTAGTGGTTTTGGGCTAGTGTACCGTCATGCCATCAAGAGTTCTGAATCGAGCAATAAAAAGGATAATAAGAATGCCAAGCTGTAGTTGGTTATCTCGAAAATTCCGAATAGTTGTTCTCTGTTTTTTTTCACTCAACCCCTTGTTTCTGGCGGCCCCTGCGGCTTATGGTCAGGTTGATTTCATTGAAGTAGACGCCGAGCTTATGCATGAGCTCATGCCGGATGCGACCCATTTTTCTGAAAAGGCGGGGGAACCGCCGGTATATAGTGCATTTCGATCCGATCCGAATAGTGCTGAGCCAGAATTAATAGGCTATTTATTTGAAACTCCTGACTTGCCACCCGAAGAAGTTGGCTACAGCGCGCCAATTGATGTTTTAGTAGGTATAGATTTAACTGGCATGCTTACTGGCATCAAGGTTCTCTATTACCGCGAATCCTATAAAAGCATCCGTGGCGACTTTATTAATTCTGAGCGCTTTCCTAATCAGTTCGAAGAAAAAAACATCATTGAAGGTTTTCGCGTAGGTAGAGATGTTGATGGAATCTCACGAGCGACTATCACCAGTTGGGCTGTTTCCCGGGGTGTTAGAAACGCTGCGCGCCGTGTGGCAGAAGCTTACCTGAGTGATTCCGACTATGTGAATGCTACTAATAGTGATGCAATAGCGCTGCGCCTGCTGGCTGATCAAAGCTGGGATGACATGTTGGAAAACGGCATGGTGAAACAGATGGATATTGATTTGTCCGATGGGACTGAGTTGCGTTTGTCTCTCGCTTTTATGGGGCACGATGGTTTGGGGGATTTACTAGTCGGTAGCAACGACTATTCGCGGGCAGACAGAGAAGCCAGTAATCGGGTTAAAGATGGCCATATGGTTCTTGTAGGTATTGATGGTGATGCGTCCCAACCATTTCGTCAGGAAAGGTTGGCGATAGAGCAGGGTGACAGTGTCTATCAAATCGAACGCCGTCGCTTTGTTTATGTAGGTTCTGCTGACGATGGCAAGATTGCTGGAAGAGTACGCTTTGCCGGCGCCATGGTTTTGGATCCATCGACGGATATCTCTAAGCCGTTTAATATCCTTTATAACGTTAGTGATACCTTGGCGAATTCTAACTACATCGAAACAGTGGCGTATTCGGTTCCACCGATACCCCTAGCTTTAGCCTTGGGTAATCCGGTGCCAGCTGAGCTATTGCCTATTCCCGGAGATGATGTGGAGGGCTACGGCGAAGAAGGCGCATGGGCAAGTCTGATAAATAACGCACCTTGGGCAGAAGTTTTTGCTCTGCTGGTGCTGTTTGCTTTGGTAATGACGGCATTCTTGCGCAAGAGTTCAACTATTCGCTGGGCAGCCCTCACTATGACGCTGTTCTATCTAGGATGGATGGATGGTGGCTTCGTTTCAGTTTCTCATATCACCAATGGAATTAAGTTAGGCCCCTCGATGTTTCTCAACGACTTGCCATTGTTGCTCATTATAATTTTCACAATAGTGACCACCTTGTTTTGGGGGCGCGTATTTTGTTCTTCACTTTGTCCCTTCGGTGCTTTACAGGACTTTATTGCACACTTTGTACCCAAACGATTCCAAAAAGAACTGCCACAGGCGATACATGGCAAAGCGATTTACTTAAAGTATGGGGTGTTGGCTTTTCTGGTTCTCATGGCGATTTTCTATAGTGAACTGAGTCTATTCCAGTATTTTGAACCTTTCGGTACGATTTTCTATATCAGTCGCTCGGCGGTTCTGTGGGGGATACTTGTGGTTATCTTGCTGGCCTCCACTGTCGTAAAACGGGCTTATTGCCGCTACGCTTGTCCATTGGGCGCAGCCTTAGGCGTTGCTTCCTTTCTCTCGCCTTGGAAGATAGAGCGGGTGCAGCAATGCCAAGTTTGCAAAGTCTGTGAGCATGCTTGTCCTACAGGAGCTATCCATGGTCACGTGATCGATTTTAAAGAGTGTGTGCGTTGCGATATCTGCGAGAGCAAACTAATCACCAAGGCAGGAGTCTGTAAACACACGGTTGAAGAAGTGAGTTCGAGACATAAGGCGTGGACACCGATTGCGGTCGGTTAGTAGTCCTGAAAAGGATAGTATGAGCAGGTAATTAAGCAATAATTTGCATCGTTTCTTAATATATTTTAGATGTAATTTCAGACAATAAAAAACCCGACGCTAAAGTCGGGTTTTTTATTGTCTCTTATTTATTTACGTTGTTTAGATTAAATGTCTTACATCAGCATTTATCTAGCCGTTACCGCCTGATAAAACTAATCGGCGTCATTCGCTCGGCCAGCTCTAAGAATGTTTGGTATAGCATAGTTTCCCTCGTGGCAAGCATACTCATACATTACGTATTCATCATCCTGGGTGAGAGGCATGGCGATGGTAAATGGCTCCGTATAATTTTCTGGATCAGTAACCCTAGCTTCCCACATAATTGTGCCCTCGCTCACCCTAGTGAAGCGTTCAACAACATGCAGGTCTTCAGACACAGGAATACCCTTTAGTCTGCCACCGGCAGAACTGCTGGCAATCATTCCGCGATCGTTGTAGTTAGTTGTTTCAACAACTAAAGTATCGTTTTCCCAGTGAGCGACAGAATCACCCATCCAAAGTTTAACTTTGGAATCGATGTGCGTGTCTTTCTTAAGAGGAATTACACGAACATCGTGAATCATTTCGTGAATAATGGTGAAGGAATCTTCAGTCTGGATGAAGCGGTAGGCGTTGTTGTAGCCTGCTGGCAACATCGAGCCTGGTACGCCGCGAGTTATGCAACGATCCCAAACAGTGTGGTTAACATAATGGTTTTCTACGTTAGCAAAGCCATAGTCTCTTCTTGCTGCGGCTTCCTCTCGAATGGGGGCTCGACCATTGGCTGGTTCGACGATCATTGAGGTTTGACCAGTAGAAAGTACTGTGTCCCCAGAATCCAACCAAATTTGATTATAACCACCAATATTGCCGCCAACTTCGACGACGATATTGTTATCAGAAAATTCTCGGCGTTCAGCCAATCCTGCTTCCATAGAAGCGATTTCATCCTCAGAGAGGAATGCTCTACCTTCCATAGATGCCGGGCGTTCGATTGGAGTAATGGTGTCGTTAGTCCACAGGCCTTGGAGATCGGGCTGGCCATCAACTGTTCGGCCAACCACATAAGTTTGAGCAAATAACGGAGTAGCCGCCAGCAGAGCCAGTGGCAACGAAAGGAGAAGGCGCGATTTTAATTTATTTGACCTAATTGTTCTCATCGAATTCTCCTCGTCGTATTGGGCTATTCTCAGGATATTAAGATTTTCTGGCTTTATTGAGAGCTGCTTACTGGCTGCCTTCACCTTCCGTTAACCAGGAAAAGTCGTCCTGGCTTTGGTCGAGTAAGTTTGCTCGTTCTCGACGAAGCTTGTCATCATCTCGAGCAGCTTTCAAAACATCTGCTGGCAGCTCACGGCCTACAACTATTCCTCGAGGTGTGGTTGGGGCATAGTAGATTCGTGCATTGGCCATTTCATCAGTCGTTTCAGGACCGTAGACAACATCTTGAGATGGATCTGGATTGAAACGATTATTGGTTGAATTGTCGAACCACCAGCTCATATGCACAGTGGAGCCAGCTGGGACAAATTTTGGCTCATTGTATTCATAGAGAAACTGCCAATTGAAATCGTAGTCCGGTACCCACAGAAGAACCTCTCGCTCCCCATCTGGATACTCCAATTCATAACGCATGGCTTTACCACGGTAATGCATATGAGGGCCCATGGAGAGAAGGTAGATGTCTTCTTCTACTTCAAAAGAGTTGTTTACTTCGTAATTAGGATCACCTGCAGGAATCGTCCAGCCTCGATGTGGAAGCAGGTTGGTTTCAACTACGTGGTCAATCACGTCGCCATCTTCGTAGAAAACAAAGCCAGCTTTGGTAAGGTCAGTGACTGCTGTGCCTTCGCCGGGATCCTTGTGGTAGTGAATATTGGCAGTTATGAATGGATCTGCAGGCAGCAGTACTCCCCATCCTTCAGGATAGGTAAATGGTCCCCGCCCAGGAACACCCACACCCATGTGGCTTGAAACTATATGGTGCACCCATGAGCCGCCCGGTGCTAGTTCGGCTTTAGCAATCCACTTTGGCTCGGAATGCGCGCCTTCAGGAACTGGGAATTGTACTGTTGGTTGCCAGTCCATAATGCTGTCTTCAACATAGACTGGGCGTTCAAATTCAACAACCAGGTCAGGATCCCCGATCCACCAGCCTGACTCAGGCAGAACCGTGCCTCCGCCACTGGCTATCAGGCCATCTTTATCAGCTACGTCTGCCGGATCACCTTCTAATGAACCTCCGTCAACCCAAGCGATAAGCAAATCTAACTCTTTCTGATCGATGTAGCGCTCATCCTTGAATTCGCCACGATGCCGTTCATGGGCACCCCAGGGAGGCATATATCCAGTGATCAGAGCATTTTTGATCATGGGAGACCAAATTCGTGCCTGGTCGTAGTCGAGAAGGGACATAGGAGCTGAAATTCCGCCGACTTTTGGGCCTTCAGGCTGGTGGCAGGCCACGCAGTTTTTCTCAAACAGCGGTAAGGCATCAGCATAGAACGTGGGGGCCGCTTCTTGAGCAGTCGCAGAGGCTGAAACAACTAGAGCTAAAGAGCTCATTATTGTTGCGAATAGTTGCTTTGTGGGGAGCTTCATTTTAGTACCCAGAGATTTGTTTTTATTAATCAGAAAGACTAATGCTAATTGGTTGATTTGTCTAATAGTTATGCTGGCATATTTGGTCAATTTTTGCGGCTCCAGCCCCGAGTAATCCTGAGTTTTGAAGTAAAAATGCGGAGTAATAGAGGGAATGAGGCTAATTAAAGGACAGTACCGGGCCACTCCTATCTGGCAAGTGTAGTTAGTTAGGCCGCACCTCAGAAAGCGAAGTTCGAATACTAACTTTTGCGTCTTGACGATTCTCTTTATCCAAATGTGCCGCCTAAGTAGTAAATGCTGTATAAAAAACAAAAATCTTTGCTCCTCACAAGTTAGAACTGGGCATTTTTAATGCCATTTTCATCGGTTTCTATTTATTATCAAGTTGTTAATTTGGGGAAGTGATTTTATTCGAGAAGCTACTATCGAAGCGGCAACTGTTGCTGGAGTAATCGTTTTACTGCTCCATCAAAGATTCAATCTATGCTGTGTTAAAGTCTATTGATTTTGTTGTCGGGACTTTATTTTAACAAAAGCGTTTGGCGACTGCAGAGTAGATGAATTGAAACTCGTCAACTCTGTTTTCGTTTTATAGTTGAGCTATTATTGTCAGAAGGTTGTTTAAATCTATATGACAGCTGATCAAATCTAATAACGTGTATTTACTTAGGAATATTTCCAGATGAAATTATTAGTCGCGCTATTCGGAGTATGTGTTCTAGTCGGATCGTCTTTTAGTATTGGGCAGACGGAAGAGGTTGTCCGCTACGAATGGGATCTTACGGAAATCTATCCCACGATTGCTGAATGGGAAGATGCGTTGGTCGCAGTTAATAGGGAGATCGAAGGTCTGAAGAAGTACAAAGGCACGCTTGGTAATAGTTCCCAGGCGATGCTTGCCGGCTTGAAACAGTATTCCAAAGTGAATAAAGAATCAGCTCGGGTCTATGTTTATACCAGCTTGGGCCGCGACGCAGATCAGCGAGAGCCGAAAGCGCAAGCTAGATTTGGGATGGCACGACAAATGTTTAGTAACTTGAATGAGGCAACATCCTGGATTAGTCCTGAGTTGCTGATCATTGGTGAAGGACGAATTAATCAGTTTTTCCGAGAAGAGCCAGCGCTCATAGATTTTGAATTTATTTTCCAAGACACTTTACGCAATGCCCCTCATACATTGGATGAAAAAACTGAGGCAATTCTTGCTCAAGCCGGCATGATCCTCTCCTCACCACAGCAAATTTATGGCAACTATGCTAATGCTGATATTCCCTGGCCAACTATAACCTTAAGCGAGGGAGTGGAAGTTACTCTTAGTCAAGCGAGTTATGGTTTGTGGCGAGCTGCAACAAATAGGGATGACCGTAAATTAGTGTTCGATACGTTCTGGTCGACTTGGGACCAGTTTGCAGATGGTATGGGTGCAACTCTCGCTGCTGAAGTGCAGTCCAATGTATTTTCAGCTCGGGTAAGAAATCATGATGGAGTGTTAGCAAGTAATTTGTTTAATGATGGGCTGCCGCCTGAAATTTACACTCAGTTAGTGGCGCAGGTGAATGAATCCTTGCCGTTGTTTCATCGTTACCTTTCGCTGCGGGGTAGAATGTTGGGAATAGCGGATCTGCGTTATTACGATATTTACCCTCCGTTGGTAGAAGTTGATACAGGAGTGTTTGACCTTAATCGTTCTGAAGAAATAACTTTTGAAGCACTTAGACCATTCGGTGAAACTTATCTCGATTTGTTAGCTTTCGGACTCTCTCAAGATTGGATGCATAGTCATCCGCAGCCAGGCAAACGTTCTGGTGCCT
>Ga0209089_10002215_pt1 | contig 17337 bp, 21 predicted proteins | sample ArcticOcean_MG_C_FD_187431 | JGI IMG/M metagenome (GOLD analysis project Ga0209089, IMG submission 187431) | Marine microbial communities from western Arctic Ocean - ArcticOcean_MG_CB2_150 (SPAdes) (version 2) | ecosystem: Environmental > Aquatic > Marine > Oceanic | place: Arctic Ocean: Canada... | reverse complement strand
TCCTGATATTGAGCATATACTGTTAATGTATCACCTATTTGTTCTTCCCATGCAGCCAAAACTGTATGAGCTACTCCATTATCAGTATATGATGCTGGATTTACACTACTTATCCAATACCCACTATAATTAATTCCCGAATCTGAATCCCACATAACCTTTAAGATTTTGTCCGAACCCGTACTAGCATCCAATGTACTAAATGTTTGTGTATAACCTTCCAACCATTCCATATGATAATAACCATTTTTATCCATTTGTAAACTTGATGCTTCTATATTCAAATAACAATCCGTTTCACACTCACTATTTAACGGATTTTGTGTGTTACACCCCACTAATAATGTATATATAAATATATATTTAAATAAGTTTTTTACCATTTATCTTTCCTTTTCTTTCGTTTGTTTTCTTTTCGTTGTTTACGCTTCTTATCACGTTTATTTCGTTTGCGATCTTCTCTATCGTCATCCCATTGTTTAGGATTAATCTTGCTCATTTTCATACTCCATTATGTATATAATATACAACCTTTTTACTATATAAGTCAAGCTTTTTATTCAACAACAGCTCTACCTTTTAATTCTTTCCAATCTTGTTCTGGTCTTACTTTTAGATTAGTTTCCCAAGTTCCTTTAAGAACCTTTGGTTCAACGCCAAGATTTATAGCAACATCAATAAGGGCATTTATATCTTTAGGAAAACAGCTACCACCAAAACCACCGTGACCATCTGGTCCAGGTACTGACCAATGTGATTTACCTAACCTATCATCATAAGTTGCATACTCTACAACCTTATCATAATCAATTCCAAGTTTATCTGATATCATTTTTATTTCATTGGCAAATGATACTTTTGTAGCAAGAAATGTATTAGTCATATATTTAACCATTTCAGCTGTAGTCGATCCAGTTTTTACAATTGGTGTTTCTGGAAATGCGACTGAAAACATTTGTCTAACTTTTGTTGTGGCTGGTCTATCCCCACCTATAATAATCCTATCTTGAGTCTTAAAGTCTTCAACAAAATTAGCTTCTGTTAAAAACTCTGGATTAAATATAACAGTTACATTATCATTCTCTTTATTTAATCTATCTGTAGTTCCAGGTGGAACTGTTGATTTGATAACTACTATCTTATCTGTTTTTGGATTATGATTTAATCTATCTATTTGAACCGAATCATTTATGTCTGAAATCACATCTTCGACTATATCTGTATTACAACTACCATCTCTATTCATTGGTGTTGGAACACATACAAATATAATATCAGATTTAGTTACCAATTCTCTCAATGTATCACAATTACATTCTTGTTTAATATCGAATGTATTACATTCATAATAATTTGACATCACTTCTCTTACTGCAGTTCCTACGAATCCCTGACCTACTATTCCTAATTTCATATTCCTAACTCCTTCTTCCAGTTTGTAACCCATTCATCAAAATCTTGAGTTGGTTTCCAATTTAATAAAAATCTAGCTTTACCATTATTAGCTTTTGTAACTTTAGGCTCTATAACAGGATCTCTATAAATCCTATTTCCACCCATCAAATCAGCAATTTGATTTACTGAACGATTATCACCAGCTCCTATATTAATCACATCACCTCCCCACTTCATTTTTGTAGTAGCACATTTAATATTCGCATCTACTACATCACCCACATAAGTAAAATCTCTTCGTTGTTCTCCATCACCGTTTATTGTCATTGATTCACCATTCAATAATTGTTGTGCAAATACACCCATCACTAAACAATAAGCACCTTCGGTTGGTTGTCTCTCACCATAAACATTAAAATATCTTAAACATACAGTTTCTATATCATATAATTCTGAAAATAACTTACAGTATTGTTCACCTATAAGTTTATGTAATGCATATGGACTCATTGGATTTAGTCCACATTCTTCAGTTGTTGGTAAATCTTTTTCTTCTACATCACCATAAACAGATGATGATGAACTAAAAACAAATCTCTTAACTCCACACTCAACACAAAGATTCAATATATTCAATGTACCGTTTACATTTGCATTATGATATTCAATTGGATTTTCTATTGATGGTTGTACTCTAGCTAACGCAGCTAAATGAAATACCACATCTGGTTTAAATGAATCCATCAATACTTTTCTTGCATCATAACCTTTAGTTACATCACAGTTTATAAAATGTGCTCTAGGATTTACATTATTTCTTTTTCCGGTAGATAAATTATCCCAAACCGCTACAACGTGATTATCTTTAATTAACCTATCAACTAAATTACTTCCTATAAATCCAGCACCACCTATTACTAACGCTCGCATTTTATTAACTCCTTCTCATATGTTTTTAATTTATTAATTGTTATCGTAAATATTTCTAATTCCATTTCACCAACAGAACCACTATCATCGAGTATGGATGACAGCTCTGATATGACACCCCAATTCTGATTAGTTAAGTCAGCCAAATCAAACTCAACCAATATATCATTACTCTTCTCACTGTCGATTGGTTTAACTCTGTCTCCCAAATCAAATGAAGTATTCTCCTGCTCTACACCAATATAACCATCAATATGTTGCTGATTTACATATATAGTAGAACACCAAGGCTCCAACTCATACAACATATCATAGTTACATCGATTGACTACAAATCCTATATCATACTTGGGTGGTACAACGGGTTTCATAAGCGCGTCATGCTTAACAAAGTGACCCCACTTACGAATAAAGTTACGAGTACTTCTTTGGTTCTGTTGTAACCACTCGTCTGTTTCTCTATTCTTCATAAACACCTCACCAGTTGGATTTCGTTTAGCACCATCTGCAAATCTACTACCTCTACAAGTCATATGATATACGAAACCTCTCCAAGTCTGAACTAACTTATATCCAGCCAATACAAACCTATTAAATATATCTGAATCTTCTTTTGATTGTGGTGCGTATAATGGATCGTGACCACCAATAGCCTGAAAGTCTTCTTTGTATATAGCCCAAGGTGCGAATATACCTTCGGTTGGTTCACCAGTAAATTCACTATCTGAATTAAACCAATTTAGTAATTCTTGTTCTTTAAACTCTTCTGGCTCTATACCAAAATCTTTTATTATCTTTTCAGGTCCGTCTGGATGTAGTGGCGGCTCTATTCGTGTGGCACTAACTACAACACCGGGTTTAATATATTTATCTACCTCTTCATCAAGTCCCGGTAAGGCATACATATCTGCATGATATATCATAACGATATCATTAGTAGCATAATCATTAACTAATGTATCATATAGTATTGTATGTCCTAATCTTTTTGGACCTTCATTTCTATGTATTTGAACATTTGGGTCTGTCTTTGCAATCTCTTGCATCCATTCCCAAGTTCCATCGCTAGAAAAATCATCAGCCATGCATATCTCATGTGGTGGTCCAAGATTCTGTCTGATAGAATTGTAAGACCATTTAAGATATTTTAGATTGTTTCTGCTTGGTTGTATAAAACTAATTTTCTTCATAACTATTCCACTCCAATCTTGTATCAACATTTGTATTATAAAGAGGTTTAACAAAAGTAGAACTATCGTGATCTGGTAATCTACCCCACTTACTTATCCACTTCTGTATATTTCTTTCTTCTGCTTTTTGCTGTCTTTCTGATTTCTTTGTAAAATCATCTTTTGCTTCATCTCTGAAATGACTACCTCTTGCACCAAAATGCCACAATAAAGATTTAGTGGTCATCTTAAATTCATAACCCTCTAACTGCATCCTAACAAACAAATCCATATCTTCCCAACTTGCAGGTGCAAACAATGGGTCATTACCACCAATCCATTTATAATCTTCTACTCTACAAAAGAAACCAGCTCCACCAGCTTTTCTAACTATAGAATCATTCATCTTTGAAAATTCAGCTGCCCAATCATCAAAATACTGATGTTTAAAATTATGATGATATTCACCAAATTCATCTATTGTATGAAACACAGTACCAGGTCTATAATCTGGATCTTGTGGAAATATCTTTGGTTGTATTCTAAATGATGATGCTATCAATCTTGTATCTTTATCCAAGCCATCATATAGTTTTAAAAGTTCTAAATCCTGATTCAGAGCACACCACATATCTGCGTGTATTATATTTACAAATTCAGTTTTAACCTTATTTACACAAAAATTCATACCACCACCGATACCTTTGGGCTCATTGTTATGATCAATATAAACTTCTAAATCATATTTGTCTTTATTCTTTACCAACCAACCATCAGTACCATCATTACAATTCTCCGCATGAATCACAAATGGCATATCTTTAAAATAACAATTCTTTCTAACCGATTTGATAGCTAGTTTTAAATAATCCAAATTATTATTACAAGATATTGTTGTTGTTATTCTATTGTTTTCCATACATCCCCCCAAGTAAATGATTTATAATTATTATTAAATATATTATGACAATTTTGCTCTGACATTTTATTTGCAACAGTATACCAATCATTAGATTTACGCATTTCTCCTATACTATTACCACTCTCCCCTTTAATATATTTTCTTTTATTCATTGCTTTTCTGTTATGAACCAACAAAACATTTTTAATTATATATTGTGGTATATCACCTAACACTTTATTAGTCATTAACATAAAAGATGTATCCTCATGAATAAAAAATACAGATCTTGGTATATTAACTCCAGCCCTTATAACTTCTGATGATATAACTAATCCACACCCATTAAACTTGTGTGGTGAAACAACTCTAACATCCAAATCAGATACCTTTTCATTAATCTTATTCATTTCATCTATAGTCATGGTATAATTTACTGACCACCAATCATCTTTATTGTCTGAATGTTGTTTATCAGTAAAATCATTATGTTCAATTGGTTTCCAAGAATCATCCCACATCTTACATCCACCAAAAAATGCAAGATATTTTGGATTATTATTCTGTAAGGAATGTTGATGCAAATCATTTAATATTACAAACATTTGTTTAGGTAATAATGAATCAGATTCTCCCCAAACAATAACATCCACATCATCACAATATCTTTCATTAAATTCTCTTCTATAATCAGCTATTGTATATAAATCATCTGTATATGTAGTCGGGAAATCTTTAAGAGTTTCTTTAATTCTATTTATACAATAATCTTTCTTCCCATCCTCACATTTTTCAAGATCTTCATTCAATACAACTGTAAAATCTACCAAAACAGCCGTATCATAATAATCTATAGCATATTTTAAAGACTTTACATACTCTTCAACAATATAACATTCATACCATTGAACCAGACAACCTATTGCAAATTTAGTTTTCATAATTGTCTCCATTTATAATATATTCAATAATTTCATCAATACTATCTTCGATTTTCATACTCGGAGACCAACCTATTTCTTTTATCAATTTTTCTGATGTTCCGAATCTATAACGTACATCATTAGCATATGGTTCTGTATATGTCACTTTTAATTCTTTATCTGGATATAATCTATCCCAAATAATATTTAGTAGTTCTATCATTTCCATTTTCATAGTACCACATACATTATATATTCCATTAAAAGATTTATCATCTTCAAGTGTAGCTGATACCGCAGATGCAAAATCTTTTCCATGAGTAAATGTTCTTACTTGTTTTCCATCTCCTAATATTTCAATTGATGTTTCACCTTTACTGTTAATACATTTTTGTACAAATTCAGGAACTACATGATTCATCGCAATTTCTTTAGATGTTTCATCCATATATGTACCTGGTTTCTCCCCTATTCCAATACAATTAAATGGTCTTAAAATTGTAAATGGAAGTTTATGTTGTTGTGCGGCTCCATATGCAAAATATTCGGCTGATAATTTTTGAAATCCATATGTACTATCAGCTGGCGGGCATATATTAGTTTCATTTTCTTCTGTTGGGAAATTATTTGTATTTTCATATACCTGTGAACTAGTTATCAATGTAAACTTTTTAAGATTATTATTTTTAAATGCTTTAATTGCTGCATCAAAAATACTAACACACATACTTTCATTATGGGACATCATATCATATGCATGATCATGAAAAAATCTTATTCCACCCATAAATGCTGCTAGATGTATTATATGATCTGCACCTTTTAATAGTTCATACATATAAATTGAATCTCTACAATCATGTACATGTAGTTCATAACTAGGATGATCATCATGGCCTCTTTTTATTTTACCATATTTACTATAATTGTCAATGCCGATAACTTTATAACCGTTATCTAATAATAATTGACAAACATAAGTTCCCAAAAAACCCGCCGATCCTGTTACTACTACTGTTTTCATATCTTATTTTCCCCTTCCTGCGGCACTTTCATACATACCAACTTTAGATCCTTGTGTCATAAAATCCATTGGAAAAGTATGGAATACTTTCATATTATATTTTTTGATTGGAACTTTTAGTTCCCAATCCATTGCCTTATCAAAATAGCCAGAAGCTAATGGTTCAAAGAAATCTATTAATGCACGAGCCGCTTTATTACTAACAAAATAACAATCTGTGCCTTTCGTATCTGATATATCATAATAACAGCTTTCCGGATCCCACCAAACCATCGTTGGAACATGCCCCCAATTCGTTGGAGGCCATTTAGGTCCTCCCATCCAAGCTAAATCATATACATTATCTTTAAAATAATTTATATGAGTTTCTAATTTTAAATCAAAATCAACTGCATCAGGATTTTGTACTACTCCTGGATGTCGTTCATCGTTATATGGATATGGGATTACCATATCATCTTCTATAATAAGACCTACTTCTAAATTTTCCTTTATATACTTATAACATTTTAAATGATTTAAAAAATTACATATCACTGCTAAACTTAGTTGGTCTGCGAAACATGAATATTTTTCTCTAATTGATTTATCATTAAAATCTCTTTTATCAAAATCAGTAAAATATTGTGGAGTATGTTTACTTAATGAAAATAGATTATCTAGATAATCCTTTCTTTCCGGAGCTCCCTTCCAATGTGTAACTAAAATTTCAAATTCTTTCATAACACTTGTCCTGTCATTTTATGCATAAAATAACTTCTCATATCATCCGGCATACCATTAAAATGATATATCCACCCTATCTTTGTAAAAGTTAACTCTTCATCTAAAATTTCAAATCTTCTCATATCTTGCATATTCCATTTATAACCTAATTGTTTATAATCTATATTTTCTTTTTGAACAAAGAAATTCAATACAGGTTGATCTGTTCCAACACCGTATGTATCTTGTAATTTAACAATATTATCTCTATTATCCAAATAAAATCTTATTATTTTTTCATAAAATTCTTTATGTTTTTTATTACATATAATAACACCTGAATTAAAATATTCAAATAAGGGAACATCTATATCAGGAAATAAATGTTTTTTATAATTTTCAATACTTCTACATACCCAATCATAACTACCATGATTATGCACAACACAAAATTTATTATCAGTTTCATTAAATATATTTGGAGCATCTGGATGAACCATTGTATCTGCATCTACTATCAAAACTTGATCATAATCAATATCATTACTCTCCAATAATTGAAATACAAATAACTTGTGCCAATTAGCATTCATATAATCCTCTGGATATATACGTTCTGTAAGTACAAATAATTCACAATCATTTTTGTCGCACCACAATTTCCAACTATCTACAGAAAATTGATAAGGTTGATTTCTACCATACTTTTTAGTTTCAGATAGATTTACTATAAAAACTACATTCTTACTCATAATTATGTTTTATTAAATCCCAAGTTTGTTCCATTAAATCATCTCGTTTAGTTTTATCAAATCCACTAAAACCCCACACACAACCATACTTAATAAAAAATGGAGTTTTGTCTTCATTTAACTGCCAATTATAATTTAATAAATCCTTACGAGGTAAATGTGATACTCTATATTTCATAGGTAAAAAATTAATATCTATATCATTCATGTACATAAAATAATTTAATGGTGTCTGATCTGTTCCCCGCCGCAAATTAAATTGAATTTCAAGAAGTTCATCCGAATTTTCCAAATAAAATTGTTTAAATTTTTCAAAAACTAATCTATGTGATTTATTAAAAACAACAAAACCAGCATTGAAATATTTAAATACATCCAATTCATAATCACCAAATACTTTTTTGAATCCCTGAATACTTTCGTATACCCATTTTAAATTATCTAAATCTGCTGTTGCACTAAATTTATTATCTGTCAATTCAAAAAAATCTGGACAATCCCATTTTGGAATATAAGACGCGTCCACCATACATATCTGGTTGTATTTAATATTCTTTGCATCAAGAAAATTAAATATATCGAACCACCTTTGTACTGTTATTCTATATTTTGAAGTATCTACTATTGATGGCTTATCATATATAACCAATTCATAATCATTTTTATCACACCAAAATTTCCAAGCTTTTTTAGAATAATCCATCCATTCCCAACCACCGAACTTATCTAATGTCTTATCTTTTGGTATTATTGAAGGAATGACTACTATATTATATTTCTTCACTTTTTCCAATATTCATAAATTCCTTTATCTATCTCATACTCACCCCACACAAATCTATCTCTTATTGGTTGTTTTTGTGCCCATTCCCACATTTGTTTTAATCCATCATAAAGAGTTGTCTTATCTTCATACCCCAATAACTCTACTGATTTCTGCCAAGTTGGGTGTGCATCTTTAACTTCGTGTCTTGGTTCTAAATAAACAGTATTACCATCATCAATAACTTTCCTCAATATATTATTTGCTTCTTTAATACTATAAAATTTAGTTCCACCCAAATTTATAATTTCTTTTGAACAATTATCTTGATATCCTGCTTTATACATAGGTTCAAGAGTATCATCAATAAAACTGAATGCTCTTGTCTGTTCTCCATCACCAAATATTGTCATATCATCACCATTCATATACTGATACATCCATATACCTAATACATTTCTATATTTATCCCATAGATTCTGTTTTACACCATATACATTATGGGGTCTTATTATACACCAATCTAATCCGTGTTGTTCTCCTGCTATCTGAATATCCATTTCACAACCATACTTAGCAACACCATACGGGTCTATGGGCTGTGGTAAATCTCTTTCATCAAATGGTGGAGTTCCACGCCCATAAACTGCCATCGTAGAAGTAAATACCAATCTATTAACATCGTGTGTTATACATTGATTTATGATTCTAGATGTAGCAACTAAATTGTTTTCATAATTAAATTGTCTAATGAATGGACTCAACCCCTCTGCCGCATATGCTGCGAAGTGATAAACAATATCAAAATTATATTTATCAAATAGATATTCTATATCATCAGTTACCAAATTCTTTTTATAAAAAGTAACTTCAGAATTAACATTTTCAATATAACCACCACTCAAATCATCTATACCAACAATCTCATTATCTGTATTTTCTATTATCCAGTCAGCCAATCTTGAACCTAATAATCCAGCCACACCCGTAATTAATACTTTATTCATATTACTTGACATTTTTTATAACTCCTATCCCCGCCCAATGAGTGTTATTGTTAAACTCTATCTTTTCACCATCTAATTCTTCCCACAATTTACTAACATAAACATCTCTCTTTCTATGGTATTCTGTATCATTCACATCATGAAATGCTATATAACCTCCAGGTTTAACTAATTGTTTATACATTTCATAATCTTGTTTAACACCCTCATAAGTATGATCACCATCTACCATCAAAAAATCTAACAACTCACCACCGAGACGAGACTCAACTATACTAAATGTGTTTTGATTATGAGAATCAGCTAAAATCATATGAACATCATCAAAATTATCTTCAAACCATTTATTTCTTTTGTCAGCCACATTTCCCAGATATGGGTGTTCATTTAAAGCCCAACCCCCATGAATGCCTCCCGGTAAGTCCAAAGATATCTTCTTTCCTGCAGCTAGTTTTGAGAATATATAAAAGGTGCCACCATTTTTAGAACCTATTTCCATAATATTATATAAATTCTTATCAGATAAAAATTCAGTTAATTCCAATATTTCTTCATTTTCTTGAGCCATACCTAATTGGTATCCCCCTTTAACTAACTCTTTACTTTTTTCAAATGTTTTCATTACTTATCTTGCCCATTTAAATGTGATACAGTACTAGCATCATTAAGATTACCATATAAAAAAACTCCCCATTCGTCACTAGCTCTATCTATCCCCATATTTTTAATGTCATCTCTCATTTTAGTTTGTAAAAATAATTCTATTGTTGGATCAAAATCTTCTTCTGTCTCATCCATCATTTTTATCCAATCCAGCATTTTACTTTTTCTTCCAACATAAGGATTCTGAGACCAACCAGAGGTTCTAAGTAAATTCATCTCAGGAATATCATCAGTGTCCCACAAATTATAATCACAAGCTACAGCTACATTGTGTCTTTTATTAAATCTAATATAATTAATATTTTCATACTTATCCATTAAGGAAATAAATGCATTTAAATCCATATTATTAACAAATTCCCAATCATGTTCCCAGTACAAATAATAATCAGTATCAGCATGATTTATTAAATTTCTAATAGAATCATAGATTCCACCCTCTGTATAAATTATTTTTAAATTTGGATATATCTTTTCTAGCTTCAACAAATTATTTAGATATTCATTAGATCCATCATTATTACTGTCATGATCTAATGATATTATATGATTTATATCATTAGATCCAATTTTATCATATAAGTCTTTTATGACCACTTCAATTAACTTTGTATGAGTAAATTTTCTATCATGATTCCTTCCATAACTATCCAGTAGTCTATGGGCAGAAGCTCTATAATGAGTAGTTGTTAATATTTTTTTCATTCTGCATCCTCAATTAATTTTTTCATTTCATCTTTAGTCATTACATCTGCAGTTGATGAATTATATGGGTGTTCTAATCGATTTAAAAGCCCACAACTTATCTTACCACAGTTCTCTTCTTCTTTAATCATTATATAATCACCCCTAACATAAGTATAAGGTAACTCTTTCTCACTTACCAAATCTTCATCTACCTTTTCACCTGCTCTCTTACCTACAATCTCTATATCCTTTGATATAACTTTAGCCAAATCTAACATATTGGTTGTCTTCATCTTTGTTGAACCAACGAACCCACCACCATAGGTTTCTGTATAAGTTATAGTTTTCTTAATTAATTCAGCCGCATCTTTCTGTGTAAATATTAACCTATTCATCTTTGGGTCTGTTAACTTTAGTGGTAATCCCTTTTCTTTTAATCCCAACCAAAATGGTAATACTGAACCATTACTATGTGCCACATTAGCAAACCTACAAGATGCAAATCTTACATCTTCACCATTGGCATCCATAAAACATCTCTCCATCAAATGTTTAGTATCACCATAAACACTTTCAGATGAACAAGCTTTGTCTGTACTAACTGCTACAGTGATAGGAACATTGTATTTGGTTGATGCTGAGATGATATTTAAACTACCAACTACATTTATGTTACAAGCTTGTATGGGTTCGTGTTCTATTATATCTATATGTTTCATAGCAGCTGTATGTATTACAACATCAGGTTTAATACTTTCAAACACTCTATATACACTACCAATGTCTTCTATACATCCAATATGATTCTCTACTTCTGGAAACTCTCTCTTTAATTGTGCCTGAGAAGCTTCATTTCTACTCATATTATAGAATAAATACTTACCTTGATATCTTTTTATAAATGCCTTACCTATAGTTCCAGCACCACCAGTTATTAAAACCTTTTTCATATCAATTTTCCAAGCTTTTCTTAAATTTTTCATCTATTTCATTTTTATTTTTTGCTCTTCCCTCATTAGCTCTTCTCAATCTTTTTTCATTTATAACTAATTTTTCCACATTTGGGTCAACTGATTGTACTTCACTTAATCTAGATCTGTCAGCTTCTCCTATATTTATATCATTTACTATCAATTCTTCTAATTTTTCTACTATGCTATTTTCATCAAATGTTCTTTTCTCTCCTAAATACTCATATTTATTTTTATAAAAACATTCTCCAAATAATTCATTTAATCTTTCCTTCAATTTGTCAATAACAATTTTTTGATGTTCACTTTTATCTAAGTCACCTTCTTTTTTAAAAAAATACAATTTTATATTTTCTGTTATTAATCTATCAATTAAAGCTGATAAAGTATCTACATTAGTTATTCTCATTTCTATTATCCTCTCTTATATAATTTGGATGTTCTTTAATATGCTTTGGTTGTTCAAATTCAATATATGTAGCGTATCTCTTCAAGTCATTTTCACCCAAATTAGATCTTAAAACTACATCATTTTTATTCATTGAATTTCGTATATCAGATAAACTATTGTTCCAATTCTCCCAATACCAATCTGGTCTATTAATTAAATCAAATCTTAATTCTTTAAACTTTTCAGGTCTCCACCAGCAATAATGATGAGTAATTAAATCAGTTGGATATAACATTGGATAATTCTGACTTTCGAAATTTGATACAACATTCTTTAAAAAATCCATATCACCATAACATACACATATTTTTCTCTGTTTATACTTACCACCAACAGGCTCCCAATTTACTTTTTCTGTATAAAATTGTGTTTCCAAATAATCAATCCATATAGATTTGAAACCTTGATTTGGTTTAATTTGTTTAACATAATTATTAATTTCTTCAGTAGACGATTCATGATGAAATACATCACTTTCAAACGGATATATATAATCACCCTCTTTTAAATCTATTCCCAAATCATCAAAATTAGTATAAGCAATAGTTGCATTCTGCGAAGCTGATTTAATATCATCATTATAACTCATTTTATTTAAAATAAAATTAACATTTGGATAAGTCTTTTTAGCATCATCTATAATTTGTTCTAATTCATAAAAATCAAATCCCCTTTTTCCATCTAAAGTATATTTTTTAATAAAATCAGGAGTTATATTAGTCTTGCTTTCTGGTCCTTTGGGGAACAACCCTTCATTATAAATAATATAATCAGGACTAATAGTTTCAACAATATTTGGAATTTGAAACTTTATTAAATGTGAATCACAAAAAGTTGGTATTGTTACTATTCTTTTAAATTTATTATTCATAATTACTTTCTCCATCTACTCCACTTAAATCATTAAAAAAATTATACCAATGCATACAAACATTTTTATATGAATACATCTCTACAACTTTCTTTCTAACATTATCTATAATATACTGATAATTTTGGAAGTTTCCAAGCACTTTTTCTATAGTTTCATTTAAATCAGACCAATCTGGCTTAACTGGAATATATGTTTCCATTGGTTTAAAAAAATCAGGCTCTGTAATAACTTTACTCATATCAGGTTTAATTAATAAACATCCCCATTGTATTAATTCCAAATCTCTATAACATAATTCTCCCATACCAAATGGAGACAATCCAATCTTAGATCTTTTCATTACTTCAAAAAACTCCTGTGGTGATGATTGCCCCTTTACAATATTATACTTACTTTCAATTTTAGTCAATTCATCCCAAGCACCTTTTCTATGTTTTGTATATAATACATCACTACGAAGTCCATGATCCGTATTTCCATTATCTAAAATACCCTGATAAATTGCACAAACATCTACATCACGAGTATCCGAAGTAACATACGCCGTCTGTAAATGCGGCCAATTATGTGCAACATTATATCCAGTCAATTTCATTTTAGAATATACATCGTTTGGTATATCATAACCCCTATCTAAAATTGTACCACTACCAAAAAACCATTTGTTCAAAGTGGTACTTACCTTATAATCATCTTGAGACAAAAGTTGTTTCTTAAATAAAAATTTAGCATTTGATTCAGTAAAAACTTCATAAACTCCCATAATAGAAGTTGAGTCACCACCATGAAATAAAAAATAATCACCTGATTTTTTAGATATATTATTTAATCCCCAATCAATACTATCTTTTAAAGATAAAGATAAATCCAAAAATTCATTAGCAGCTACAAACTCATAATCATAATCATTTGAATCTGTAATCTCCATACTATAATCCAAAAGTATATCTTTTAATAATAATAACCCACCAAAGCATTTTATATTTTTATTGTCTGATAGTTTAATTTTTATCATGTTATATTTTTTGTAACCACAACCTAGACTCACCAGGTATAATTTGAGTATTATACATATTTACAACTTTATGATTTATAACATCAAATCCATTATTTTCCCAAAACTTTATATGCTCTTCTTCATTTTCAAAAGAAACATAATGTGGATGATGATTATATAATTCATCTTTAGTTTGAAATGGTATAATAACATAAACAATTCCACTATCTAATAATAAATCGTGTATAACTTTAGCAACTTTTTCAGGGTCATAACAATGTTCTAATGTATGGGAAATACTTACCATATGAAATTTAAAATCAAATGGATTACCATTGTGAATATCAGCTTTATTTAAAAAATTACATATTTCTAAAGTTCCCCAATTAGATTTAGCTTTATCTCCAATGTCTATACCATAAGTACTACGATAACCTCTATTGTGAAATTCTTTTACAGTATCGGCTTGAGCCCTACAACCAATATCTAATATATTAAAATTTGTATGTACATAATCTTCCAAATCAAATCCAGCATCTTTTAACATATACAAATCATCAAATATTTTATTTTCATTGTTTGCCAAACCACTTCTACTATTTTGATAGTTACGATAATCATTATAATCTACAAGTTCTTTAATATGCACGATTCATACTCCTATTTCCGATAAACTTTTAAAGACATCATATAAGTGTAATGCTAATTTTTCATATGAATATTCTTCCACAAACCGTTTTCTCATATTCTCTACTAAACGTGATTGTAATTCCTTATAATCAGACAAAACATAATCTATCTTTTCCTCTAAATCAGACCAATCATATTTACAAGCTATATAAGTTTCACCATCTTCATATATAAATGGTTTGGTATCTACATAACTCATGTCAGGTTTAATTAATACAGAACCAAATGAAGCGGCTTCTATATCTCTAACGGCTGTTTCACCATATCCAATTGGCGCCATGCATATTTTAGATTCATACATATTTCTATAAAATTGATCTTGTGGTATATTGATACCAGATTCTCTTTTCACAACATTATAATTAGTTCTATCTAATGTTTCTAATAGAATTCTGCGATGCTCATCGTAATATTTACTTGTCAATTTTAAATATTCATAATTATCTCTGTCACCCCAGCTAAACATACAAGAAACATCGTGCTTTTTATTAATAGAATAATCAAACCATTGGGGTTTTATAGTACCAACCCAATTACATCCTGTCAATTTCATTTTTGATTTTAATTTATCTATATCAGGTACTGAATAATCCCCTTCCCCCCAATATATTCTACCGTTCACCCAACCTTTTTTATATAAATTAAAATCTTTTAAATATGAATTTTTAAAAAATAACAATGCTTTTGATTCACGAAATACGTCTACAGTCCCCACCAAAGATGTAGCATCTTGACCATCAATAATCATATAATCGCCAGTTATCTTTGATATAAAATCCACACCCTTTTCTATAGATTTTTCTAATGATATTTCTTTATCAATAATACTAGCCTGACCAACCCAAGCATAGTCATAATCACCCGAATCAGTAAATTCTAAACCAATATCCCTTAAAATATCTTTAGCGAAAGTAAACGGTCTAAATGTTGTCTCATTTCTATGTAAATCTTTTTCTAATAATTTTATTTTAATCATATTGTACTATAAAACTCATTTTGTTTTTCTTGTCTTTCTATCTCTTTATGATGATAAAAACAAAACTCTTCTTCTTGTGGAAGAAAAGTATGTTCTGTATATCCCTCTAAAACTTCATGTACTGCATTTTTCCATCTTATGTTCTGTCTGTTTCTCCAAATCCTACCTTGATAATCTGGAAAGTTTACCCATCCTTTATCATTTACTTGCCAATTCCATTTTTGTATATGTTGTTGTGTTAATCCATCTACTGTATTAACTCGTGGCACCCAATATAAATCTATTGTTGGATTTTCTTCTAATATTGATTTGATATTTTTAATTAACTTTTTATTGGGGAGTTCATCTGCGTCTATGTTTATAATATACTGACCTTTACACATGCGAGTCAAGTGATTTTTCTGTCCTGCGTAATCTTTATGGAGATGTCTTTGTTCAAATTTGATTTCATGTATTGAACACGCGGCATCTAAATATGCTAAAGTCTTTTCATTATCTGAGTAGTCATCAAGAATTACTATCTCATCTTCTTCGTCTTTGTGTTTAAGTAAAAAATCAATCAATTTCATTAACGAGGTTGTTTCGTTGTGAGTTAATATGCTATAACTTATTTTCATTACTGTAATTTAGCTTGGTGCCAATCTCCTAATTTATATTTGACTACTCGTATTGTCTTCATATTATCTTTTGTATAACTTCTGTAAACATCAAATTTATTTATAAACTTTTTTAATACTTTATGATATAACATTTTCATTTGTTTTTGTGCTTCTGCCTTACCTAACGGATGACCACCACCACCTTGTTTTTCTTTATATGTAGGTAACATTATTCGTGTAAACTCTTCTTTTAATAAATTTCTATGAGGTAATGTATCATCATAATCACCCATATGACTCTGAACTTGTCTGCTTATCTTTTCATTAGAATAAACACTAGCACCTGCAAATAATAACTCACAAGTACAGAATAATTTTTGAACTTGAGGTTCTGATAAATAATTTAAGTTTATACCATGAATTAAACCGCCACTGTATTCATTATAAACTATAAGTACAAGAGGATTTTTATCAGATATATTAGCACCCAAATAATTAAATTGAGTAATCATACCTGGATACAAAGCCTTTGGAAATGCAGGCTGTATTCCTTGATAATTACTCTTGTGTTGATATTTTTGACGGACCATCTGCCTTTGCTCTTTCGTTCATTTCTGTCATAGCTTCTATAAACACATCATAAACTTTTTGATTAATAGTATCATACATTTGTTTATAATAACCACCATTTTCATCTGGGTAATTCTCTTGTTCTTCTTCTGGAATCTCTGTCATTTCAGCGAAAGCCCATTTCATTTCTCCATCTACATTAGTCGGATATAATGTTCCAAACGGAAGTGTCATCATTGATGGTATCCAAATCCTACCAGCTTCTTCTTTAGACCAAGATTGCATTTCTT
>Ga0209089_10002210_pt1 | contig 17354 bp, 20 predicted proteins | sample ArcticOcean_MG_C_FD_187431 | JGI IMG/M metagenome (GOLD analysis project Ga0209089, IMG submission 187431) | Marine microbial communities from western Arctic Ocean - ArcticOcean_MG_CB2_150 (SPAdes) (version 2) | ecosystem: Environmental > Aquatic > Marine > Oceanic | place: Arctic Ocean: Canada... | reverse complement strand
AGAAGCAACATATACTACTGTGACGGCAATTTGCATATCAATAGTTGAAGGGTCAATATTATTTTTTAAAATAAGATTTTTTGATACTTGAATTGCTAAAAAAGAAGTTGCTTTTTTGAGGTCTTTTAGAAGTCTTCGTTCTTTTATTCCAGTTCTACTCTGAATCCAATCATCATTGGTATCTACAATAGACTCCAAATCTTTGTTTGTAAGTCGATCTTCTGGAACATATCCGCCTATGGCTGTTATTGAAGCATTTATAGTGGTTTTAAATTGCGTCATTCGGCGGCTATTCTAACTTGAATGTTAAGTGAAGATAGGATTTTTTAATTAAAAAAATGTTCTAATAAAATTCTTATGATAGAAAGAAAAAGAGGTGTAATTAAACTAAAAAGCTCTAGACTTCAGATGATTCTGTATTATCAACTAATACCTTTCCTCTATAGTATAATTTTCCTTCGTGCCAATGTGCTCGATGATACAGATGATTTTCTCCTGTACTTTTACAAGTAGCTATCTGCTTATCTGGAGCTTTGTAGTGAGTGCGTCGTTTATCTCTTCGTGTTTTTGAGATTTTTCTTTTAGGATGCGCCATTTTATACTAGTTTTTATAATAAATCTTTCAATTTGTCCCATCGGGGATCTCTCTCCGAAGGCATTTTTTTTTCTTTGGGCTCTAATAATTTTAATCTTTCTAAAATTTCTGAATTTAAAGATCCATCTTTTATTCCAGGATGAACTTTTCTAAGCGGAACTGAAAGAATAACCATTTCATAGATATAATGAGCAATGTCAATCTGATAAGTTCCTTGAGGTAAAATCAAAACTTCATCACTTTCATCACTATAAATCTTTTCGAATTTAACAGCTAAATTGAAATTACTTAAAACAGGCATTTCAAAATATTCCATTGATAAATCACATGGAACTGAAACTTTTCCTGTTGTCTTAAAAGACAAGTGTAACATTCTTTCTTGTTTTTCAAGTTCAAGCTTTGTTTCTAATTCAACACTTTTAAAATCAAAATAATCAAAACCTTCAAAGAACTTAATGTCAATAACAAAACTAAAACTATGTTTTCCTAGCTTTAAACCTGCAAAATTAATCACAAAGGGATTTAAACCTGTCATTTTAGTAACATTTAAGCCTGCAAATTTAGAATTTTTTTTTAAATCTATTGTTTTTGTTCTGCATTTGTTAGGTAAAATCATTTTAAATGATTCCTAGATTTAAAAATTTTAATGGATTCTAATAATGCTGCTTTAAAAGAATTAAAGTTTGCAATTCCTTTTCCTGCAATATCGAAGGCTGTTCCATGGTCTGGTGATGTGCGAATCAAATTCAAACCCGCTGTAAAGTTTACTCCATTTCCGAAAGTTAATGTTTTGAAAGGAATAAGACCTTGATCATGATACATAGCTATTACGGCATCAAAACCTTTATAATTTTCAGAAGCAAAAAAACTATCAGCAGCAAATGGGCCATAAACCACGGTTCCATTTTTATTAAGCTCTGCAATAGTAGGTTTAACAATTAAATCATCTTCATTACCAATCACTCCGTTATCTCCGCTATGAGGATTCAAGCCTAAGACGGCCAGTTTAGGTTTTAAAATTTCAAAATCATTTTTTAAACTTGTTAATACTTGATTTATTTTAAACTTTAAGAGATCAGACGAAATCATTTCTGTAACTCTGTTTATTGGAATATGATCTGTCACAAGAGCAATTCTTAAGTCATTAGCTATCATAAACATTAGAGAATCCCCAATAAAATTCAGATCTAAATAATCAGTATGACCAGTAAATTGAAATTTTTGTGATTGAATAGATTTTTTGTTTATTGGAGCAGTAACTAAAACATCTATTAATCCATTTTTGATTGCTTCACTGGCTGTTTTAAGAGATTCAAATGATATAATGCCAGCTTCTTTACACTGAATTCCAAAATCAACATTATAATCTTTTAAGTTAATTTCAAATACGTTAAGTTTTGTGTTATTTAAATCATGAATTTTATTAATATAATTTAATTGAGTTTTTTTATTAAAATGTTGTTTTTGAAATTCGACTATATTTTTGGAAGCAAAAAGAATTGGGGTCATTAGTTCATACAAACTTTTATCTTCAAAGACTGAAAGAATAATCTCCAGTCCCACGCCATTTGGATCTCCAATTGATAAACCAACTTTTATTTTGCCCATTGTTTGTTTTTAATTCTCCGAATTAACTATTTTTACTTTCAAAGGTAAATAAATTTAACTGTCATGTTTACAGGAATCATAGAGGGTCTTGGTGAAATAAAGTCAATTACTAAAAGTAATACAAATATTAATTTTACTATTAAAAGTTCATTAGCAAATGAATTGAAAATTGATCAAAGTCTTTCTCATAATGGTATTTGCTTAACCGTAGTTAATGTTACTGAAAATTATTACTCGGTCACTGCTATTAATGAAACGTTACTTAAAACTAATTTTAAAAATCTCAATGTCGGAGACTTGGTTAATCTAGAGCGTGCAATGAAAATAAATGGCAGGCTTGATGGGCATATAGTTCAGGGGCATATAGATCAAACAGGTGTTTGTACTTCTGTAAAGAACCAAGATGGAAGCTGGATTTTTAGTTTTGAATTTGATCCTGTGCAAAAAAATATTACAATTGAAAAAGGATCCATAACCATAAATGGAGTTAGCTTAACTGTTGTAAACTCTAAAAAAAATAGTTTTTCAGTAGCGATTATTCCATATACATTCGAAAATACAAACTTTCATAAAATAATTAAGGGAGAAATTGTTAACTTAGAATTCGATATTTTGGGCAAATACATCTCAAAAATGTATAGCGTTTATGAATAAAAAGTCATTTAACAAATAATAAATATTATGAATTTTCTTGAACTTACAACAATTCTCCTTTTGTTGGCCTCTGTTTTTTCAATCATTAATCTTAGGTTGATTAAACTTCCTCAAACAATAGGTTTAATGATCTTAGCAATCGGTCTTTCAGTCAGTGTTTTGGCAATTGGTCTAATTTCACCAAACTTTTTAGAAGCTGTTTCCGATGTGATAAAAAGCTTTGATTTTGAGGTTTTACTAATCGAGGTCATGCTTCCTTTTTTGCTTTTTGCTGGAGCAATTAGTGTTAATGTTCATGAGCTACTGAAAGATAAAATTACTATTCTTTTACTTGCAAGTTTTGGCGTTTTATTTTCAACATTTGCAGTAGGTTCAGGGATTTTCTGGCTTGTTGAACAGCCTATTTTTGAACTAAATAATTTAGGCTTGAGCTATGTAGACTGTTTGTTATTTGGTGCCTTAATAGCGCCTACTGATCCAATTGCTGTGCTTGCTATGGTTAAAAAAATGAATTTATCGGCAACAACAGAAACACGAATAGCGGGTGAATCTCTATTTAATGATGGTATTGGTGTTGTAATTTTTCTTACTCTTTTAAATGTTAAATTAGAAGGAATCGAAAATATAACGCCTGGAAGCGTTAGCATGCTGTTTGCTACTGAAGTTATTGGTGGAGTAGCTCTTGGAGCTCTTATAGGTTATTTAGGTCTAAAACTTGTAAAGTATATTGAAAATGAATATGTAGAACTCGAAGTTTTGATTACTCTTTCTCTTGTATTACTAGTGTCAGTAATTTCACATCAATTTCATTTTTCTGGTGTTCTTGGAGTTGTTGTTATGGGGCTATTTTTAAACAGGAATATTGATGCCGAGGAAAAAGAAGAAGGAGTACAAAAAGCAATGGGAGAGTATGTGTATAAGTTTTGGCATTTGATAGATGAAACTTTAAACGCCATCTTGTTTATTTTAATTGGACTTGAGATAATCCCAATATTTCAAAATTTTGATTCAGGATATTTTTTATTTTCTATTTTAACTATAATTCTAGTGGTTATTTCTCGAGGTATAGGTGTTTGGACTCCTATTAAATTTCTTTCATTCTTTAAAAGTTTTGAAAAAAGAACTGCGCTAATTATTACATGGGGTGGTCTAAGAGGCGGATTAAGTATTGCATTAGCACTTAATCTCCCTAATCAAATAGGGGAAGGAAAAAATCTCATCTTATTCTTAACCTATATGGTTGTTTTGTTCACTATCTTAGTTCAGGGATTAACACTTAAAAAAATAGTTAAATAGTTTCAGTTTTAACAAACGTGTGCTATATTTGATACAAACAATAATGCTGTGACAACAGCCATGTTTAAATTAAACTTGAAAGGAGGTGTCTTATGTTTTATTATAATTATTTAAGAATAAAAACGCAGCAGACACCAAACAATTTGGCTCTGCTATAAATGATCCTTATTTTTTAATAAAGAATTATCTGAACTTAGAGTTGTTGAAGCTTTATTATTGGCTTTTAAAAGCTTTAAGCTTTTCTATTAGTTTAGGAACCACATCAAAAGCATCAGCTACAATACCATAATCCGCTGCTTTAAAAAATGGTGCTTCTGGATCATTATTAATTACAACTTTAACTTTCGAAGCATTAATTCCGGCTAAATGTTGGATTGCTCCAGAAATTCCAATAGCTATGTATAAATTAGAAGCAACCGGTTTTCCTGTTTGACCAACATGTTCGCTATGAGGTCTCCATCCCATATCAGATACTGGCTTAGAACAAGCAGTTGCAGCTCCTAATGTCGAAGCTAAATCTTCTATGAGGTGCCAATTTTCAGGCCCTTTTAATCCTCTTCCCCCTGAAACAACAATATCTGCATCAGCAATACTTACTGTGCCGGTCGCTTTATCTACAGATTCAACTTTTATCTTATTATCATTATTAACCAAAGTCTTTACTTCAATAATTTCAGGTTGAGATTGTTTTTCATGAACACCAAATGAATTGCTCAAAACGCAAATAATATTTGTGGAACCTTTTAATGTTGTATTATTAAAAGCTTTATTTGTGTAACACGAGCGTTTAACAACTAAAGGAGAAATACTTATTGGAGAAGAAACAACGTTTGATGCTAGGCCTGCATCAAGTTGAACTGCTAACAAAGGAGCAAAATATTTTGAATCAGCTGTAGAACTTAGCACTAAAATAGATGCTTCCTCTTTTTTTGCAAACTCTGATATAGCATTAGCAAAGTTTTGAGCGGTAAAATTAATCAATGAAGAATCTTTTATTGACAAAACCTTATTGGGTCCATAATTTGCCAATACATTTGGCTCTTCAGAGTTGATTGAAATAGCCACTAGATTCTGATTGGATTCATCCGCTAATGCGCGACCATATGATACTGCTTCAAATGAACTCTTTTTAAATTTTCCATTTTGACTTTCTGCATATACTAAAATTGCCATATTTTGTAATTTTAAATAACTTTTGCCTCATTATGTAGAAGGCTTATTAATTCATCAATATTTTCTGGATCTACTAATTTAACACTTCCTTTAACGGGTGGTTTTTCAAATTGATCAACACTAGATTTAACTGAGCTATTAGCTGAAGGCAAAACATTTAATGGTTTTTGTCTAGCTTGCATTATTCCTCTCATATTAGGTATAATAAGGTCTGATTCTTCAACTAATCCCTTTTGAGCTCCAATAACAAGGGGCAATGAACAACTTAGTGTTTCTATACCACCATCAATCTCTCTTTTCGCTTTTACTTCATTTCCGTTTAAATCCATTGATATACAATTTGTTATAAAAGAAAATCCTAACATTTGAGCCAACATTCCTGGTACCATTCCTCCATTATAATCTATAGATTCTCTTCCGCAAATAATTAAATCATAATTTTCTTTTTCACACAATGATTTTAATTGCTCTGCAACAGCAAAACCATCTAAGGCATTACAATCAATTCTAACAGCTTTATTGGCTCCAATTGCTAAACACTTTCTCAAAATTGGTTCACAGCTAATATTACCAACCGTAACAACAGTTACTATTGCTTGATTTTTTTGTTGAAGCCAAATGGCTCTTGTCAAACCAAATTCATCATTTGGGTTTATAATAAACTGAACCCCATTAGTATCAAAGACCTTATCGTTTTCTATAAAATTAATCTTTGATGTTGTATCAGGAACATTACTTATGCAAACTAAAATATTCATTCTCTGTTTATTTTTAAGCTCAAATTTACAATAAATAATATTAAATTTTAATTTAATATTATGTTGAAATTACTTATTACAATAACGTTTTATTGCTTTAAATCAGATTTTACTATATTTAAAGCAAGAAGTTTTATTGTACTATAAAATAATTTATTTGAAACCACAAATGCCTAAAAGGAAAAGAGGTCGCCCAAGCTTAGCTCAAGAACTTGACATCGATGGTTTATTAGAAGTAGCTCTTGAACATTTTTCAAATTTTGGTTTTGAAGGAGCACAATTAAAAATAATTGCGGAAAAAGTTGGGATAACTAATTCATTAATTAGTTATCACTTTAAGAACAAAGAAGAGTTATGGAAGAAATCTGTTGATCATTTAGCTAAATCAATAGTTGAAAAGTTTGAATCTATACGATCTGACTTAAAAGATACAGAAGGAGTTCCTATGCTAAGGTCATACACTCGACAACTTATTTACTTTTCAGCCAAAAATCCGCCTTTTTATAAATTAATATATATGGAAATGGGACAAAATAGTTGGAGATCAGACTATCTTATAAGTTCAATTATTGGGCCTCTAACTCTTATTGGCCAAAGTGCTATTAACAGCGCTTCTACCAATCCAAAATTTACGGCAATTCCTCAACCAAACTTTGTTAGTATTATTTTTGGAGCATGTTGTAGCTTTTTCATGCTAACTAGGTTGATAGAACATCAATATGAAATAAGCACCTTTGACCATGAGCACATTGAAAAACATGCCGACCTCGTGAATCAAATCATTTTTGATTCTTTTAAGTAATTTGAAAGACTATATTTGTAAAAATATTTGTATCATGAAAAATCAAATAATACGGTTTTCTAGAAATGACACAAAAAAATTTTTTATAACACTAAACAAACGTGTTAATGATCATTTCAAAAAACTAAAAAAACCTAAGACTGGAAATTGGAAACTCTATGCAAAAACATTAATTATGTTTTCTTTTTTTCTTACACCTTATTTTTTGATTTTATTTACACCCCTCAATATGTGGGCTAAAATAGGCTTATGTGTCATTATGGGAATTGGAATGGCAGGAGTAGGAATGAACGTAATGCATGATGGTAATCATGGTTCATTTTCTAAGAATAAATGGGTAAACAAGTTAATGGGATCAAGTATATATATATTAGCTGGAAATGTACACAACTGGAAAGTACAACACAATATGCTACACCACACATACACTAATATACATGGACATGATGAAGATTTAGACGCAGGAAGGATAATACGTTTTTCAAGACATAGTAAATGGTCAGCTTATCACCGTTTTCAACATATTTATTCAGTATTTCTTTATGGACTATTAACCATTAATTGGGCTATCACTACTGATATTAAACAAACAAGGAAATATTTAAAAAGAAAATTGACATATCGAAAAAAGCTTCAGCCCTCAAGACAATGGTTTATTCTTTTCTTTACTAAGTTAATTTATTTTGTCATCTGGATAGTTTTTCCTATGATTTTTATAAAATTAGAATGGTGGAAAATTCTATTAGGGTTTTTTATCATGCATTATACGGCGGGCCTAATACTTAGTCTTGTTTTTCAACTTGCACACATAATTGAAGATGCACAAATGCCAGTCCCAGATAAAAAGACTGGAACAATGAAAAACACATGGGCAATTCACCAGCTATTTACAACAGTAAATTTTGCAACAAAAAACAGATTCATGAATTGGTTTACTGGAGGCTTAAATCATCAAATTGAACATCACATATTTCCCCATATTAGTCATATTCATTACGCAGATATCGCAAAAATTGTTAAAAAAACTGCTAAAGAATTTAATTTACCATATTTAGAATATGAAAATACTCTAAGCGCATTACGCTCACATTTTCAATACTTAAAACAAATGGGGCTTCAGCCCATAGATTTAAAAGTTTAACTTTTATTCTGCTTCCGCTGTCCATTTTGTGTGCCACGTAAAGTTTTATTATTGGGTGATCGAACCTGACGAATTTAGAATATGAAAAAACTTTATTTACTATTTTTGAATATGTCAAATTCTTTCTTAAAATCATCTAATCTTCAGTTTAAATATTATAAAAATCTTGATCTAGCTTTGATCCTTTTTTGCTTTTTGTTCAAATAAAAGCCCAAACAGAACAAGATTTAATCAACATGATTAAAGAAGATGACAAAAGTGAATTGCCTTTACTTCCGGAAAAAATGATTTTCACCCAAAGATTTTTTTAGGAGACTAATGATCTTTTTAGAAAAACTAGAATAGCTCCTTTGAATTTAACAATGAGGGAAAAAAAGATTAAGGTTAGAAGGGTGATGCTAAAAACTCATCAGGTTATTGGATATACAACACTTTTAGCAATGATAGCTCAAGGGATTATAGGAGAAAAACTATATAATGGTAACTATGAACTATATGAAACACATAAAACTATGGGCAATCTTATAAATATTGGCTATTTCACAAGCAGGATTGTCTTTGTTTGCTCCGTCCTGCTTACACTTTATTTGGAAGTTTTGCAACTACAGTTTTAGTTTTTAAATTTTGACTGATCTTTCATTTCATACAAAGGGAAACATATATTGCATGAATGGTCTGGATTAAATAAAAATATTAGAGGTGTTTTAATTCTTGGAAACAATCAACCACAAAAATTGCGATACTAACTGCAATTAAAGACTTTAATAGTGGTGATTCAGGAAGAAATTCACATACATTAGAAATTTTAGAGGCCTTATTTCATCCTCGTGTAAGTTTTTTTAGAGATTCCTTTACTTTAAAAGATGATACTTTTAATATATCAGGGGAAATTATATTTCATGGGTTAGAAAAAAATATTCAAATTTTAGGAGCATGGAAGAAAAGATAATACTAAAGGGGAGTTTTGATATTAAACCTAGCAACTTTCAAATAAAACTTCCAGCCTTTATGCTTGTTAAAATTGAAGATAAACTTAAATTCGAGCTTATATTTATTAAACAATAATTTTTCATGTAAAAAAAGCCTTCACAAATGTGAGGGCTTTTTTTACATGAAAAATTATTGTTTTGAATTTCAAGTTAATCACAACTATTTAAATAGTTTTATATAATTAACTTGTTTTAATTGGAAGAGATGGGTTTTTTATCCAGCTAGACAAAGAACTCAAAAGTCCATAAAGGAAGTTGTAAATCGCTAGAGAAACATATAATTTTGCTAAGACAATTGCAACTTGAACATATTCCCAGCCAACAGCTACAATCCCACCTATATTATAACCAGCAGCATCTGAGCCACTAACGTCCCAGGCACTAAAGTCATTTAATACTCCTCCTATAAAATCTAAGCGAATCATTGATAAAAATTCAGCAGCTGCATTAATGGGTAGGCTAACAGAATATGCTATTCCAGCAAATAATTCAGGAGCAATAGGAATATTTGGGTCTGTGCCCATTAATAGCCAGCCCAATGTAGCACAAAATGCTCCAAATAAAGCTACCAAAGCTCCAGCATGCCCTGCCAATTTTATGTTAGCTACAATAAGATCTCTAAAAATGAAATCTACGATTCCGCTTTTGGACCCAGCTAAACTATCTCCAGCTGACCTTACAGTTTGAGCTATTGGAAATGCTGCGTATATTAAAATAAGCATACAAACAACAGCAGTCACTTTGCCGAGGCCATCTGCCGAGTTAATAGCTCCTATTCCACCTGTAATTGCGCCAATTAGTATTCCCAGAAGAACAACTAAAGCACCAACCTTGTAAAAAGTTCCTGCCCAGCCTCCAAAGGAGCCTTCTGAGCCTTCCATCATAGCATTAAAATTGTTTTTTGGAAGTTTTTGATTCACCATATTAGGTAAATCTAAAATTTGATTTAATATTTTATCCATAATATAATAGTTTGGTAATATTGATTATAAGTAAACAATGTACTAAAAAATATTATCATGTAGATATTTTAGCATTTATTAAATAAATCTATTGAAAAATAAAGTTCTAAAATAATCTCCTGATAAAATGGTATTTGGATTATTTTGAAAATGAACATTCAAGGATTTTTTAAAATTTAAAAGATTGATTTCAAAAAAAACAAGGTCCCTAGCTTCTAGGTTTTTTATTGTTCAATATTGTGGAACTATAAATAGTTATATATTGGACTTATGATTGAGATTTCAACTCCTGGAAGAATTTGTTTTTATGGAGACCATCAGGACTATCTTGGGCTACCAGTGATTTCTGGGACAATAAATCGATATATTTACTTAAAAGCAGTACCTACTGACTCTTCTTTTTTTGAAATCAATCTTTTAAATTTTAAAAAATCCTTGAATGTTCATTTTCAAAATAATCCAAATACCATTTTATCAGGAGATTATTTTAGATCAGGACTTTTTGTTTTAAGTAAAGAAGGAATTATTCCCAATAAAGGCTATAAGATTGATATTTCAGGAGATCTTCCCATAAGCGCAGGTCTTTCAAGTTCATCTTCATTAGTAGTAGGCTGGATACGGTTTCTTGTTCAAGCGTTTGCAAAAGATAAATCTATAACTGATCTGCAAATTGCAAAATGGGCTGTTTTAGCTGAAGTTGAGTTTTTCAACTCGCCTGGAGGTATTATGGACCAATACACTATAGCTATTGGTGGCTTACTAGCAATTGATACTATAAATGAAACTTACGAGAATCTTAAGGGTAATTTAGGCACATTGTTAATAATTGATTCTGGAATACCAAAGAACACTCTTGGAGTGCTAAAAAAAACAAGAACAAATGCTCAAAAAGCTCTAAGCATAGTTCAAAAGTTTGATGATAAATTTACTTTAATTGATGCCAAAGAAACAGATTATAAGAAATATAAAGATTCTCTTCCTAATGAACTCAGGCCCTATTGGAAAGCTACTATATTAAATTATATGATCACCAAAAGGGCTAGAAAAATATTAAAAAAAAACAATTCTTCAATCAAAGAATTATCAGAATTAATGAATTCTCATCAAGAATTGCTGGCAAAAGAAGTCAAGAACACTCCTTTAGAAATTACAAATCAAATCAATCAAGGAATTAAAGCAGGAGCCTATGGTTCAAAAATTGTTGGTTCAGGAGGGGGAGGATGTATGGTTGCTATGGTTAATCCTATTGATGTTTTTGAAATAAAAAATGCTTTTTTAAAAGCAGGAGCTAAAGACGTATTTGAAGTAACTTTAACATATTCATAATTTAAAAGATGAAAAATTTAATTATAATGGCCGCAGGAGCCTCTTCTAGAATGAAAAAAACTTTAGATGAAGTGACATTATCAAACAAGGTAAAGGAAGTAGCATCATTAGAACATAAAACATTAATTCCCATAGACGGTAAAGGTAAAAGTTTGCTTTTTTATTTATGCTGTAATGCAAAAAAAGCAGGGTATGAAAATATCTATATATTAACATCTCCTGAAAATAATGCTTTTCACAAATGGATTGATATTAATAAATCTTATCCTGAAATTGAAGGAATTGAATTTATTCTGCCGATACAATATGTTCCACAAGGGAGAATTAAACCACTGGGAACAGCGGACGGTATTCAACAAGTTTTGGATCAATTCCCCATTCTTTTGAATCAAAGATTTACAGTTTGTAATGCGGATAACCTTTATTCTGTAAATGTTTTAAAAACACTTTTACTTCATAGAAGTTCTCCACACTCAATAATTGCATACGATCGATCTTATTTAAAATTTCCTGAAGAGAGAATAACAAAGTTTGCGCTTATGAAATTGGATGATCAAGGGTTTTTAAATGATATAGTTGAAAAACCCCCCATTGAAACTCATGATTCATTTAGAAATTCAGCAAATCAGCTACTTGTGAGCATGAATGTTTTTAGTTTTACAGGAACAGAAATATATCCGTACCTAAAAGATTGTATAGTTAATCCTGAAAGAGATGAGAAAGAACTTCCAGAAGCTGTGCGATCATTAATAAAGACTGAACAAAAAAAGGTATTTGCATATATAGCTAAAGAACATTTAAAAGACTTAACATCTGCTCACGATATTAATAAATTTTAAAACCAGAAAAGTCAATTCAAGATCAATCCAATTTAAAATTGACTGATTTTACTATCCATCCATTGTAGTCTATTGGCCAAATAATTTTTAAGATCATTAATCGCTTCAGGATAGTCAAAAGGTATTCCAGTCCATTTATTATAATTTCTTTCGATAGCACCATTGGTAATTAAATAATTACTGGTTTCATCCACAAGATTTATTACATTATTATTTGAAAGAGCATTGGCTCTGAGAACTTGCCACCTTGATTTAAGAGAAGATTTAAAGATAGGGTCTTGTAAAAAACGATTCCACCAAAAGGGAACTAACCATGCATCATTAGGAACATGAATGTTATAGTTCGCAATCCAATCATCAAAAGGAACCCTGTTTGTATTACCATATCCGAGATTTAAATCCCAAATGGGGGCCATTTTAAGCCTTTCTCCTCTGTCTTTATGCATATATGTGCTTAATCTATATCCATCTATATTCCCTGTAAGTTCATTTATTATAAAATAATCAATGAAACTTTCTAAATTAATGTACTCTAGATAGCTTCGAGTATCTGTTGAAAAGTCTTCATTAGCTATTGCTATTTCAAAATCATTAATATAATTTTGGATATAATTTTTTTGAGCATTACTTATTTCGCTTGCTTTTGGATATTCATATAAAAAATATGTTTCCAGATATTGTTGAGCGTGATAAGGTGGTCCAAAAGGAACTAAAGATTGAAGATCATTCCCATTAACATCATAATTTGATCTAAAACTAATATCCTCATTATAAGCAGCATCTTCTTGCCAATTATTTTCATAATATTCTAAAGATTGGTTCTCAAGAGCAACATCTGAACCAGATGTTTTATCAATTTTAAGGATGTATCCTCCCGTAATTGTTTCTGGATCGTTGTCTTCAATATTTAATTTTGCAATATTTATTCTATTGGAATCTCTTTTGAGCTTTTCCATAAACAAATAAACCCCTTGATAATTATTCCCCCCCTTATTGTTACCAATTTCAAGCTCAACAAACTTAAATCGACTTGAATAATTACCCATATTTCTATATAGTTCATATCCAATATAATGACGCATCAATGTTGGATCAAACATTATTTCAGGACTTCGATAAACATGACCCATTAAAATCCAGTATTCTTCTTTTGAAAATCCTAATATTTCAACATCAAAATCATTTCCTGACTCGTCCCAAGTTTCAATTCCATATGATTTTTTATCAGAAGATCTGAAAGAACTGGCACCTCTATATTCAATCCCAATAGGATTTGAAAAAGTCTTTTTCCCTGCTTCAAAAATATCCATATGGGCTAATACTTTTGGCTCATTCTGAATAGTGTTTTGAGTGGTAATTTTAATATATGGTAAATCAGACCCTGTTTGATCTATAGCAAACGAATCACTAGAAGATGATCCATTAGTATCCTCTTTTGAGCATGATGTCAAAAAATAAATTAGAATTAAAATATTTAGTAGGCTAAATAGAGAAGCTTTATTTATGAGTTTACTTACATTAAAATATTTATAAGTATTGTAATATCAATAAATTGTTTGATAAACTCTATTTTTAAATTAATAATCTTTTTATTTGATAAATAAAACTTTTTAATTTTTAAGTTAAAGATGGATCAATTAATTATACTGGATGACCAATGGGTTCAAATGCTATTTAGATTTGCCTTTAATCTCTTTTTTATAGGAATACTTATCAAAATAATAAATCATCACAGTATACAAATAAGCAGGCATGTTTCTACTTTTTTTATTATAAGTGTAATAGTGTTTTTTTTATGCTTTACCCTAAGACAAATTGACCTTAATTTTGGAATGGCTTTAGGGTTATTCGCGATTTTTGGAATTATTAGGTACAGAACAGAAACAGTTCTTCCTGAAGAAATAACTTATTTATTTGTTACCATTGGCCTATCTGTAATTAATGCATTGACTGCAGAAGGTTTTGGATGGTTAACATTAATTATAATAAATGTTGCAGTATGCTTATCTGTTTTGTTTGCAGAAAAATATTTATTACACGCAGAAGAAATAAAGGTCAGAAATAAAATAATTTTGAATTTGCCATTAGATGGACAAAACATGAATGTAAAGATTAACGAAACAATAAATAAACTTGCCAAAGAGCATAACCTTTTTATTCAAAACCATAACGTATATAAAATAGATCATAAAACTAAAATCATTCAGGTGCACGTGTTTTATAATACTATTCAGTGAATAAATTAATTTACTTAACATTATTATTGTGCTCTAATTTTATTTTAAGTCAGGAGCTCTCCGAGTCCAAGTTTTGGTCTGCAGCTTCATATATATACCAGCCAAAAGAAAAGTTCTCATTTAGCATTTCTCAGCTATATAGATTAAAAGAAGACTTTAAAGCAGTAGATAGTTATATTTCAGAAATAAGTGCTGATTACACACTTTCTAAAAATCTCAATCTAGAAATAGAGCTTAGGTACTATTCAAAAAATGATAATAAGGGAAAAGTTCAAGGCTATGAAAACTTATGGAGATATAGACTTGGAGTAGAAAAAGAGCTGAAGCTAAAACCAATAAAGGTTTTTCTGCGTTTAGCATTTCAAAAAAGAAGCTCATTAGACAAACAGAATGATTTTAAAGAATACTTAAGAATAAGATCCGCATTTGAATACCCAATTAAAAACTGGGATTGGGATCCATATTTTTCTATAGAGTTTATGGAAAAAACATCAGGCAATAGCTTGCAGAAGATGAGATATGGAGTTGGAAGTAGCAATAAAATTAAAGGCAGCAAATGGACAGTAAAATACTTTTATCAAATTGATAGAACACAGCCATTACAAAGCTTCCATATCTTTATGTTGAAATATCGCTATAAACAAAAGGCAGAAAGTTTAAAAAAGAAAAAAGAATCGTGACTGCCTAATTAAATATGTTTTAATGAACACTACGGGTAATCGCATACTGTGTAACAAGAGATATGAATACAACTTTTAAAAATATACTAAACCGAAGCCTTGGATATCTACCTTTTATAATCTGCTTTACACTATTGTCTTTTACTCCTTCTTTAAGTGGTTTTACTTTTTGGAATGGAGGCGCTCAATTAGCTCTTTTTATTGCTGTAGTGTCAATCCCCGCCTATCTTACCAAACGCATGTCTTATGTAGATATCGGATGGCCCTGGGGGTTGGTTTGCATAGGTTTATTTGTGTGTGTTTTTGGAGAAGGCTATTGGCTTAGAATCTATCTTGTTGCAGGAATGTACTTGTTTTCGGGTTTGCGAATGGGAATAGGTGCTTTGGTTTTACTCAAAAAAGGACATCTAAACACGGAACTTTCGCGCTATCAATTTCAAAGAAAGCGTTGGGAAAAACAAGGCTACAAAAATGAAGATGTGTCTTTGCAATATGAAATCATGATTCAGTGTTTTGCAAATATTACTTTTTTGGCACTGCCCGCCATGCTCCAAGCTTATAATCCAAACGAATTCATATCACCGTTAGAAATTTTGGGGTATTCGTTGTGGGTTGTCTTCTTTTTACTTGAACATATTGCAGACCTTCAAAAGCAAAAATTCTTAAAACAATGTTATTTGGAAAATAAAAAAAGACAAGTTTGCGCAGTTGGTTTATGGAAGTACACGCGACACCCAAATTATTTTGCAGAATGGATAGTTTGGAATGCACTTATTGTATCGTCAATTCCATCTTTAAGTCATTATTTTATAAATGAAGGTGCTCTTATTGGTTTTGGTCTTTTGGCTTCGTTACTTTACGTTTCTCGAATCATGTACACCACCTTAGTATATTATACAGGCGCCATTCCTTCCGAATATTACTCCGTTCAGAAACGTCCCAATTATAAAAAACATCAAGAAACTACCAATATCTTTTTCCCTGGTATGCCCAGAAAAGAACACAACATTTAAATCATAAAACATGAATTCATCCAAAGAATTTGACATCATTATAAATTAGAAAAATGATTGGGTTCTTGATAAAAATAGACCAGGATGTAACTATTGGTGTCTATAAAAAGCTTATAAATTAAATTACTAATTCTATTCGATACTTTAGTCTGTTAAAGGTTAAATTTAATAAATACATTAACTATGCTTTTATTTTGTTCAAATACTAACTTCAGGATATAAAATTATCGATCTATCTCAAATAGCTTCCTCCATTAATATCTATTGTTGAACCGGTAGAATGATCAAGTTTCCCGGAAACTAAAAGACTAACTATTGGAGAAATATCTTTCGGCTCAGTAAGTCTTTCTAAAACAATTCCTTTTTTTGCATGATTTTCGCCATGCTTATCTATAAAACTCTTAGCCATCTCAGTATTCACAAAACCAGGGGCAATACTAAATGCTACAACATTGTCTTTCTTTCCGAAAGATCTTGCAATCGTTTTAGTTAAAGAAATAAGACCTCCCTTTGAGCATGCATATGATATATAATCCTCTTCTTCTCCCCTAAAAGCTGCTCTTGAAGAGATATTTATTATCCTTAATCTGTTGCTTATTTCTTTTATTCTTTTGTAACTAATAAATTCTTTAAAAATTAAAGCTGGCGCTTTCAAGTTTACATTTATTGTTTTCTCAAACATCATACTCCATTTATCAAGATCATTTGTGACATCTGATGATTCTGCTATTCCAGCATTATTTATTATGGTGTCTGGAAATGATATTTTATTTATTGTCTCATTGAATAGTTTTTCAACACCCTGATTTTTAGAAAGATCGGCTTCAACGATAAAAGACTCTGTAGTATCATTAACTAAAAGTTCTTCTAGTCTTTTTCTATTTTTATTACAATGCAAAATCAAAGTGTGATTTTCATTTAATAAATCTCTAGCTATTTGATAACCAATTCCCTTTGAAGAACCTGTAATTAATATTTTCATAAGATCTTAGTTTATATTAAATTTAATAATAATATAATTTTAATTAGAGAGAATTAAAGACAAAATATTTTAAAAAATGATAGACTCAAATAAAACAAGAAGTAGCAGCTTCTTCATTGTGTTAGGGTTTTCTTAAATGTAATAAATTCTACCTGAACATACTGAAGAAGATATGGCTGAGGTTTATAAACCGTTTTGTAGATAGTTTTTTAACATCCTTCTATTAAATTATTCCCAATCAAATTCAATATCAGTTGGGTATTTTTTTATTAGATAAATCAGTTTAGATCGCTAGGATC
>Ga0209089_10002203_pt1 | contig 17368 bp, 15 predicted proteins | sample ArcticOcean_MG_C_FD_187431 | JGI IMG/M metagenome (GOLD analysis project Ga0209089, IMG submission 187431) | Marine microbial communities from western Arctic Ocean - ArcticOcean_MG_CB2_150 (SPAdes) (version 2) | ecosystem: Environmental > Aquatic > Marine > Oceanic | place: Arctic Ocean: Canada... | reverse complement strand
TGGCGACACTTCCAAAAAACAAAGCAGGACCAAACTTTCCCTTACCGTCATTCAGGTGTATCTGATTTCTCATCTTGTCCGATGCCTGAATGATATCCAGATCGCCATCCCCGTCGAGATCCGCCAACCGGACCCGGTAACTGGTTCGCTCCATCGGCTCAAGCTGATAGCGAGCACTCAGGCGACGATTATCCGCATTAAAATAGACATAGTTCGCCTGCGGCCAATGGCGTCCATTAGCCTCAATCATATCAATATCACCATCTCCATCTATGTCACCAAGAGCGACGCCAGCCGTCAAAAATGGCTCCTTGGAAATTGGATAAGATTCCTTATTCGAATAGATAGATTCCTGAGCAGTCACAACAGTTGACATAAGAACCAATACACAAACCGCTGACAAAACAATGGAAACTCTATTCAACAACAAATGGCTCCAAATGCTTCGGAATGATCACGGTTGATTGCGGCGCAATCCGTGCAACTGTTTCCTTAAAAGGAATCAGCTTTGAGTTAACATTTTCTTCCTGAGAAAAAGAGTAAGGCAAATTGAAACTATCCCAATGTGTCGGAATAATAATGCGTGGTTTACTCGTCACGTTAATGAGACGTTCATCATATTTATAAAGACCCAAGCGCGAGCCATTGATGCCCGCCAATAAGATGTCAGGTTTCAGATTTTCAAACTCCCGCTCCAGAAAGTTCATAGAACCCATAGTTAGGACATTGTGATTCTTAAACCGCGCCAAAAAACTCAATGAGCCTCCCTCAATAAATTGATTGATTCTTAATGGGGCTTCAAGTTCGGTGTCTCGATTATAACGACGGGTATCATGATAATGCTTGTCTCCCAGGGCTGAATGAATGGCCGGAACAACACGAACTGAGAAATTCTCAAACTGATAGTCTTCACCGCCGCCCACAGCATAAAGCTGGTCATTCGGGATGCCATAGGCGCGCAAGATCATGATTGCTGTTTCAGTACCAATCACTTTAGCACCAGTCTTTTTCGCGATATAGGGCACATCACCCAGATGATCGTAATGGGAATGATGAATGAGAATAAAATCAGCATCGCTAATGAGCTGATCAATCATCTCGGTGTCCCAGTCTCCCACTTCATCACGCCGGTAAGCCTTCCGATGATCATCGGGATGGGACCGATCGGTATACTGAAGTCGCGAAATATAAGGATCCACCAGAACGGTGATTGCACCGTCCGTGATTTTCCAGCCCGCAGCGCCGAAATAGGTAAATTCCAGCCCATCTTTCTCGACCGGTGTTGATGATACCGGTGCCGCCATGCCCAGGACCAGAACAAATGTTGCCAAGAAACGTAATATTCTCATCAATCTATTCCCTGACTTCGACAATCATTTCAATTTCGACGGACTGACCGCGGGGCCGCCATGCCCAGGACCAGAACAAATGTTGCCAAGAAACGTAATATTCTCATCAATCTATTCCCTGACTTCGACAATCATTTCAATTTCGACGGACTGACCGCGGGGCAGCGTTGCCATCCCCACTGCAGCACGCGCGTGACGCCCTCGGTCTCCGAACACCTCAACAATCAAATCTGAAAATCCATTGATAACGGCAGGCTGTTCCACAAAGTCTGGCGTGCTATTCACCATGCCCAGCACCTTGACCACTCGCACCACTTTATTCAAATCGCCCAGCATGGCCTTCAGTACCGCCATCTGATTAATCGCCGTCATTCGCGCGCCATCATAGCCTTCCTTAATACTGACTGTATCCCCAAGCTTTCCCCGTAATTCGCGCCCGTCAGGATACTTTGGACCCTTGCCCGCCAAAAAAATCAGGTTTCCGGTGCGCACGCCGTTAACATAATTTGCAACAGGGCTTGGGGGCGTTGGAAGTTCTATACCCAGCTCAGCCAGCCGGGCCTCCGGATCATAATCTGGTTCCTGAGCGTAGCTTTGGCCCAATCCCACTGTGAAAAAGGCAGCAAATAGTATTATAAAAGTCAGTAAAGGTTTTTTGTTCATTATTTCCCCAAGCATTGTTAATTATCAGAATATGTATTGGGACATTCTGCCCTCATAAACATCATAGCACTTGCACCAAGCAACATTCCTGTTATTATTCCTATTGTATATCTTTCATTTTAATCTTCTTCATTTGAGCCAGAGACGGGTTAATTAACTTCTCCCCTTTTTGTACAATAAATTATGGAATTAGATGAGGATTATTTAAAGTGGCCAAAAATGTAAAATCAATGGTGTCCCTACTGCGACAATTATTATCTCTAACGGCAGACCCATACGCCAATAATCACCAAACCGGTATCCCCCTGGGCCTAAAATAAGCGCATTGCACTGATGGCCGATGGGGGTTAGAAAAGCACAAGACGCTCCCACAGCAACCGTCATCAAAAAAGGATCAGCGCTCACACCCATAGACACCGCAATACCAACGGCAATTGGTGCCATAATCAAGGCAGTAGCGGCATTATTGATGATATCTGAAAGACACATTGTAATAATCATGATAATAGCCAGAATAGACCAGGTTGGCAAGCTCCCGGTCATGTTTACCATAAACTCAGCGATTAACTGAGTACTTCCGGTTGTCTGCAGTGCAGCACTCACCGGGATCATTGCTCCTAACAGGACAATTATGGGCCAATCTATATGTTGGTACAATTCACGAACAGGGAGAATGCCCGTAAAGACATATAATAAAATGGCGCCCACAAAAGCCAATGTAGTCGGCAGGATGCCGGCCATACTTAATCCAATTGCACCACCAAAAATTAACAGCGCCAAACCGACCCGTGAAAATTCGCCTACCTGTACTTCTCGCTGAGCCAGGGGTACCAGGTTCAATGAACTGATATTGTCATCAAGATTATCAATATTCCCCTGAATAAGCAGCACATCCCCAACCCGGAATATGACATTCCCCAACCGTTTACGAATTGGTTTCCCCTGGCGTGCCACGGCCATTAGTATCAGTGAATTTGAGGTGCGCCTTCTAAAATACGTCCGACCCCGTTTTACAAGCGCTGAATCAGGTGTAATTAATACTTCTTTATAAGTGGTATCTCCATCTTTCAGATGATCTATCCGTGCCCGCATCTTTTTTGTAAGTCTGAGTACATACTCATCCATCATTAACTTTAAATCTACTGGATCCGCTTGAATTTGGAACCTGTCTCCTTCCTCTATGATTTGATCGTGTCGTGGAGTTAAGATATTCCCATTTTTGGAAATGCGCGCAATTATTGAGATTCTGTCTTCAGTATATTTTTCGATCTCGCTGACCTTCTTACTAATGAATTTGCAACCCTTGGGGATACGAATCTCAGTTATATATTCATCAATGGAAAATAGCGATTCTGTACCTGGTTTTTTATATGATCCTTTGGGGATGAATCTCCAGCCTATCAGTACGACAAAGAGCACACCCAGGATGGCAATAATTCCTCCAACTGGACTGAAATCCAGCATGCCAAATGGTTCTGGATGAAACTGTTCAACATCAATATTCTGAGATAAAAAATATTCAGCAGCAATGGAAGTGTTGTCTTCAAGGGCCTGGGTTTTGAGTTCCATATACTGGGATTGGCGGAGTGTAGATATGATAATATTCGGCGGTGTTCCTATCATGGTAATCATTCCGCCCAGGATACTGGCAAATGCCAGGGGCATGAGTATAACAGAGGGTGAACGCTTCTGCTTCACTGAAGTTTTAAGTGCTACCGGCAACATGAGTGCAAGTGCCCCCACATTGTTCATAATTGCAGAGCATATTGATACGACACCGCTCAAGCTAAAAATATGAGTAACCTGATATTTTGAAAAGGGCATTATTTGCCGGGCAATGAGATCCACCACTCCTGAATTACGAAGTGCCCGGCTGATAATCAGTACTGCAGCCACCGTAATTACCGCCGGGTGCCCAAAGCCCATAAATATATTGGACGTGTCCATAATCAAACTTGATTTTTCACCTCCCAATATCTGGTCGGCAATAAATAAAGTACACAAGGAAATAATTGATACAATATCATACCGCCATCGCCCCCAAATAAAAAGGGTAAAAGTCAATATAATAATGCTAAAAATGGCGATTTGATCTATTGTCATAACATGATATCTAACTCATGTACCCGTATTCCAATAATCTATGATCTATTTGATTGGAAACCATATAAATTATGTTTTCTATATCCATATTTAGTACTCCTTTAAAGATTCAATTTACTCCATCCCTCACTTTTTTACAAAGAGATGGGAAAACAAAAAAGCACCCGTTATAAAACGGGTTCAATTCTTGGTGTAGCCCGTACGGGAGTCGAACCCGTGTTACCGCCTTGAGAGGGCGGCGTCCTAACCACTAGACGAACGGGCCAGTGGTAATAGAAATAATACATGAAATATAACTAACAAGCGTACGCCCGGGAGGATTCGAACCCCCAACCTTCTGGTCCGTAGCCAGACACTCTATCCAGTTGAGCTACGGGCGCATAATCTTTAATTACATCTGTCAAATAACTTGTAATTCAGTCTTGATTTATTATGCTGGGGTGCAGGGAATCGAACCCCGACCCTCAGGACCAGAACCTGATGTCCTACCGTTAGACCACACCCCAATAAATTCTGTAAAAAAGCCCCGCATTCTGTCAAACAAGGGCAGGAATTTAACCAGTCCAGTAAATCGCCCAAACCAATTTAATAGGAATTCTAATCAAAATTCAGCTCGTTAACCTGGAGTATTTCCTTGTTGCTATAATCCTGGATCCAGGCTACCACTTTTAACCCGGACATATTGTATGTCAAATCTGAATGATTAATCCATTCTGTTCTCATTGACCAAGTGAAAGATTCTTTGGTAACTACACCACTAATAAGTTTTATACTTTTACCTGTATCACCTGTGAGTAAATCAATCACTGCATTGTGATGTACTAACAAACCATTAGGGGACTTATCGTATTTAACCGTATCCATAACCGTGGCAATGAACAATCTCAAATCTCTTGAACTTGAGGTAGACTTCACCGCATCGAGTTCAACATCAAAAGAAATATCATTCCCTGATTGAATTCCGGAAATCCTAACACCATATAAACTCACATCATTTAGATAACCCTTTGGGTCGTTTTTCCAATTCGTAGTATTGGATCCTGAATCTTTTCCATTGGTGAACATACGGGGTGTATAATTATTCCCGTAATAATTATTGCGTGTACGGTTCATGGATGTATTGGCCAAATACATGGGGTCATTCCCCTGCCCCGGCCACCAGACATGATAATATATCTGTGTCCAAATCGAGTCTAATCCATAGCCCACATAATTCACTGTAGCCGGTTTTAAAGATGCATTTAATACCCGCTCCGCGGATGCGCATGGTCCTCATGTACTGGAGGTGAACATCTCACTTAAAACGCGGCGGCGACTATCACTCACCAATACTTCTGACATACCTTGGACATTGTCAATGGTTGCATAGATATTGGCCTCACCACGTCCTACACCAGTCACCACGCCCTCTTTGGTAATAGTTGCAACTTGATCATTTGTAGATGACCATACAACAGGAATATCCATAGAGGAATTTTCTTTGTCAATGACGAGGGCGCTGAGTTGAATCGTCTGTCCGGGCTGTAGAATGCTTATCACCGGAGATATAACGATGGAATCCAATTCCGGAGTCGCCTTCGTTTTATCCTCGCAAGACCAAAATGAAAAAGTGATTATAATTAATAGAAATATTTTCTTCAAGTATCTCCCAAAATATTTATTATCTGCACAAAATGAACCCCTGAATTTACCTAAAAAGATGAAATTCTTTTGACTTTTGCCCTACCCGATATAGGCATTCCGGGAAATAGAAATTTGACCAAACCTGGTACTGGGCAGCAATAGAGTCGATAGAAATTGACTTAGGAAAGTCATAACAAGATTATGAATCTATTTTGAGTGCAGACCTTATTTCTTTTTCCATATTGACCTCATCTCCCGGGAGATAACCATAATGCCGCCAGAGTATTTTTCCATCTTTATTAATTAGGATATTGGTGGGCATAATATTGCCGTTTAATCTTTTAAAGGTCTGGCTATTAGGATCTTGGAAAACAGCAAAGGTGTATTTTTTTGATCGAATATAACTCCGTACTTGGGAAAGGCTTTTTTGGCTATCGGTGCTCACGGCCAAAATGGAGAAACCCTTATCCTTGTACTCTTTTTGAAATTGGTCCAGATAAACCATTTCCTTTTTGCAGGGCGAACACCACGTGGCCCAAAAGTTGATCAAAACAGGACCTTCTTTGAGATAATTATAGAGCATAACAGATTTGCCATTGAGCTTTTTCAATTTGATGTTGGGTACTCTATTTTGCGCAATAATAATGGGCATGGAGAAAGCCAGGACGCAAATCATAATTCGATTTTTCATATTTTTTCTTTTTATTATTTAGAGTAGTTTGCTCAAGAAACTGTGTAATTCATTTTCCGGAATAAATTTCAGACTCACGCGACTGATATCGTTTGCCCGATTCACATCCATGTTAAATCGATAGGATGCAGGAATATCTACAGTCTCTAAAGCCACTTGCATGGACCATCCGCCCACGGTGAAATCAATTAAATTCGAAAAATAATGAAATGGCTTGTAAATCACACGATTGCTATTGAGCGCATGAATACTTTGATCGGGAGAATCCACTAAAATCACCAACGGATTCCCATTCGCATCCTGAAGCTGAATGACTGGAGTGGTTCGGTATATCCCCAACTGAATTTTTTCTGTAATCTTTTCAGGAAAATTATATTTATCCCGATTAAAATAAAAAACGGTAAGATTTCCATCTTGCTTCAAACCAGAATATGGCAGGGAGGTAAGCATATCTTTTATAATATTCCCTTTTAAAGCATAATTTACGGACATGACAATTTGAAATTCTTTCCGGTTTTTCGGGTCATAATTAAATTTGGGGCTTTCCAATTTGACTTCGTAAGGATTTCCCATCAGATTTGATAAAACGTCAACCATCATATCAGTGTTGATTTGATTTTCCGGACGATCATCCTTATAGCTGTCTTTAGAAATATCGAGAACCCATTCTCCATTTTCCTCCCGCAATCCTTTGGGATCAATTTCTCCCCTGGCACCAATATTTAAATCTAGTTTTTTTTCTAAATCAATAATCGCCACATCTATTGCCGTACTCATATCAATGGCCTTTTCACCGTAAGATGGAGGAATGCGCATCCGCTTCCCCTCCGTCAGTGTTGGATAGGGACCCTTCTCTACTTTTGGTAAATAGGGTAACAGCATCGTATTGACTGATTCAGACAACTTTCGATTAATGTCAGTTATATTATTATAATCTCCCCGCACCTTTCCATTGGATAATTCATCCCAAGTGGCAATATCAATTAATTGAATAGAAATCGTTATTATATTGAGCGCTCTTTCAAATTTCCCGAGGACAAGCAAGTTCTTTGTTCCAGGGCGCTGTTGGAGTAGTAAGGATCGATTCGTCATTATTTCTTCTAATCCATCCTTGTTTTTTAGATATATACGATCATGTTGACTGAGTTCAGAATTCACCATTTCTGCAAAGACATCTGACAGCCAGCCAATGGCTATATCATTTTTACTATTATCAAATGGAATCACATAAACATGAAGCGCCGGCGGAGCTGCATTTACGATACCGGCCAACAGGATAGCAGAAAAGATCGATTTAATTTTGGTCAACATGAATGGTTAAATTACTCGGTTTTAAGTTCTATTCTCAATGCTAATTTTTCTGACCAGATAGCATTTGTTTTTCAATTTTTGCCCATGAATCCCGCAATGGAACCGTTCGATTAAAAATGGTTTTATCTCCTGAATCAGGGTCTTTGCAAAAATAGCCCAATCGCTCAAATTGAACAGTTTTACCTATTACTGCCTTCCCCAATTCCGGTTCCATTTTGCAGTCATTCAAAACGGTAAGAGAATCAGGATTTAACGCATCAATGAAATTATCATTCGAAGCCGGATTAGGAACCCGAAACAATCGATCATATAATCTCACTTCACCATCAATCGCATGTTCTGCCGAAACCCAGTGAATCGTCCCTTTCACTTTACGACCATCGGGAGCATTCCCTCCTTTAGTCTCAGGATCATAAGTACATTTCAATTCTGTGATGTTTCCATTATTATCTTTAACCACTTCATTGCAAGTGATGAAATAAGCATATCGTAATCGTACTTCTCGTCCGGGACCTAATCGGAAGAACTTTTTGGGAGGATCTTCCATAAAATCATCTTGTTCAATATAAAGTTCTCGTCCAAAGGGTACTTTGCGTTTTCCGGCGGTCTCATCCTCTGGATTATTGATGGCGTCTAATAATTCATCATCGCCTTCTGGATAATTTGTAATCACCACCTTCAAAGGATTTAATACAGCCATTCGTCTTTCGCAGCGTTTATTTAAATCAGATTTAAGTGCCGATTCCAACTTCGCCATTTCCATAACGTTATCTCGTTTTGCCACACCAATATCATCCATGAAATTTCGAATAGCTTTCGGTGTATATCCTCGGCGACGTAAACCGGATAGAGTGGGCATCCGCGGGTCATCCCAACCGGAAACATGATTGTCATCAACCAATTGTTTGAGTAATCTTTTGGACATAATGGTATAACTCAAGTTGAGTCTTGCAAATTCGATTTGCTGAGGATGGTAAACTCCTAATGCATCCAAATACCAATCATATATCGGACGGTGATCTTCAAACTCTAAAGAACAAAGAGAATGGGTTACTCCTTCAATAGAATCTTCTAATCCATGGGCCCAATCATACATGGGATAAATACACCATTCGTTTCCCGTTCGGTGGTGGTGGGCATGGAGAATGCGATAAATGACCGGGTCCCGCATATTCATATTGGGATGTGCCATATCAATTTTAGCTCTTAGGGTATGACTGCCATCTTGAAATTCGCCATTTTTCATTCGAGTGAATAAATCCACATTTTCTTCTACTGATCGATTTCGAAATGGACTTTCCTGTCCAATATCCTTTAAACTGCCTCTTGTTTTTCGGATTTCTTCAGGAGTCAGATCACAGACATAAGCCTTTCCACTATTCACCAAAGCTAGGGCATAGTCATATAATTGCTGAAAATAATCAGAGGCAAAACATAGTCGATCTTCCCAATCATACCCCAGCCACTTCACATCAGCCTGAATGGATTTCACATACTCTTCCTCTTCCGCAATGGGATTGGTGTCATCAAAACGTAAATTACATTTACCGCCAAATTCATCCGCAATACCAAAGTTTAAGCATATAGACTTCGCATGACCAATGTGCAGATATCCGTTGGGTTCTGGTGGGAATCGTGTATAAACGCGATTCTCAAATTTTCCAGACACATTATCTTCATCTATAAAGCGCTGAATAAAGTGACGTGGTTTGGTTTGTTCTTCCATTTAACCCGGTAATTTATCTAAAGCAGTTTTAATTCTATGGATCGTTTTATCCCGCCCCAATAATTCCAAAATTTCAAAGATGGATGGTCCATTGGGCGTGCCGCATACCGCCATTCGTATCGGCATGATGATTTTGCCCAGGCCACATTCATTTGATTCTGCGAATGATTTGAATGCTATTTCAAGATCTTCCTTGCGCCAATTGGATATCGTTTCAGAATATTGTAAAAAAGTAGATACTCTTTCGTTTGCCGAATCATCTTTCCACCACTTTTTAAGGCCGGCTTTATCGTAGGATTCTGGATCATGAAAGAAATATTCAGATTGATTAATAAATTCAGTTAAGGACTTTGCCCGTACCTTTAACAACTCGATGATGGAAATAAGAAATGAAATAGCACTTCCCTTTCCCCAATCAGGATGAATACTTCTGAGGGATTCCAATAAAGATTCTGTTGACGCATTCATCACATATTGGCCACTAATCCAATGGAGTTTTTTTTCATCCCATACGGCACCCTTTTTTTGAACCTGACTTAAATCAAAATTTTCAACCAATTCTTCTAAGGAGAATACTTCTTTTTCTGTCCCGGGATTCCATCCCAACAATGCCAAATAATTCAACAAAGTTTCAGGGAAATAGCCATCATCTCTAAAATTTTGAACACCCGGTGCACCATGACGTTTACTCAACCGCTTTTTATCATGTCCAAGAATCATAGGAAGATGGGCAAAAATTGGTTCTGTAAAACCGAGCGCCTTATAAATAAGAATTTGTTTGGGTGTGTTTGATACATGATCTTCCCCACGAATCACATGGGTAATATCCTGATCATGGTCATCAATTACGACAACAAAATTATAGGTTGGAGATCCATCGGACCGGACAATAATAAAATCATCCAATTCCTTATGATCCACACAAATATCACCATAGATCAAATCTTTGTAGGCAGTCTCCCCATCAGGAATTCTTAAACGCATGGTGAACCCAATCCCTTGATTTAAGCGCAGCTTTATCTCGTCTTCTGTTAGATTTCTGCATGTGCCTGGATATTGATAATGGCCAGCATCCCGAGCGGTTAGGAGATCCGCCTTTGAGCAAAAACAACGATACACCTGACCAGATTCTGTCAATGCTTTTGCCCTTTCTTTATATACATCCAGTCTTTGAGATTGATATACAACAGGCTGATCCCAATGGAGTCCCAGCCAGGTTAATGATTCTAAAATTTGGTCTGTATATTTTTCTTGGGAGCGTTCTGGATCTGTATCTTCAATTCTGAGAAAGAATTTTCCACCCTGTTTTTTGGCAAATAGCCAATTAAATAAGGCCGTACGGGCGCCGCCTATATGGAGTTCACCTGTGGGGCTGGGGGCGAATCGAACTTTTATGGATGGATTTGTCATTGAAAATTGACGAGGAAATTAAGCAATGATCATGATGAATATTTAAGGTTAATAAAACGATTAACTTTTTCATGATAAAATCCTTATGTTAATGAGTTTAGTCACAAAATAGTTGCAAATATGGATGAATTTTGTTTTAGCTCTTTAGCCTTATTATCATTCCGATGCTCTAATTAGTTATATTTAATATCTTTCCCACCATGAAGTGAATTGCTTATTTAATTTTTCTTTTGAAACAACCTCTCCGATTTCAGGAGTAAAATATCTCAGTCCTATTTGATTTGCTAGTTTTATAGATTCTTTGACAGGTTCATCCCATGGATGCATGGACAATGTGAACCCACCCCAATGAATTGGCATGAAAAATTTAGTATCTAGGTCTTTTGCTGCTAATACCGCTTCAGATGGAAACATATGTGAGTGTTTCCAAGCTTTATTGTATTGTCCGCAATCAATTAATGATATATCAAAAGGTCCGTGATCATCTCCGATTTGCTTAAAGTGTTTACCATAACCACTATCTCCACTAAAATAAATTTTTACTTTAGGTGATTTTATTGCCCAAGAACTCCAAAGAGTACTATTCCTATTTAATGGACCTCTTCCTGAAAAATGCCGAGCTGGAAGGCAAGTAAATTCCATATCATCCATTTTAAAAACTTCATTCCAGTTTAATTCAATAATTTTTTCTTCTTCAACTTTCCATTTTCTTAAGTGGTTACCAACACCATAGGGAACCACAAAAGTGTTAACATTATCTTTAATCCGTTTAATTGTTGAGTAGTCTAGATGGTCATAGTGATCATGTGAAAGCACTACAACATCAATATTATTTAAAGAGTCTGGATTTATCGGAAGTATTTTATTATATCTTTTTAAGTTTGGAACGGGAACGGGTGCGGCATGACTTCCAAGCATTGGGTCTAATAAGATGATCTTCCCAGATAGGTTTATGATGAATGCGGAATGTCCCAGCCAAGCTATTTTGTAATCTTTTTCATTTATTTTTCTGAATTGAGAGTAATTGATATTCTTGGGTATAATTTCACCCTTAGGTCTCCTATTTATATCATTCCTAAAAAAATCCCAGGTTGAAACCTCACCTGTCATCATTGATGTCTTCTCTAAACTTTCAAAGCCACCATCTCTGTAATTTGGAAAAGTTTCATAATATTTTATCTGTTCAGATGTAGGATTGGAACCAAATTGAGGAGCTATATTCACAAATAATATTACAATCACTACTAAAGCTAATAATGTATAAATAGCATAAAGAAAAATAGATTTTATTTTTCGTATAGTTAATATCCTAAGAATTAATAATCTCATTATTAAGGTAAAAAGATAAAGACATGTTCATGCTAAAGCCTCAAGGTATAATTGATTTTTAAAGAACTGATTTTTGATATGGTAACTAAATTAAAATCAAATATTTGATCGCTCTCACTGACCCAGTTATGTGTATAAACCAAATATATGTCACTCCCCGGACGAATGGTATGTTGAAGTTTGGCAAAAAGACCCAACCCATTGGATATATTATCATATTGTATATTGGTAAAGATAGCAGTGCGTGGAGTAGGATAAATTCCTAATTCGATATTGTATAATTCCGTATTAAAGTTATTTTCACTCAATGTGACTTGATTCTTTTCGTACTCAGTTTGGATATTAAAACCAGAAAATGGTTTTATCGAAATTTGGGTTTTTAAGGTCTGTTTTTCGCCAGTCCAAAAATCGCCTGTTTGATATTCTAATTCTGTCGATATCATTCGTTTTTCTGATGTTTCAAATTTAAACTGAAATTCATTACTGCTATATTTTTTAACAGGAATAGTTATATCCTTGTAAATAGCAAAAGATTTATCAAGATATTCTATCAAGTTCACAATTTTAATTCCAAGTTCATCCTGACTTTCAAAACGTATGTTAAATGGTGTTATCGTCGTTTCTTTTTTAAGCATATTATTATGGAGATCGGTCATATACTCATATTGAATACCAAATTCTATTTGTCGAATAAACTCATACTTCTCTGGACGAGGATGATAACTAAAACTCGGTTGTATACGTTTAAAACCATTACGACTACTGAAGCCTACTGCAGGATTATACATTTCACCCAATTCTCGGTAAGATACATGTGTACGTATTATATCATTTGGATAGTTTAATCTAAAACCTCGTGTCGAAAGATCAGAAAAATTGAGATTAGGTTTACTTTTAGGTGCCGTATTATATACAAGAAAAGCCTGGAACTCGAGATTTTTATTACCCATAAATTCAGAAGTTTTTAAATCCAAATCTGTACCATAAAGACTTTGATCCATTGCTGAAGAGTCAACTTTAATTTTGCTTGATGAGCGGTCTGTATAAACAAAACCTATATAAGACTGTTTTAACAAAGCTCTTTTCACTCTGGCAACAGTAAAATTTTCACCGGGCATATTTTCTACGGATTTGGTATTTGATTGAATAAAACCGAGTTCGTAATTCCCTAATTGGCCAGACAATCTAGCTCCATAGTTTATCGGTATTTGTTTTCCTTCGTTTAAACCAATTCGCCGGCTAAAAAATGGTGTCACACCATTTCGAGGCAAAAAAGAATAAACACCAGCACCTTCAAGAAAAAACCCACGTTTTTCAGCATACCTTAAAGGGAATCGCGTTAAGTTTATACGACGTTGATCTACTTCTGCTTCTGCAAAATCTGTATTATATGTTAACGATCCTTTCAGCCCTGGAGTAATATTCATAGAAATATCAAAGCCTAAATCATTGAGATTATTAGTTTCTATTTTTTCATCTATATTTATTTGTCGCTGGTTCCTGCTAATATAAGGTTTTAATTCAATTCCTCTTCCCTGTGTCAAGTTTTTAAGTCCTGTAAGATGACCTGCGTGTATCGGGGTAGTCAACTTTTTATTGCGTTGGAATCCGCTCCATTTTGCATCTTCATTTTTTCTACGAACCGTACGCTGAAAATTGATTCCCCAAGTATCTATATTTGGATCAAAATTTAATGTGCGAAAAGGAATAACCACTTCTACAGACCAACCTCCAGGTACAATCACTACTCTTGCATCCCAGATCCCATTCCAGTCCTTGTTTGTCCCCCAATGGGATCCACTACCAACAATAAGACCATCACCCATAAGTCCAGCAGGATTCACTTCAAAAAAGTAACCGGTGCGCCCATCGAGAAAAGTATCTAGAATCCACATAAAACGATCATCGGTACGAAGGCTCTGATCCCTGCGTTTCTGGTAAGCAAGAATTCCATCAGGATTACTATCAAATAGCATAGCTCCGATATAAAGATTATCTTCGTCATATATAACATATACTTCTGTTTTTTCCGTACTTGGAGCTCCTTCAACTGGATCTTTCTGTATAAAATTTGTGGCAGGCAAAACCATCTTCCATTCTGATTCATTTAATAATCCATCCAATTTAATTTTACCTGTGGATATTTTTTTCGTAATAATCACTCGTTTATCATTAGCTGTATTTTCCTGCGAGAACGCTATTGCATTGAAAATTATAACAAGAACTGCAATCAGAGTTTTGGATTTAAAAAACATAGTTATTAAATGTTTTCGTTAGTAGAAGGAAACACAATCCATTTGATAATAATACAGCTCCATTAACCTGAAAGATCATTTGTAAATTCATAAAATCTCCATTTTTACCTATTGTAATTTAATTGCAAATAAAATTATTTTATATATAAGGAAGCAAGCCTTTATGCTTCTCCTCTGAATTTTCTTCTTTTCATAACTAAATCTTTCATTTATTAATAAAAAGCACTTGTTAAATTATAATTAAAATTATAATTTAACAACGATATAAACGCTCATAACGCTTAATTAAATAAGGAATACTAATGAAAAGACTAATATTGGCAAACAGTTTAGCATTGTTAATCGCATGTGATCTTCCAAATGAAGAAAATTCATCTACTGAGTTAATTGATGGTGAAGTCATAATGGAAAACTTTGATACAAGTAATTTACTTAACTGGAACATTGTAAATGATACAGTTATGGGAGGCAGGTCTCAAGCGACACTAAAACTGGTAAGCGATTCATATGCTAATTTCAATGGATATCTTTCACTTAAAAACAATGGTGGGTTTTCATCTATTAGAGCATATTATCCGCCAGATCTTGCCAATGTTAAATCAATATTGATAAGAATTAGAGGTGATGGTAGAAAATACAATTTTCGTATAAGAACAAATGCTTCTAGATGGGCATCATATACGCATTCCTTTGATACTATTAAAGGCGAGTGGATTGAAAAAGAATTAATCATAGATGACTTTTATCCAGTTTATAGAGGATATTCAGTAAAAGATATGCCACTACTTTCTGAAGTAATTATTAAAGAAATTGGAATAATGATTTCTGATAAAACAGAAGGCCCATTCAATATTGAAATTGATTGGATTAAAGCAAAATAATAATATCATTTTATGATTTATGAAATTATTGATATTTTTTTATCACTGCCCAGAATCCATATAATAGCAACAACTTCTACCCTTGCTATTGTTGCTATATTACTGATAACAAAAAAAATATTAGGTACATACTTTAATATAGCTCTCTATCGTAAAATAGCATTTACACCTCTAATTATAGAATTAATATTTCAATTGAGTGTTCTAAATGACAATAACTGGATTCTTGAAAAGTCTCTACCCTTAGAATTTTCTTATTTAACAAGTCTAAGTATCATTCTATACTATTTCATAAGTGATCTTAAAATAAAAAGTTGGTTGTATTTTGCAGGTATTTGGTCAGCAGCAGTAGCATTTTTTAATACAATTATAATTGGGGATGAAACCTGGTATGCACTTCTTAGATATTATGGGCATCACGGTTTGCTTTTGTTTTATGGATTAGAATCTGTTTTAGGTGGTTTTAGACCAACCTTAACAAATTATATTAATGCAATAAAGATGACCTCTTATATTATTATTACAATAAGTATTTTTAATATATTAGCTGGTTCAAACTATATGTTCACACGAACAAAACCTGATGGTATGAACTTTACTATTCTTATGCCAGAATGGCCAGGTTATTTTATTATCATCTTAGCTTTGGGTTTGACGTTTTATAGTATTTTGTATTTTTGTGGTAAAAAACAATTTAGAACTCTATAAATGATTAAAACTTTTTTAAATATAATTTTACTATACTATATATTTTTTCAAACGAGCTTGGTTTGGACTCAGTCATATTCTTTTCAAACTCCTACTCGTGATGGTATAGGTAAAAAATATCAAGGAAGAGAAATCAGTAAAGTAATGGGGCATTTAGGAGCATCATGGCTTGAAAGAAGTACTCGTATTGATGAAGAAAATCCAAACTTAGCTATTGATTTATTACAATTAAGAAAAGATATGTTGGTAGCAGATTTAGGAGCGGGAACTGGATATTTTACATCAAAAATGGCACCTAAGTGCAGTGTTGTTTATGCCGTTGACATACAACAAGAAATGTTGGATTTGAATGCAAAACAAATGAGTAAAAAAGGTATTAAAAATGTTGAATTTATACTTGGTTCTAATAATCAAACCGGATTACCTAAGAATACGCTAGATTTGGTTTTGCTTGTTGATGTTTATCATGAACTTGAAAACCCTTATGAGATAATGAACGACATAAAATTAGCATTAAATGATAGTGGTAAAGTTGTGTTGTTAGAATACAGAAAAGAAGATCCAAGCGTTCCTATTAAGCCCCTACACAAAATGAGTATTGATCAAATGATCAAAGAAATGAATTTTATTGGTTTAAAACTGCATATGAATATTCAAAAGCTTCCCATACAGCATATGCTAATTTTTTCAAAATTATGAAACTTAAGCTTTTCCCTCTAGATATTGTTGCCTTTCCATTAAAGTTTATTCCTCTTCATATTTTTGAGGAACGTTATAAAAAATTGATTAATGAATGCATTAACCAAAAAAGTGAATTTGGAATTATCTATCAAGATAATAACGGTCTTGCAAAATTAGGCTGCACAGTCTCAGTTAAAAAATTAGTCAATCGATACCCAGATGGACGTATGGATATTGTTAGTGTTGGTAACAAAATTTTTAGAATAGAAGATCAAACTCTCATAAATGAGATTACTGTTGGAGATGTTACCTATTTACCTGAGCCAATTCAGCTGCCAAATCTAATTTTTGATCCTTTAAAAGAAAAATACATCAAATTATTAATCATATTGGGATTAAAAGAAAACATTGATCATCACTTATCAAAAACAATGACTTTTGAGTTATTAGAAATGATACAATTACCTTCACAATTTGAATTGGAACTTATTTCGATTAATTCAGAAAAAAAGAGAGCTGAAGTTTTAAATAAATTCTTTGATTCTCTGTTGAATAAGTCAAGTTTATTTAATTCCAATGAAAGGTTCTTATCATAATGAAGATCGATAATAATTTTATCAATTTTCAGAACCTAAAAA
>Ga0209089_10002197_pt1 | contig 17386 bp, 17 predicted proteins | sample ArcticOcean_MG_C_FD_187431 | JGI IMG/M metagenome (GOLD analysis project Ga0209089, IMG submission 187431) | Marine microbial communities from western Arctic Ocean - ArcticOcean_MG_CB2_150 (SPAdes) (version 2) | ecosystem: Environmental > Aquatic > Marine > Oceanic | place: Arctic Ocean: Canada... | reverse complement strand
TTGAAAGTAAAGAGGAAGTAACAAAAACTTTACCTCTTATTGATTTTTTTAATGTAATATATGAATCAAATAATGAGGGAGTATATTTTTTGAGAAACTTATTTTTTGAAATCAAATTAATAAAAATTTTAAATAATTTTTCAGAAGATAGTAAAATTACTGAAAATGAAAGTAGACCCCCCGTGAAAAAAACTATGTATATACTAAAATCAAAATAAAATAATCCTAAAAGAGAAATAAATAAAATTCCAACAAGATTATAAAATTGTTCAGCTAAAATTATAGCTATAGTTTTTTTTCTAGGTGTACCATATTTAGTATGAAGTAATTGTGTTTTGATTAATTCACCAACTTTACCAGGAGTTGCAGACATTGCAAACCCAGTCATATAGATTTTGAAATTTTCTTTTTTAGGGATTATAATTTGTGAGTTTTTCAGTAAAATGTGCCATCTAAAAAAAACTACGAACCAACTTAATGGAGCTAATAATAAAATATATGGTAAAAATTGGATATCCATCTCTAGAACTTTACTAGATATTACATTTAGATCAGAAATAATTAAAAAGGTGATATACAGAATTATGCCTATAACTATTAACAGATAGAATCTATTATCAAATTTCATTATATTCTAATCACAGAAAAAATGGGAAAATAAGTTTATCATTATTTTTTCATACCGACATTATTAGAATCATATATCTTAGTTAAATATGGATATGATTTTTCACACTCATAAAGATCATCTAAAAAGGATAATGCGTATTGTTTATCTTCAATTACTAAATAATTCAACACCAATGATATTTGCTCGTTTACGAAGCCAAGCTGCAGCTATAGGGCCACCAACATTGCCCAATCCACATACTGCAATAGTATTTTTTGATAAATCTAAATTATTCTTATTTTGTTTCAATATAATAATGAAGTTTTTAAATCTAGTAATTTAAGGTAATGATTTAATTTTAACACTTTTTTAACCATTCAACAGTTTTTTGAATGCCCAACGTAACAGATGTTGAAGGAGTACTTCCAAATACAGAATTTAGTTTGGTTGTATCACCTACAAAGTTTCCAATTTCTCCAGGTCTTTCAGGTTTATTTTCAATGGTTGGAGAAATTTGAAGTGTTTTAGAAAGAATTTTAATGATATCAGAAATAGTAGAACCTTTTCCAGTTCCCATGTTGAAAATTTGATTATTACCAATATCTGATAAAATCGCTTCTTCAAAGAATGAAACTATGTCTTCTATAAACACATAATCTCTAATTTGATCTCCTTTACCAAATACCATTAGAGATTCACCATTTTTTATTCTGTTATAAAGAGTTGGAATAAGCCCATTTTTTTGATATGGTCCATAAATATTAAAAAATCTAAAAACTACAAAATTAATTCCATACAATTCATTATATAATCTCAGATAATGTTCAGATGCAAGTTTAGTAATTCCATATGCAGTTTTAGGAAATGCAGGATGATCTTCAGAAACTTGTTCAGAATTCGGAACACCTATCATAGAAGATGCAGATGTAAAAATGATTTTTTTAATTTGATTTTTTCGACATGATTCTAATACATTTAGCAACCCAATAATGTTGACTTTGGCATTTTCAACAGATCCATCAAGGGAAGAAACTAGAGAATGTGCAGCAAGATCAATTACAACATCAACGTTTCTAACAATTTGATCAACACTAGAAGAATCAGTAATGTCAAACTGCTTGTAATTTTTATGATTACTATTAACAATTAGATCAGCACAAAATATTTCATGATTTTTAGATAAACTTTCAACTAAATTATGTCCTACAAATCCTTCAGAACCTAAAATCAAAATTTTCATAATGATGTATGAAAAATGTGTTTTAAAATATCTTACCTATCTAATACCTTATAAAGCAGATTAAAAATCTAAACATAATTGGAAAATAAAGCCATACCTTTAGCAGTTCCAGATGTTGGAGATGAGGAAATTGACGAAATTAAGAAAGTGTTTGATACAAAATTTCTAACTGAAGGTAAAACAACAAAAGAATTTGAGGAGAAGGTTGCATCTTATCTAGGAGTAAAGCACGCCATTGCAGTAACATCTTGTACAACAGGATTACATGCAGTGCTTGAAGGACTGAATATCAAAGGTCAAGAAGTACTTGTTCCGGATTATACTTATCCAGCAACAGCTGAAGCAGTAGTTTTGGCAGGTGGAATTCCAGTTCTTACAGATGTTGATATCAATAGCATGAATATGACTAGTGAAATCCTTGAAGAAGGATATAACGATGAAATGACAGTATTTTCACCTGTTTCATGGGCAGGAGTTCCTTTAGAACCCGATGTATACAAAAAAGCAAACGATCTTAATTTAAAATGTTTAGAAGATTCTGCTTGTAGTTTAGGGGCAAAAATAGGAAATAAGTTTGTAGGAAATATTGCAGATTTCTCTTGTTTTAGTTTTCACCCTAGAAAAGTAATCACAACAGGTGAAGGAGGGATGATCACTACTAACGATGATAAAATGGCAGAATATTGTCATTCATTCAAACATTTTGGTGCTAAAGGAAGCTCATTTGAAATAATCGGTACAAATTATAAGTTATCAAATATTCTCAGTGCAATTGGATTAGTTCAAATGAAAAAAATTGAAAAAATAATTCAAAACAGAATTGAGAAAGCCAAAATTTACAAAGAAATACTAACAAAATTAGACGGAATAAAACCTGCATATGTTGGGAATGGAACTAGACAAACATTTCAATCCTATACATGTTATGTAGAAAAAGAAAATTATAGAGACAAAATTAGAAAAGCATTAGCTGATGCAAATATTCAAAGTCAAATTGGCACATATGCATTACATTTAGAACCAGCATATAAAAATTATAAAAGAATTGGAAGTCTGGAAAATTCTAAAAAATTATTTTATAATGCATTAACACTTCCTTTGCACAAAGATCTGTCACAACAAGATCAGGAAAAAATTTGTAAGATTATAGAAACTATATTAAAAAATTAAAATGGAAAAAAGTTCTAAAAAAAATTATAGTAAAAAATACTGTTTTAGTGACTTTACTGAAAAAAATTATAGACAATTATTAAAGTTAGCAAAAAAACGATTTGAATTTAAATCGTTTCACACAAAATCAAAAAATCCACACATAATTTTAAGACATGATGTAGATATTTCTATTCATAGATCATTAAAATTAGCTAAAATTGAGGCTAATTTAGGCATACAATCAACTTATTTTTTGAGATTACATAGTGAATATTATAATATATTTGAAAAGGAGATTTTTCAAAAAATTAAAGAAATAATTAAACTAAAACATGAGATTGGTTTACATTTTGATGTAGATTTTTATTCTCCGATAAAGTCTAAAAAAAATCTTGTTTCATATCTATTAAAAGATAAAAAAATACTAGAGAATTTATTATTAAGAAAAATCAAAGTTTTTTCATATCATAATCCAGATATAGATAAAATTTTAAAATTTGATAATGATCATATTGCAGGGATGGTAAATGTTTATGGTAAAAATATTAAGAAAAAATATTCTTATTGTTCAGATTCAAATGGTTTTTGGCGTTTTAATTCACTTAAAGATATAATTTCAAATGAAAAAATAAATCAGGTTCATGTTTTACTTCATCCAGAATGGTGGCAAGTAAATTCATTATCACCAAAACAAAGAATAATAAGATGTATTGAAGGAAAAGCTGAAAATAATAAATTACTTTACAAAAAAACTCTTAAAAAAATGGGCAGAAAAAATATTGGTTAAAATGAAAAAAATTGTAATGTGTGGATGTACCAGAAGTGGTATCGAAATTGCAAAACGATTATTTGAAAATGAAATAAAAATTTCTTGTTTTGTTACTTTAACCCCAAAACAAGCAAAAAATGCAAATGTGTCAGATTATGCGTCATTTTCAGAAATTGCAAAAAAAATGAAGGTTCCTATCTATCATCCAAAATTATATTCTTTGAAAGAAAAAAAAGATCAAGAATTTTTTAAAAAAAATGATTTTGATTTACTTATTTTAGGAGGATGGAATCGTTTAATTCCAAATGAAATTTTAAAAAGCTTGACTATTGGAGGGATTGGAGTTCATGGAAGTTCAGAGTTTTTGCCAAAAGGTAAAGGGAGATCTCCAATAAATTGGTCAATTATTGAAGGGAAAAAACGATTTATTTTTCATATCTTTCTCTTAAAACCAGACATCGATAATGGGGATATATTAGATTGGGAAATGTGTGACATTAATTCATGGGATTCATGTCTTACAATATATTATAAAAATGAAATTCTAACAAGTAAAATGCTGATAAAAAATATTCCAAAGTTATTTGATGGGACAATTGTTCCTAAACCACAGAAAGGAGAATCTACTTTCTATTCAAAAAGAACACCAGAAGACGGTAAAATTGATTGGACGAAAAACTTATTTGAAATACATGATTTTATCCGAGCAATAACTAAACCATATCCAGGAGCTTTTTCATATATCGGAAAAAAGAAAATTTACATTTGGAAAGCTCAACCTTTTGATTTAAAGATGACATATTTTTCTGCTAAGGTAGGTCAAATTATAGAGGTAATGTCCACAGGAGATTTCATAATTAATTGTAATTCTGGTTTGTTATTAGTTACAGAAGCAAGTTCTATTGTTAAAAAAAATCAAATGTTTACTGATAATCCCATAATTTGAAGTAATTATTATCATAGTTGTTTTTTTGAATTTATTTCATTTGTGAAAAAAATTCTATACCAAATTTCTAATGCAAGAATTGAAACTAATCTGTTAAGATATCTTATATCGCCATCATCATTGACTTTGTCAAAAGCTGTTAACACCCAATCTTGATTAATAAGATTTTTTTTAAAAACATAACAATCATTTGGAAGAATATATTTTTCACATATTTTCTTTCCACTTTTTTTCCAATCAAACCACAAACTAGGTGAAAAACCTCGTTTTTCATCTATGTATGATATTCCATACCGATCAGAAATCGTTCGAAGCACTAATTTTCCTTTACCTGTATTTCTATCAAATTTCTGTGACAGTGGTAAAGACAAACCAAATTTTGATACATCATTATTTATGAAAGGACTAATAATTGAAATATCATATTTTTTTGATATCACATGATTTGAAGGTAAAAAATCATGAAGTAGTTTTCCATTAAAATCTGCCAACATTACTTGTTGTAGTGATTTTAGATCATTTTTAAAATAAGGTTTTAAATAATTGTAGATATCATTCCAATCAAATTTGATACGAGTTCCAAACATTTTTTTTTGATCTGGAATCCAATCTCGATTATGACAATCTAAATAATTGATAGTTTTCTTTTTCCAATTATCTTTACTTGATGTTAAATTATTAAATTTAGAATATCTAAATGTGTAGCCACCAAAAATTTCATCAGAACCATCACCAGTAATAAGTACATCACCGAAAGTTTTAGCTTCCCTTGAAATAATATGAGTGTATGTATTCCATTTAGGTTTTTGTGTAATGGAAATAATTTCTGGCATATTAGAAAAAATTGAACCCATTTTTAAAATTTTAAATTTTGTATCAAATTTTTTGGCAATTTTTTTAGCATATACAGATTCATCAAAACTTCCTTCAAAAACTCCACATATTGCAAAAATATCACTGTCAGGAAAAGAATCTCTTAACAAAGCTAAACTCAATGAGGAATCAATTCCACCACTAAGAGAAACTACAAATGAATTATTAGATCCAATTTGACGATGTAAAGAATTTTTGAGAAGTTTTTCTGTAATACGTCCATCACCATCACGATTGTTTAATTTAAAATCATTAATTTGTGCTGGAAAAATAAGAGGTTTTTCTTCAGGATTATACCTCATGGTTAAAATATTTCGAATTAGTTTTTGGTCAAGTTTTTTTTTCATATTTTTTCCTATTGATTTTAATTTTTATCCATGATTCAATATTTATTGTTGGCTGATATCCATAAGTTAAAAGTTCTTTACTTATATCAAAATATTGAGAGAAAGAGTTAGGGAATTTTTTTGATGATGTTTGTAAGGGTTTTTTGTTGTTTTGATTATTTGTTAATTTGAATAATTTTAAAATTTTTATTCCTTTTCCAAATCCAAAATTAAAAGTTCCATTTTTTTTAGATTTTAAAACATATTTTATGAAATTAACTAGATCATCAATATGAATATAATCTCTTTGGATATTTAAATCAGTTTTAATTGAAGTGTTAAAACCTTTTTTAAAATTAGTTACAAGTACATGAGGTAAACTTGAATATGCAGATTTGATACCATATACCTGTGTGAGTCGTATGATTGTCAATGGTATTTTAAATTGTTTACAGTAAGATTGAAGGATTGTTTCACAACATGCTTTTTGTATTCCATAATCAGTAAACGGGTTAATTTTATGGTTTTCATCAATTGGCAAGTATGTTGGAATTCCATAAACAGAAATTGAACTGAAAAAGATCAATCTAATTATTTTATCTTTAAATGAAAATAAAAAGTTAGTCAAAGATGTAATATTATCATTTATACTTGCGACTAATGTATTCTCTAATGACCTATTTTTAAGATTACCAACCAGATAAATTACTATTAAATTATCAGGTAATTTTTTAGTAAAATCATTGTTCAAATTTTTGCTTAAATCAATATCAATTAAATTAAATTTAAAATTTTTTTTTTTCAAATTTTTTTTATCCAAAATAAAAATATTAAATTCATCTGAAAATTTATTTAAAAAAGATTTACCGATGGAGCCTGAACCACCAACAATTAATAGATTTTTTTTCATTTTATTCATCATTTAAAATAATCTTAGAAAGAGAATTGCAATAGGGTGTAAAAGAAAATTTCATGATTTTTTTGAGTTTTTGATTTGATATAACACATTTGTTAATCTGAGTTGAATGTTTTATTAAAATCTTTGATGAAAAATTTGGAAAATAGGTTTTAAGTTCATCAAATACTTGTTGTAAATTCGGTTGAATATCCATTACAACATTAAATGAACCAGATGCTTTAGAATCAAGAAAATATAAACATGATTTACAAACATCATCGATATCAATAAAATTGAAAAAATTTTTTGATGGTTCAAACAATGTTACTGTTTTATTGTTTTTAAGCATATCAATCAATCTTGAAATAAAGTATCTACTGGGAATTTTAGGTGTTAATACATAACCTAATCTCAAATTTAAAATTCTAGTATTTTTAGAACTTGTGTTTAAAAATAATTGTTCATTAATGACTTTTGAATAACCATATTGACTAATTGGATTCATAAGAAAATTTTCGTCGATATTTCTATTATCAGGATATCCATAAACGGAAATACTAGATAAATTTATGAAACACTTTGGTTTTTTTTGATGAATGTAATGAGATAAGTTAAATCCAATTTTTAGATTGTTTTCCAGGATTTTGAAGTCAGAATTAATTTCATCCACTACAGATGCGCAATGAATGATATAATCTACTTTTTTAGGTAATTTTTTTAGATCATCAAAATCAGTTAAATCACAAGATATGTTATATTTTTTATTTGATTTTTTTCGTGATGTAGTATATAACTCAAGATCTTTTTTCATGAAAAAATTTGTTAAATAACTGCCACACAAACCAGATGCACCTGTAATAAGAAGGGTTTTTTTAGACAATAGAAAATCATCTAAGGTTTAACAATAAATAATTTTACTAAACCATAGTCACCAAATTGTTTTAATGAAGATGCAAACAAATGTAATTGCGTATTGTGTTTAGGTTCTTCAAAGTATGGATAAATTATTCTAGTGATTAAATAATAAGTTGAACAAAAATCTATTTTTTCACTTTTTGAAAATATTTGTGAAAATGATTTTTCATCAACATAATTGCTATGCCAAATTTTTTTAAATGGTTTAACTGATAATTGAATTCTAAGTTGTTGTATATTTTTTAGTGATTGTTTACTACATTCAGAAAATAACCCAAATCCTGATTTTTTAAGATTAAAATAGATTAATTTTAATAATTTTTTCTGCTCTTTATCATTCATTATAGCCATAATAGAACGTTGTGAAATAATATAATCAAATTTATAAAAAGTAGATTTAAAATAATCAAAAAAATCAGATTCTATAAATTGGCAATTTTTTAATTTACGGGATTGAGCTTTCTTAACAGCTTGTTGTGAAAAATCAATTCCAATGTAAGAAAAATCGATTTGTTCTTTTTTTAGAATTTTGATCAATTCTGAAGCTAAAAATCCAGTACCAGAACCTAATTCTAAAATTTTTAAGTTTAATTTTTTTTGTGATTTAATTTTTTTATAAAAATTCTTTTTAATTGCAGTAATTTCCATTGAAAAAAGATTTTGATCATTTAATGCAGTGTCAATATTTTGTTTGTAATATTTATCCCATGTAGTTTTTATCTTCAATAGAAAAAAAAATGCAGTATATCTTATAAACGTAGAAAAATAGAGTGTTAACATGAATCAAAAAATTGATCCTAAAACTGGAAGAGATGTTATAATTGAAAAAAATTGTTTGTTTCAAGGTATTAAAGGAAAAGAGGGCCACATAACATTAGGGGATTACTCCATATTAAAAAATAATTGTAGATTTTACATAACAAAAAAATTTGAGATGGGAGATTATAGTATTTTACAAAATAATGTTCTAGTTCAATGTTATAAGAATTGCAAAATAGGTCATAATGCATGGATAGGCCAAAATTCAATAATAAACGCAACAGATGATTTAGAAATTGGGAATAATTGCGGGATAGGAGTTGATTCAAAAATTTGGACACATGCATTTCACGGTGAATTACTGCTAGGTTGCAGAATAGCAGTAGGAATACCAGATTATGAATCAAAATCAGGTGCAATAAAAATCGGAGATGATTTTTGGGGAATTGGACAAATTACAATAAGTCCAGGGGTCAAAATTGGAGACAAAGTTATTGCATTAACAAATTCGTTAATAACAAAAGATATTCCTGACAATTGTATAGTAGCTGGTATTCCTGCAAAAAGAATATCAATAAACGGAGATTTTCATGGTTACAAAGATTTAACTGAAAAAGAAAAATATGATTTTATGAAAAATACTGCTAAAAAATTTTCAGAAATTAATAATGTTAAAATGTCTTTTGATGATTCATTAAAAAAAATTATTCTTGGAGAAAAAGAAGTAATCATAATATGTAATTCTTCAGAATTTGAAAAAGATTCAGATGGATCATTTTTTGATATAATTAAACGTACATATACTAAAAAACATAATTATTTAGAAAAAGAATTTATTAAATTTACTATAGGTTATCGTGCAAGATTTATTCCTATTTAAAAAAAAATGACAATCAAAGTTTTAGCAATAGGTGATCTTGCAAATAATGTGACAACAATGAAAGAATTTCTTAAATCGGAAATTCATTTGATTAATTTTCCTTGGGAAACGATGAGTAAAATAATGGATGAAAAAAAAGATGTTGAATTTTTTGAATCCATAGATGTATTAAAAAATTTGAAAAAAATTAATCAGATTAAAAATGATTATGATATTTGCTTAGTTCTTTCATCTGCTGGAGCAAGAATTGCTTATTTAGCAGATCTAAATTATATTTTATTTGTTGTTGGAAATGATATAAGAACTCCATTATTTATTAAAAATGTAAAAGATCCTTATGCATCAAATGAACCAATTTTTAAATTAAATTTTTTTGAAAGAAAGTTTTATAGAGATGTATATATGAATGCAATAACTTGTGTTGCAGGTTATTCTGAAAATTTTAAATTTTTGAAAAAGTTTAGAAAAGATGCAAGACGTATAGATAGAACCTTAGTAAATACAAATATATTAAAAAAAAATATTGATGATGAAAACTTAAAATTTGAAAAATTTACATTTTTTAGTCCACAAAGAATTGCACTTCAAAAAGGTTATGATATTATTTTAGAATCTCTTCCAATGTGTCAAACAAAATTTGAAATAATTCAAGTTAAATGGTTTGAAACAAGAAATGAAAAAGAAATAAAATTTATGAATAAAATACTCAAAGAAAAACCCAATCAAATCAAATTTGTAGAACCAATGCCTAGAGATAAACTAGCAAAATATTATTCCGATTCAGACGCAATTTTAGGACAAATGAGGGCAGGTCATGTAGGAGGAGTGGAAAGAGAGTCTGCTTTATTTAAAAAAGCTACAATTGCATACAATGATCTATCAACAAATTACATAATAGATGGAAAAGAAATAAAATCGCCATTTTTACCTACGGATACTACTCCTAACAGCCTAGCATTATTAATCGATAAAATAGTTTCATCTAAAAAATTTAAAGAGGAATTGGCAAGAGAAGAATTTGAGTTCATAAAACAATTAACAGATCCAGTAAAAACTGCAAAAGAATGGGATGACTTATTTGAAGAATTTACAGTAAAATGTAATTCAATAAATAGAAATTCTTCAAAAATTAGATTAAAATTTAGATTATTCTTCTTTCTTGTAGTTAATAGATTATACTGGTATAAAATGAAAAAAATTTTCAAAAAGAGAAACTAAATTGTTGGTTTTCGAGGATTGCCAATTGAACCTCCTTTCATAAGATTTAACATATTTTTTTGCATTTCTCTAATTTCTTTCATTTCTTCTTCATTAATTTTTTCATTATTGGAAATTTTAAGTAACAAATCTGTGGTTCTAAAGAAAAATGGCCACATAACATCTCTGGACCAACCAGGAGCAGCCTTGTAAAAATATGGATTTGATTCAGTAGTAATCTCAGCCTCAGAACCATACGCATGACTTTTACGAAAATGTGCCCAACCAACCACTATAAGGATTGGAACTCCAATGCTTACAAAGAAAGTAATATAGATAAGAAATGATGGAAAGATATCATTTAGAAACGGTGCTTTTTCGATGGCTAGATAATAAGTAACTGTTAATGTATTCAATACAGTAAATATAAGTGCAAAATAAGTACTCCATCCTACTCGTAAATAATACCATGAACGAAAATTAAAATTTTTATCCATTAAAACATGTTTAATTAAAAACTATATCAATCATACTGTTGATTAAATCGGAAAATTTACCCAATTAAATCACCTAACTTATAGAGATTGTGTAACCTGTAATGCGTACAAATATGTCTATGGAAACCTTACCCTCATTTGGCTTTGTAATATCATAATCTCTTAATACACCTGTGGACTCAAAAATAAATAATATTACATTAACTTTAAAAATAATAAATAAATAAAGTTAATACCAACTCAAATTATTAAAAATTAAATTGAAATTATTGATTGGAGCTTCTCCATCAAAAATTTTTCATCTGGGAAAATTTGTTGAGAGTTTAGAGAATTTTGGAATTGAATCTAAATTAGTGATAGATACAGATATTTATTCAGGATTTCCAAGTAGGAAATTTTCCAATTGGTTTGATTCAGGAAAAAAATTAAAAAAATTATTAAATGATTTTAAACCAGATGCAGTATTTGTTGATCGACAAACAAATTTTGGTTTAAAAGTTGTTGAACAAAAAATTCCACTTTTTGTTCATTTAAGGGGGGATTTTTGGAGTGAAATTCAAATGGCAAAAAAAACATTATACAAATATCCACCTAAAAGTTCCATTATTTCAATTAAAGAAAAAATTGCAACAAAATGTTTTGAAAATTCTTCTCTCATTTTACCTATTTGTAAATATTTAGAAGATATTGTTACTGAAAAATTTCCTAATAAACAAACTAGTGTTCTTTATCAAGGAATTAATCCTGAAAATTGGTACCATGAAGAAGGAATGAATTTAAAACATCCTTGTGTTGGATTGTTGCAAAGTGCAAATATTTGGGGTAAAGCACAACAAATGTTAATTTTAAAAAATATAATGAAAAAAATGCCACATGTGACATTTTATTGGGTGGGAGATGGGCCATATAGTGAAAAAATATTACCGGAACTTTCAAAATATGATAATTTCAAATGGTTAGGTCCATTAAAATATCCAAATGAAGTCAGGAAGTTCCTTTCTGAAATAGATGTGTATAGTCTTTTAACTGGAATAGATATGTCACCATTAACACTTCAAGAAGCTCAATTAATGGAAAAACCGGTTATAGCAACAAATGTAGGAGGAGTTCCAGAACTATTACAAAATGAAAAAACAGGATTTTTAGTTGAACCAAATGAAACATCAAAGTTGGAAGAATCTTTAACGCTACTACTAGAAGATGAAAAGAAAAGAAAAGAAATGGGCAAAAAAGGCAGAGAGTTTATCAAAAAGAAATTTAGTTGGGAAATAATTACAAAACAATTTTCAGAAGTTATGAAAAATAATATTTAATGTTGCTATACATTTAGTTTTTCATGGCTTTTCATATCTTTAGAAATAAAAAGTCTAAACCATATCTCAAAAGCCAATAAGCCTAAAAATTTATTTACTATTTCCGGTTTTGGTTCTTTTTCATTAATGTATTTTTTTATCCAATCCGAATTTATCCAACCTTCATTAACAATTTTTCCATCTATCAAAAATGAATTACATAATTTTTGACCATAAGACTTCCAGAGATTAACAGTGTTGATTGAAAATCCTTGTTTTTTAGTAGTTACTAAATCCAACACTTTGTATTTTTTCAAAATTTGTCTTAGTAGTAATTTTCCACTATTTGTTGTTGAATCATATTTTTGTTGAATTGGTATATGAGTAGCAAATGCTATCAATTCATCAGATAAAATAGGTGCCAAATAATCTAAATCAAAATGATTATGAAATTTGTTGTAAATTGGAGACATATTATAAAGTAATTTTCCATTAAAATCAGCTAAAAATACTTGATTTAAGGAGTCTAATGGATTATCAAAATAAGGCTTAAGACGAGAAAAAATATCATCCCATACAAAATTTAGTTTTCTACCAAATACATTTGGTTGATCAGATACCCAATCTCTTCCATGACAAGAAAGATACGATTGAATTTTTTCATAAGGTGTAGAATTTTTAGAGACTAAAGAAATAAATTTTTGATATCTAAACGTGTAGCCACCAAATAATTCATCACCACCATCTCCAGAAATTAAAAGATTCCCTAAGGATTTAGCAGTCTTAGCAACTTCATACCAATGTAAATCCCAAAATGGAGCTCCCACAATAGAAATTGCGTGTGGTAAATTCTCTAGAAAATTTTCAATTTTTATTACATGATGATTAGTTTGGAAATGTTCAGCAAGTTTTTTAGCTTGAGGTGATTCATCAAAACTTTCAGAGAAAGATAAGGACATGGAATCAATTTCAATATCAGGATAAAGATCACGAAGTAATGTTAAAACTAACGTAGAATCAATACCAGAACTTAAAGAAACAATAGGCTTACGTTTAAGAGATTTTTCATATTTTTTTAAAGTATTCTGTATTGTATTTTCAACAGTATTCAAATAATCAAAAGATTCTTTTTCTTGGAAATTTTCCCATTTCTGTTTAGGCAAAAGAGGTTCAAAAGAAGGATCGTATCTAAGCGTAAGTATATGCTTTAAAGAATCAGAATTTATTTCCATTTTTTACAGTTAAAAAACATGTTATTTAATTTTGTGTGATATGCGCTGAATACTTAAAGTGAGGTTAAAAATATTAGAATTAATGAAATATGTTGTAACTGGAGGAGCAGGTTTCATAGGAAAAAACATTGTAAAATTATTGATTAAACAAAATCATAAAGTAGAAGTTGTGGATAATTTACACAGTGGAAAAATATCAAATTTAGAAGAAGTAAATGATCAAATCAAATTTCACAATTGTGATATTTTAGATTTTAAAAAAATGGAAGAAATTTGTAAAGATGTTGATGGTATTTTTCATCAAGCAGCATTAACAGTAGTTCAAGAATCATATACTAAAAAAGAACAATATTACAAAGTAAATGTAGAAGGTACAGAAAACATATTCAATCTTGCAAAAAAATATAATTTCAAAGTAATTTTTGCAAGTTCATCTAGCATCTATGGAAATACAAATTGTATTCCAATCAAAGAGAATTTTGATAGAAATCCAATTAATCCATATGGTCAGACAAAATTAGAAGATGAATACTTGGCTGAAAAATTTTGGAGAATGGGAGTGGATATCATAGGATTAAGATATTTCAATGTGTTTGGAAAAGATCAAAATATTTCATATGCAGGTGTAATCACAAAATTTTTGGATCGAATTTTGAAAAATAAATCACCATTGATATTTGGTATTGGGAATCAAATCAGAGATTTTGTTTTTGTTGAAGATGTTGCTCAAGCCAACATTCATGCAATGAAAAGTGACGTTAAAAAAGGATTTTTCAACGTTGGTTCGGGAACTATAATTTCTATAAAAGAAATTGCAGAACACATGTTAAAAATAACTAAAAATGATATGGAGCCAACATATCTAGATCCTTTAGAAGGAGATATTCTTCAAAGTCAAGCTGATATTCAAAATGTAAAAAATGACCTAAATTGGTTACCAAAAAAAGAATTGAGAGAGTGGTTGGATGAGACAATTCCACAATTAAAAAGGTGATAAGTTGAATCGATTATTGATGGGATTAGTGATTTTATTGGTTTTCTCAATAATGGCAAATGTTCTAGTGTTTTCATTCTATTTTGAAAGATATTCAGTTTCGGAGTTATTTGAAAGATTTCTAAATAAAAATAAAATACCAGAATTGGAATTACCAAAAATTCCTGATTTGTATAACAAAAATATTCTTTTACTGAATTTTGAAAAAAATGTTAAAGATAAAGAGGATTTTGTGGAATGGAAATCATCAGTTTCTAAAAAATTTATTGAAATTTATGAATTAGAAAATGTTGAGAAATATGTATTAGAAAATGTAAAGGTTGAATCAACTAAAAATATAGATTCAAATATTTTAACTAAATTTTCAGCTAAAGCATTTGATGGTGATGAAATAATTTTTTATGAATTAAAACCAAATTATCAATTTGAATCACTTCAAACAGTCTTTATCATACCAGGAAGTGGAAATCAAGGTGCAGCAGATGTTTTAGATTTAGATAGTAACTATAAAGATTATTTTTATCATAAAGGTATTGGGGGAAAATTAGTCAACGAAGGATATGTAGTATATGTAATTGAAAATCGAGGATGGGGTGAGAGAACAATTGATGCAGGTTTACATTGTAAAGAACCTAACGTGTATTGTTCAGGGAATGTTTTATCAAAATATTTAGCTAATATTGGAAAAGATCTGTTTACATTGCAGATCAATGATTCTCTACAAGTCTTCGATTTTATTAAAAATAAAGAATATGTAGATTCAGATAACATAGCAGTAATGGGATTATCATTAGGAGGAGGAGTTGTTCAAGGAATGGCAATTGTTCAACCTGAAATAAAAAGCATAGTTATTGCAAGTGGTTTGGTTAGTTTTCATAAAGTAGGTGGAACTGGAATCACTCCAGGTATGTTAGAATTTTTTGATTTTCCAGATTTAGTAGCAAGTTTGGCACCAAAACCCATTTATCTTTCGTGGGGAGAATATGAAAAATCAAATTTCAGATTTGAAGTCGAAACATCATATTCTGTAAATATTGTTAAAAAAGCATATTCTATAATGAATGCTGAACAAAATATTGTAGTGATTTTTCACAACGATGAATTTAATCAAGGACACACATTTGATGTAAATTCGATTATTAGATTTTTAAATGATACATTAGGTGAACCGAGAATATGAAATTATGATGAATAATTGGAAAGGAATTCAAAATAGATATTAGAATAATATTAAAAATATTTTAAGAATTAAGTAAATTTGTATAAAAATCAATATATTTTGGAAGCACCTTTTTCCAAGTTAGATTATTAATAATAAAATTATATCCAGCATTACCAATTGAAATAGATCGTTCTGAATCAGATAAAATATCATTTATTGCTGTGACTAATTTTGCATTATTACCAGATGGAACTAATATTCCTGAGTAATTATTAGTGATTAATTCAGGAATTCCTCCAACATCAGTAGCTATTACAGGAATTTTAAAATAAAATGCTTCTTTAATGTTAGTAGGTAAACTTTCCATTCTAGAAGGAACTACAAGTAATGAAGATTTTTTTAATTCAATCATAGCATCTTTCCATAAAAGATCTGTACAATAAATTATATTTCCATTAAGTTCAGATTCAATTTTTTTTAATATATCAAATCCTTTTTCATAACTATTTCTACCTAAATAAATAATTTGTTTTTCAAGTTTTGTTACATTTTCTATATTATCTAGTTTATTGGTATCTATGGCAGATGGAAGATAATTAAAATCAAATCCTAATTTTTCTTTGTATATTTTTTGTGTAATTTTTGAATCAGTTGTTAATTTATCAGCCCATTTTAAAACTTTAGATTCAGTATTAGCTGCAATAGAACTAACTGTTTTTGAATGAATAGAATTAACTTGTTCACTAAATATTCCATGTACAGATAAAACTTTTTTCTTTCCTTTTGCATAACGCATTGCAAATGCAGAAGGAATATTGAATGCATGAACAATATCATAGTTTTCTCTATTGAGTATACCCTTTATTGTTCCTAACATTGCAAAACTTGGATTTTTTAAATTTTTAATAGGTATGTGAGGAGTCTGCATTTTTGTTACACTATGACCAGCATTTTCTAATTGATTTGCAAGCATTTCTGCATGACCACCAATACCACCAGAATATCTAGGTGAGATAAAAAGAAATTTCATAAGATAAAATTAATTTTAAAGCTTAAAAGGTATTGGATTAAAAATATATTATTATTTTTTATGGAGAATTTTCAAGAGAATAATTTTTATTCACTTCATATACAAATACAGCACTAAATCTATCAATATTTTTATTAGTAAAACTAGGTGAAGTATGAACTAATTTTAACGGATAATTACCATCATCATTATAATTAATTTCTAAATAACTAATTGGAACAGTTCCTGGTTGAAAAATTTCATAGGATAGTTGAGCTTCTTCATTATAATGCAATAATATATTGTATGGAATCATTTTACCTAACAATGTTTCATTCCAAAAATAATTAGTGCCAACTGAGCTATTTGGTTCTAAATATTTTGAAAGTTCAACATCAGCTATACGCATAAACCAAGGTTTTTTAGATTCATCGCCTCCACCGTTTAAAACATAAAGTGAGTCACCATTCCAATCTCCATCTAATCTTTGTGCGGCAACATATACAACTACATAATCAACATCCCATGCTGTAAGTAAATTCCAAGCTTCATCAGGTGTACTCATAAATATTTCTGCAACTTTTTCAATTTGCCATGTACTAATTGTTGCATTATCAATTAAGGTAGTTCTTTCA
>Ga0209089_10002187_pt1 | contig 17446 bp, 15 predicted proteins | sample ArcticOcean_MG_C_FD_187431 | JGI IMG/M metagenome (GOLD analysis project Ga0209089, IMG submission 187431) | Marine microbial communities from western Arctic Ocean - ArcticOcean_MG_CB2_150 (SPAdes) (version 2) | ecosystem: Environmental > Aquatic > Marine > Oceanic | place: Arctic Ocean: Canada... | reverse complement strand
GAACCGTAACCGATTCGCGTCAGAAACATTTTCATCTGTTCGACGGTCGAGTTCTGCGCCTCATCCAGTATGATGAATGACTCGTTCAGTGTTCTACCTCGCATATACGCCAATGGCGCGAGTTCAATCACTCCGCGGTCAAGCAGTTTTCCAACGCGGTCGAAACCAAGCATTTCATAGAGCGCATCGTAAAGTGGCCTGAGATACGGATCGACCTTTTGCCCGATGTCGCCTGGTAAAAACCCGAGGCGTTCACCGGCCTCTACCGCAGGACGAACCAATATAATTCGGTCAACCTCGTTGTTTGCTAAGGCCTCAACCGCGCACGCCACGGCCAAATAAGTCTTTCCTGTCCCAGCTGGCCCAACCGAAAAATTGATGTCGTGGCCAGTGATGTTGCGAAGGTAATCTCGCTGATTACGGTTCTTTCCACGCACCTGTAACTTGCGAAGCCGCACCACGACTTCGCTCGGATCGCGCCCCCCAGCGTGATCGTCATTGGGCAATTGTGAAACCCTCATGTGCACGTTCTCATTGCTCAGAACGACGTCGTCGCGAGTGTCATCATAAAGCGCTTGGAGTATGTTGCGTGCGTTACCTACGTTATCTGACGCACCGTCAATCAGAAATAAATGTCCGCGGTGGGAGATCTTGACGTCAAAACGTGTTTCGATCTGTTTGAGGTGGGTATTGTTTTGGCCACACAACCCAGCGAGGCGTCGATTATCCTCTGGGGTCAGCTGCAGTGTTTCTGGCGTCGTAACGGTTTTCAAGTGTAGGTGGGCACCCTCGCCGAACCTTCGCTGATCATAGCAAAATCACTTGCTCGGTTCGCACCCAGCCGAGCACGGAGAGAATTCGGCAACGCTTCCGTGATCTGGACATCAACAAATTTCTGCAATAAATCGGCCGGCCCGTCGAAATTAACCACCCGGTTGTTTTCGGTACGTCCTGATAACTGGTTTGGATTCCTGCGGGCATATCCATCCACGAGGATGCGTTGCTCTGTTCCGACCATAGCGCGACTGGCCTGTTGCGCGGAAGACGTCAAACGTTGTTGGACAATTGCCAAACGGCTCTGCTTTTCCGCATGAGTAATCCCATCAGTTAGATCTGCGGCCGGAGTGCCCGGTCGCGCACTGTAGATAAAACTAAAAGACTGGTCAAAACCAATACGGTCAATCAATGAAACAGTCGCTTCAAAGTCTTGTTCGGTTTCCCCAGGAAAACCGATAATAAAATCAGACGATAAGGACAAATCAGGTCGGCGCTCGCGTAACCGATGCACAATAGACTCGTAGTCCGCCACACTGTACTGACGTTTCATCAACTTGAGAATCCGATCAGATCCACTTTGTACCGGTAAATGCAGATGACTCACCAACGTGGGCAACCTCGCATAAGCGTCGATCAGTGCTTCGGAAAAATCTATCGGGTGGGAAGTGATATATCGAATCCGCTCAATACCATCGACAGCGGCAACATAATGCAACAGTTCTGCGAAGTCCACGAGATCCCCGTTATGCCGTCTACCCGTGTAGGCATTAACATTTTGGCCCAGTAGAGTTACCTCGCGTACACCGTTTTGGGCAAGTTCAAAAACTTCCGTGATGACGTCATCAAAAGTACGGCTGAACTCCTCGCCTCGGGTATAAGGCACGACACAGAAAGTGCAGTATTTACTACACCCCTCCATCACCGAAACAAACGCCCGTGCACCCCGGGATCCGGGGATAGGCAGGTTATCAAACTTTTCGATGCCAGGAAAACTGACATCAATCTGCGGCTTTCGCGCGGCGCGTGCTCTCTCAAGTAACTGCGGCACACGATGACAAGTCTGGGGCCCGAACACCAGGTCGACATAGGGTGCACGCTTGAGAATCTGATCCCCCTCCTGACTTGCCACACATCCACCAACCCCAATAATCAAATCCGCGCGTTCACGTTTTAATTCCTGCCATCGCCCCAACTGCGAAAACACTTTTTCCTGAGCTTTTTCGCGTATGGAACAGGTGTTAAGGAGCAACACATTGGCCTCTTCAGGATCATCGGTCAGCACCATGCCATGTGATTCCTGCAGAAGATCGGCGACACGGTCCGAGTCATACTCGTTCATCTGGCAACCGAAGGTCTTTATATAGAGTTTGTCCGTCATCACTTGCCTTGTTATAAACCCAGAAGCATTGCGTACCACTGCAGTTTACAGACTTCAGTCCCAACGATCGTCACACACCTGAATCACACCATTGTTGATCCGTATTGGAAAGGTTTGCAATGGCTCGTAGGCCGGGGGAGCCTCAACCGCCCCTGTGCGGATATCGAAACGAGCTCCGTGCCGAGGACACTCGATTGCATCACCGACCAGGCAACCGCTAGCAATCTCGGCGCCATCGTGTGTGCAAACGTCCTCCAACGCACAGTATTCACCGTCAAGATTGAAAATCACCACCGAGATCCCGTCTACCTCCACGACCACACTTTGACGGTTCTCAATATCGCCAACTGACGCCACCTCGACCCACTCCGTCATTACGCCTAAAACATACCCAGTTCAAGCCGTGCGGCTTCGGTCATTCGCTCTTGATCCCAAGGTGGGTCGAACACCAAGTCCACCTCGACACCGGTGATTCCCGTCACTTCTTTCGCGGCATTCTCTACCCACCCCGGCATACTCTCAGCAACCGGACAATTAGGCGAGGTTAATGTCATCTCCACCTCGACATGATTCGCCTCGTCGATGTCGATCCGATAGATCAACCCAAGATCGTAAATATTGACCGGAATTTCTGGATCATAAACTTCCTTTAAGGCGTCGATCACCTGGCCCCGCAGAACCGGCTCACCACCACCACGCACATCAGGGCCCGTCTCTTCGCCAGCATCCATCGTATCGGGTAGCCGATTCGGCTCACTGTCCGAGGCAACAAACGCTTGCCCAAATTGATCCAACTTGTCCGTGTTCTCCATCGGTGTATAGCCCTCGTTATTCGGTTGTAATCTTGTCGTTGTTCTGGTGAAGCGCCGCCTGAACAGTGTGCCACGCCAACGTTGCGCACTTTACCCGCGCGGGATACGCAGCTACACCGCCCAGTACTTCGAGTTTTGAAAAATCCAGCTCCGCCGCCGGGCGCCCGCCCTCACCGGTCACCAGTTGATGGAAGGCAGAAAAATAGATATCTGCTTCGTCGGCGCTTCTTCCCTTGAGAGTCTCAGTCATGATCGAAGCCGATGCGGTAGAAATTGCGCAACCTCGGCCCTGAAAACTAATGTCCTCAATGATGCCTGCCTCGTTTAACTGTAGGTAAATCTGGACTTCGTCACCACACAACGGATTGACGCCTTGCGCTTTATGGTTGTGGCACTGTGGCATACGAAAATTTCTCGGATGCCGATTGTGGTCCAAAATTACGGTTTGGTAGAGCTCTCTCAAGTCAGTCATGCGCTCATCAAATCCTTGGTTCGTGCAATGCCGGCAAACAGCGCATCAACATCATCATAGTTGTTGTACATCCCGAACGAAGCACGCACGGTCGCGGCAACACCGAAATGCTCCATCACGGGCATCGCACAATGGTGCCCAGCGCGCACGGCAACACCCTCATGGTCAAGCACGGTACCTACATCGTGAGCATGAATACCGTCTAGCTCAAATGACAGCACGGCAGCTTTATCAGGAGCGGTCCCGAAGACCTGCAACCCGGACACCGCACTGGCTTGAGCCTGGGCATAATCCAGCAGCGCCCTCTCATGCGCGGCGATCTGACCCAGTCCGTGTCCACTGACGTAGTCAATCGCAGCGCCAAGTCCCACCGCACCCGCGATGTGCGGCGTACCGGCTTCAAACTTATAGGGCAGATCATTGTAGGTGGTCTGCGCGAAACGCACCTGTTTGATCATGTCTCCCCCACCCTGCCAAGGCGGCATGGCCTCAAGTAGCGATTCCTTCCCATACAGAATGCCAAACCCTGTGGGTCCATATAGCTTGTGCGCTGAAAACGCGTAGAAGTCGCAATCGAGCGCCTGCACATCAACTGTCATGTGGGGGACCGCCTGCGCGCCATCGACCAACACCACCGCACCGACGTCGTGTGCCAGACGGATCATCTCAGTCATAGGATTGATCGTACCCAGCGTGTTGGAGATGTGCGTCACCGCAACAATGCGAGTGTTATCAGATAACATCGTTTGATACTGATCCAGGTCGAGGACGCCGTTATCATGAAAAGGAACAACCTTTAACGTTGCGCCACTTAACTCACAAGCGATCTGCCACGGTACGATATTCGCATGGTGCTCCATTTCAGTCACTAGAACTTCACTACCGACTGATAGGTTGGCGCGACCATACGTCTGGGCGACAAGATTAATTGCAGCGGTCGTGCCACTGACATAGATGATCTCGCTGGTCCGGGCAGCATTAAGGAGCGTGCAGACCTTCTCACGGACTGCTTCATAGGCTGCCGTGGCCCGCTGGCTGAGCGTATGCACCCCGCGGTGTACGTTGGAATGATCACGCTGATAGTAATCGCTCACCGCCTGAATCACGACCTCGGGTTTTTGCGCGCTTGCACCACTATCCAGATAAACCAATGGCCGTCCATGGACCTGTTGTTTGAGTATCGGAAAATCGGCGCGCACCGAGTCCACATCGAGCGCTGCCGATGTCATTGATTTGTCGCTTTGCAACGTCTTAGCCAATGGAATTGATCGGTCGGTCAGTCTGTCAACATCGTCTCGACGCGCGTGAGCAGGTGCTCTCGCAGGGAGTCTGGCGAGACCGCGAGCAATACATCGCTTGCAAACGCCTTAATTAATAATCGCTTCGCCGCTTCCTCGGCAATCCCCCGAGAGCGCAGGTAAAACAACGCCTCCTTGTCCAATTGCCCAACGGTAGCCCCATGCGCGCACTTGACATCATCCGCATAGATTTCAAGTTGCGGTTTCGTGTCGATTTCAGCATCACGGGAAAGCAAAAGATTCTGATTGCTCTGCTCGGACACTGTTTTCTGCGCATCCGGCTGCACAACGATACGGCCATGAAACACCGCGCGCGCTCGATCATCAAGCACGCCTTTGTAATGCTCGTGACTGATACAGTCCGGTTCATTGTGGAAAATCTGGGTGTGGTTATCGATATGCTGGCGGCCGCGAGCCAAGTACAGGCCGCGCAAATTGACCTCAGCCCCCGCACCATCGAGATCAACCCTCAGATCGTTGCGCACTAACCCTCCGGCAAGGGTTATTGCAAAAGCATCGAACCGACTGCCGCGCCTCAGCTTGGCAAACAGACCACCGATGTGGAAACTGTTCTTGCTCTCCTCCTGCAACTGATACAAGGTAAGGTGCGCATCCGCATCGACGATCACCTCCGTCACCACATTTGTCAGTGTCCGCTGAGCACCGATAGCAACGTATCGTGCCAACACCTGCAGTCGTGAGCCCTTTCCAGCCACCACCAGATTGCGTGGCTGCGCCATCGTAGATTCAGTCGCGGCACTTGCAACAAATATAATCTCAAGCGGTTTATCGAAGACCTGGCCGGGCGCGATCTCTACGACCAAACCATTGCCGAGAAATGCCGAATTCATCGCGGTAAACCCGTGTGGATCAGGCACTAGATTCTTACCAAGGTAAGGCTCTAACCGCCCGGGATCCGAAACCAACAAATCCGCCAGACTGCTCACACGGATTCCATCTGGCACAAGGCTGACATCGGATAAGTGCGGAATTGGAATCCCATTCACCACCACGACCCGATAACACTCCAATGAGGGAATTGCCGTGCTGGAAACAAAAGCAGCATCCACATCGCACTGGCCGATCGACCCCATCTCGAAGGGCTTTTTCAGCAACGACTGAACGTTGGTGTAACGCCAATCTTCGTCGCGAAGGCTAGGGAATCCTGCATCCCGAAGCCGCTCGACGCCCCCATCGCGCAATTCCATTAGCCACGGCAAGTCCGGCGCAGGCAACTCCGGCTCGAGACGCCGCTGTGCGGCGAGGTAATCAACCACTGCTTGTGCTGTCATTTAACTAGGCTGCCGACTGGCCAGCGCCACTATCGGCCTGTTCCTCTAGCCAACCATAACCATGCTCTTCGAGTTCGCGCGCGAGATGCTTATCCCCTGACTTCACGAAACGACCATCAGCTAACACGTGGACATGGTCAGGCTCAATGTAATCCAGTAACCGTTGATAATGGGTCACCAGTAAGATCGAACGATCGCCCTGGCGCATCGCATTAACGCCGCTGGCAACAACTTTCAGCGCGTCAATATCAAGCCCAGAATCGGTCTCATCAAGAATAGCCAGCCGTGGTTCAATCATCGCCATCTGGAAAATTTCGTTACGCTTTTTCTCACCACCAGAAAACCCGTGGTTAACCGGACGATGCAGAAATTCTTCCTTCATTTCAACCAACTGCAATTTCTGCCGCACCAGTTTTAGGAAGTCGATCGCATCCAGTTCGCTCTCGCCGCGGTGTTTGCGTTGCGCATTGACCGCTTCCTTGATCAGATAGACGTTAGTCACTCCAGGAATCTCAACGGGGTATTGAAAAGCAAGGAACAACCCTTCGCGCGCGCGTTCTTCTGGTGTCAGGGCGAGCAAATCATGGTCACCGTAGGTCACGCTGCCGCGCATCACGTCATACCCCTCACGACCAGCAAGCACATTCGCCAAGGTGCTTTTGCCAGACCCATTGGGTCCCATGATCGCGTGCACTTCGCCCGCCGCGATATCGAGGTTAATACCTTTGAGAATAGGTTTTCCACCCACCTCTACCATCAGGTCGGAAATACTGAGCATAGATAAAGAACCGGTTAAGAGTGGTTGCTTGCTGCCAGAAAATTAGCCAACAGCACCTTCAAGACTAATACCCAGTAACTTCTGGGCTTCTACCGCAAACTCCATTGGCAACTCTCTGAATACTTCTTTACAGAAGCCGTTGACAATCATTGATATCGCGTCCTCTTCGGACAATCCCCGTTGACGACAATAAAACAACTGGTCTTCACCGATCTTGGTGGTGGTTGCCTCATGCTCAACGATCGCCGTTGGGTTTTTAACCTCGAGATACGGATAGGTGTGAGCACCGCATTGGTCGCCCATCAACAGCGAATCACATTGCGAGTAATTCCGCGCCCCTTCAGCCCCTTTGATAATTTTCACCAAGCCGCGATAAGTGTTCTGGCCGCGGCCCGCGGAAATACCTTTGGAAATGATCGTGCTGCTGGTGTTCGAACCGATATGCACCATCTTAGTACCGGTATCGGCCTGTTGGCGATTATTCGTCAGGGCGACAGAGTAGAACTCGCCAATCGACTCGTCACCCTCCAGCAAAACACTTGGGTATTTCCAGGTAATCGCCGAACCGGTTTCCACCTGTGTCCAAGAGATCTTGGCCCGCTTGCCACGGCAAGCACCCCGTTTAGTCACGAAATTGTATATGCCACCGCGGCCTTCAGCATCCCCGGGATACCAATTTTGCACCGTCGAGTACTTTATCTGGGCGCCTTCCATTGCCACCAATTCAACTACTGCGGCATGCAACTGGTTTTCGTCTCGCATCGGCGCAGTACAGCCCTCGAGATAACTCACGTAACTCCCCTCATCTGCCACAATCAACGTCCGTTCAAACTGCCCTGTGTTCATGGCATTGATTCGGAAATAAGTCGACAACTCCATCGGACACCGAACTCCCTTGGGCACATAGACAAACGATCCGTCACTGAACACAGCTGAATTCAACGCGGCATAGTAATTGTCCCCCTGCGGCACCACTGCGCCAAGATATTGCTTCACCAGGTCGGGGTGTTCGCGCACTGCTTCTGAAAATGGACAGAAAATAACGCCCACCTCAGCCAAATTTGCTTTAAAAGTGGTCGCTACCGACACACTGTCAAACACGGCGTCAACCGCCACTCCTGCCAACGCTTTTTGTTCCTGCAATGGAATGCCGAGCTTCTCGTAAGTTTCAAGTAACTTGGGATCAACTTCATCTAAACTTTTTGGTGCATCCTCAGGACTGCGTGGCGCCGAGTAGTAACTGATCGCCTGGAAGTCGATTGGCGGGTAATCAACATGTGCCCAACTTGGCTCTACCATCGCCTGCCATCGACGGAACGCCTCTAATCTCCATTCAAGCATGAAAGGAGGCTCGTTCTTCTTGGCCGATATCGCACGAACGACCTGCTCGTCCAAACCGGGCGGCAAGGTGTCAGATTCGATATCCGTGACGAACCCTTCCTTATACTCCCGATCCACTAAAGCGCTAATTTCTGCTGTCGCTGAACTCATATGCTATCTACTTTAATCCTAGTTTTTGGTTGCTAGCGTCACTCAGCACACAATCAACCCGATGTGTTTATGGTCATTAAGTGGGCGTGAGCTCGTCGTGAATGAACGCCACCTTGCGTGAGACATCTTCTTCCTTGCCCTGACGACGACTGTCCTGCCGCTCGGCAACCTGCTGAACTTCCGGCTCACGAACGAGCTTGCCTAAACTAATGTCATCGAGAAATTCATAGATTTTCCCGCTGAGGCTGCTCCACAGTTCATGTGTGAGGCATCGCTCACCGTCTTGACAATCTGTCTTTCCCCCGCAACGAGTAACGTCAACTTTCTCATCTACTGCGGTGATGATTGCAGCGACGGAAATCTGGTCCATCTCCTTGGCCAATCGGTAACCACCGCCAGGTCCGCGAGTGCCTTTAACGAGACCGGCCCGTCGCAAGCGCGCAAAAAGTTGTTCAAGATAAGACAGCGATATTTCTTGGTTAGTCGCGATGTCCTGCAAAGTCACCGGCCGGCGAGACTGGTGTATTGCAAGGTCCAGCATCGCGGTCACGGCATACCGACCCTTAGTCGTGAGTTTCATATTAGCTCCTCGTTTATCGGTGTTAGAGACATCTAATATACAAGAGATATATCAGATGGTCTCTAGTGTCCTAAACGACAGTCCCCGATTAGATTGCCTGTGATCATGGTCCCAGCTAAATAACCAACTCACAGTATAGGGATTTAAGTCCTTAAAACCAAGTGGGGCAGTATGCTATTAGGGCTTAATCTATTGAAAAAAAAAGGTTATCGGTTGCGGCGAATCCAATTCACACCAATAACCAGCGCACCGACTACCAGCATCACGAGTCCCGCAGGGTTTTGTCCATCTAGCCATGCTACCGACCCGCGCAACTGAACAAAGCCGGCGACCAGTAGGGCTATACCGACCAAAGTACCCATCAGACGGCGCTCGAAACGACGCACCTGGCGATCAATTTCTCGCGCTACGAGCGCCTCATTGTCCGCCGGTCCTGCCGGGCGCGTGTAGCGTCGAATCATTGTCTCCATCGCGCTTGGTAATTCGTCCAGCAAAGGCACCAAACGCGGCAAATCCCGGCGTATGCGCCTGATCAAAGCAGGTGGGCCGACTTCTTGACGCATCCATTCCTCAAGAAATGGCTTCGCGGTCTCCCACAGGTCCAGTTGCGGATATAACTGCCGGCCCAGCCCCTCAATGTTCAACAGTGTCTTTTGCAAAAGCACGAGCTGCGGTTGGACCGGCATATCAAATCGGCGCGCCGTTTGAAACAGGCTAACAATGAGGCGACCAAAAGAAATCTCGTTGATGGGGCGAGCAAAAATTGGCTCACAAACTGTGCGGATCGCAGCCTCGAACTCATCAGCACGAGTGCCAGCCGGCACCCAACCGGCACGAATGTGAGCCTCGGCCACCGCTCGGTAATCCCGATTGAAAAACGCGAGTAGGTTTTCTGCCAGGTACCGCTTATCACTCGTTGCAAGAGTGCCCATGATGCCGAAATCGACGGCTCGATACTGGCCTTTGTCACTGACGAAAATATTTCCCGGGTGCATATCGGCATGAAAAAAACCATCCCGAAACGCTTGAGTGAAAAATATCTCTACCCCGTTGTACGCCAGTTCACGCATGTCAATACCGGCTCGATGGAGCGCCGCCACATCGCGGATGGGAATGCCATAAACCCGCTCCATGACCATAACCGTCTGGCGGGTGTGGTCCCAGTAAACGGCCGGCACCATTATTAAATCTGATCCCTCGAAGTTCTGTCTCAACTGGCTAGCGTTAGCCGCTTCACGCATCAAGTCGAGCTCATCGTGCAGCGTTTTTTCGTATTCATTGACCACCTCAACAGGCCGCAGTCGACGACTCTCCGGCCAGAAACGTTCTGCCAAATGCGCCAACCCATAAAGGACCTCAACATCTCGATCAATCACCGCTTGAATTCCAGGCCGAAGCACTTTGACAACCACGTCACTTCCGTCAAGAAGAAGGGCATGGTGCACTTGCGCCACTGACGCCGAAGCGATCGGTTGACGGTCAAACTCAGCAAAATGCGTATCGAGCGACTCTCCGTAGGCCGCCTCGATCATCTCGATTGCTTGCTCACCGGGAAACGGTGGCACGTCATCTTGTAGACGCGCTAACTCCACCGCGATGTCCTCCGGAAGCAGGTCCGGGCGCGTCGACAGCACCTGGCCAAACTTGATAAAAATAGGGCCTAATTGCTCCAGGGCTTGACGCAAGCGTGCACCCCGTGACGCATCGCACCGACGCTGCCAGAAGGCCGGGAAAAAGAACAACAGCGCCTTGTATTGTCGAAACACATGCTGCTCGCTCAACAGTTCGTCCAAACCGTAAAGAAGCAACACGTTAACAATCCGCCATACACGGAAAGACTGTCGGACCCCTGTCATGATGTCCGTACCCGGTGGATTCGGGGTGATAGGCGATCGATACGCACACTCAATCGCTCGACATCATCGCGTAAGCGCTCGACTTCCACCTGGTGCTGCTGATACCGGAGCCGCGTGGGCAACAGGCGTTTTTCTTCAGTAAGGATCTCACCAACCGTATCAGTGACTGACGTACGAGCAGTAGCTAACCAGTCACGCAAGCTGCGCACACCGACACCTGCTTTTCTGGCCAGAAAGTCGCCAACAATCCGGGATAGTGCTTCTTCCCAATCCGGATCAAACGCCTGTAATAACGTTTTCATCGCGCGCGCCAGCTCGACATCCCCGGACATCGTAATGCGGCGATCCCGCATGACGTTCTCTGGTGAGGCAGTCACACCAAGCATCGCAAGATCAAAGACCCCGCCCTCGATCACAAGGTCTGGCGCTCTGCTCGATTGTTCCACGATCTGGAAGCGAGCACCCGAAACTTGTGCGTAGAGCGTGGTATTGATGCCGGCCAGCGACACCCCGAGCAGTTTCCCATCCAAAGGCCCCATCAGGGCAGCAGCCTCTGGATCCATTGCCAGCACGCGATTGAGTGCCGCTATCAACACTGCCATATTCACGCCAATTACCGATGATTTCTCATGCTCATTTAGCGCCGCGTATCAGTATCGAAACCCAATGTGCAACGCGACAATGCCCCCGCTCAAGTTGAAGTACCGAACGTCCTCAAACCCAGCCTCTATCATTAAGCTCGACAGCGTCGCCTGATCAGGATGCCGACGAATGGATTCGACCAAATACTGGTAACTATCCGCATCACCGGTGACCACCTTACCTAAACGGGGAATGAGGGCAAACGAGAAAGCATCGTATATAGAAGCCAACGCCTTGGTCGTTGGGTGAGAAAACTCCAAAACGATGATTCGTCCACCCGGCCGCAACATCTCGAACATGGATGCCAACGCCCGATCGATGCGGGTCACATTGCGTAATCCGAATCCAATGCTGACGCAGTCAAAGTAACCCGGGGTAAAAGCCAGTCGCTCAGCATCGACGATAGCGTAACTAATCGTGGCAACAAAACCGGCGTCGAGCAAACGGTTTCGACCCTGTTGCAACATCGCCGGATTGATATCGGTAACGAATACTCGTCCACTGGAACCGACCCGCTGCGCAAATCTCCGGGCCAAGTCACCACTTCCGGCCGCCACATCGAGTACCCGGTGGCCTTCGCGTATCCCGCTCTGACCAACGGCAAAATCCTTCCAACGCCGATGACTACCAAGCGACATCAGGTCATTCATTAAGTCGTAGCGTGCCGCCACTGAGCGAAAGACATCAGCGACCATTGAAGCCTTTTCTGTTTCACCAACGCGTCGAAACCCAAAATGCGTATCGCGCTTGTCGTCCTGGGAGGTGTTCATGGGATCCACTAGTCAGACTTGGGTTCCTTACGAACATAGCCGGCCGAGGTTAGTCGATTGAGATAAGTCTGCCAGTAGTCGGTCTGATGTTGACCGAGCTCATAGAAGGTTTCCCAAGAATACAGGCCAGTGGAATGGCCATCATCGAAGTGCAGCCGCACCGCATAAGCACCAACCGGCTCAATCTTGTCTATGCTGACCCACTCCTTTCCGGTCTGGAGTACCTCCTGCCCAGGCCCGTGTCCCCGCACCTCAGCCGAAGGCGAGAACACGCGCAGATATTCACAAGACAACTCATAGCGACAGCCATCATCGAATGCAATTTCAAGCATCCGGGATTGCCGGTGCAATCGCAACTCGGTTGGTTTCGGTTGATTACTCATTCGTTTAGTGCACGGGTGAATCCCCGGGTTACGCTACACGCCCATCTTCAAATTGACCCGCTAACGCGTCAACCGGACTGTAACCAACCGGCTACCTCCTCAGCGAAGTAGGTCAAAATTCCATCGGCGCCTGCACGCTTGATCGCCAGCAGCGTTTCAATAATAGCGCTACGGCGGTCGAGCCAGCCCTGATCAGCGGCAGCACACAACATCGAATATTCACCACTGACCTGATACACGAACGTCGGAACACCCAACTCAAACTTAATGCGGTGAACTATATCCAGGTAAGGTAATCCAGGTTTCACCATGATCAGGTCCGCACCTTCGAGAAGATCGAGTTCCGCTTCGCGTAGCGCTTCGTCCGTATTGGCCGGGTCCATCTGGTAAGACAATTTGTCAGCCTGCCCAAGGTTAGCCGCTGAACCCACAGCATCTCGGAACGGTCCGTAGAAGGCCGACGCGTACTTAGCCGAATAAGCCAGGATGCTGGTATTAACATGTCCGGCCTGCTCGAGTGCATCTCTGATCGCACCAACACGCCCATCCATCATATCCGAGGGTGCAACAATCTGAGCCCCAGCGTCGGCATGACACAGGGCCTGGCGTACTAGAATTTCAATGGTTTCATCGTTCAGCACGTAACCTGCTTTACTGAGAACCCCGTCCTGGCCGTGACTGGTGTAGGGGTCCAGCGCAACGTCAGTAATAATACCGAGTTCTGGGCAGTGCTTGCGTAATGCTCGAACCGTGCTCGGAACCAAACCGTCTGGATTAAAGGCTTCCTCAGCGGATAGTGATTTCTTTTCCGGTGGCACGACCGGAAATAACGCGACCGCTGGAATACCCAGATCGTGGAGATCCCTTGCTTTTTCTATCACCAAATCCGCAGTCAGCCGATCCACTCCCGGCATTGATGGGACGGCTTCTCGACGGCCTTCGCCCTCACGAACGAAGAGCGGCTGAATCAGGTCGTCACAACGCAAGACTGATTCGCTAACCAATGCCCGACTAAACGAATGGCGGCGTAACCGTCGCATCCGCAGCCTCGGGTATTGGCTATTAATCATTTGCGGTTACCGTTTTTTATTCCGTGCACCAGAACGGGCCGTTTGGTTTTTCTGCACCGTAGTTTTCGCGGTTTTTCCTCCGCCCGCCACCTTTGGCTTCGCTTTTGCGGCTACCGGCTTCTTCACTACTTTTTTCTTGATGACCGCCTTTGGCTTCGCTTTTGCCGCTGCCGGCTTCTTCTTCACTACTTTTTCCTTGATGACCACCTTTGGCTTCGCTTTTGCAGCTGCCGGCTTCTTCTTCACTTTCGCGCGCTCAACGGCACCGCCACTGATAACCCGGGACGTCAACGACGCCGAGCGTGTCGTCATGTCACCTGCCGATACCTTCTTGTCAAAGGGCCGGATCTCCGCATCAATCACGCTACAGATGGTCTCAAACACCTGGGCAGCATCATCTTCGACCTGAACCGTACGCAATTTCTGCTGCGCCCGGAAGTAATCGATCAGGGGCTCCGACTCAACGAGGTACGCCTCTAATCTCTTAGAAAAAGTCTTCGCTTGATCATCGGAGCGACGCGTCAAATTTGCAGAACCACACTGATCACACACACCACGTTTCTCTGTTGGTATGAAATGACGATTATAAATCGCTCCGCAATCACTGCAGGTCATACGACCGGTCACCCGCTTCAGCAGGTGCTCAGGCTCGATGCAAAAATTCAGAGCCAATTGCAGGGGGCGATCCATCCAACTCAACCGAGTATCAAGCTCCTGTGCTTGCGGTATGTTCCTTGGAAACCCGTCCAGGATGAATCCGCGTCGGCTATCAGGTGCGCGCAGGCTGTCAGTCACCGCATCGATAACAATACCATCAGACACCAACTGTCCAGCCTTGAGACTAGCCGACACCCGCTTGCCCAACTCGTTATCCGCCTCCACAGCGGCCCTGAGGATGTCGCCTGTTGAAATGTGCGGAACCCGGTAATGGGCACATAACTGCTTGGCCTGTGTGCCCTTACCCGATCCTGGTGCGCCTAGTAATACAATTCGCATCGTGGTCTAAGCAATCCTGAGCCGTCGTTAACCCAGTGACCGCAAATCCGTGCCGCCCGGTTAATTTTATGAAAAAAGGGGGCGTACACTACTTCGGTGAAGATTCAGGTGTCAATGGCATCGCTTGAATTATCAACATTTACGCCAGAGATTGACTCCAGAAGCGGTAAAATACTCCACCAGTAGTGTGAGCAGCGCTTACGTCACTCGTTCCTGGCAACTGTACCTTTCGCACTCCCTATGAGCGAAACCCGCGACTTTTAGCGACACGCCTCGCCATCAGTTTCACCAACTCCCTTGCAATGACTATAAACATCCGTCACGGGTTACTTGGCCCAATACCGAAGTCCGCCTGAGGTCGGCAAGGGAAAGGGTATGGAGTGTCCAACAGTATTCTAGCCCGCTCGCCAAGCCAATGTCGTAAGACTTTAGGTTGAAAATCAGGTTATCGATCAGAATCCTTCTTCAGACCCCACGAGCAGTGTGGCGCGGGCCATTTGGAGTATGCGACGCCTAAAAGATGCGTTGCGGCACTACTCACGGTGCAATCAGACCATGAACGAGAAGGCGGTTTTCCCGGCTCTAGTGGACCTACCTTGACGATCGCTGCCGGTAAACTACCCTTTGACACAATGGAACTCACTGCCTCGTTCAGATAAACGATAGGATCTTGGCCATGACAAAACGACAAAATATCTTCTATGCGCAATCCGGCGGGGTGACGGCGGTGATTAATGCGAGTGCTTGTGGTGTTCTCGAGACAGCCGCCAAACACAAGAAAGCAATCGGCCGTGTTTATGCCGGCCGCAACGGCATCATCGGCGCCTTAACTGAGGATTTAATCGATACCAGCAAAGAGACCAAACAAGCCATATCGGCTCTGCGTTACACACCCGCTGGCGCTTTCGGCTCCTGCCGATACAAGTTGAAGGGCCTTAACGAGAGCCGGGCCCAATATGAGCGCTTGATCGAAGTATTCGAGGCCCACAATATCGGCTATTTCCTCTACAACGGAGGGGGAGATTCAGCTGACACCTGCCTTAAGGTGTCGCAGTTATCGAAAAATATGGGGTTCCCGATTCAGGCGATTCATATACCCAAGACCATAGACAATGACTTACCGATTACCGACAACTGCCCTGGATTTGGGTCCGTCGCAAAGTACATCGCCATCTCTACACGCGAAGCGAGTTTCGATGTCGCGTCGATGGCGAAGACCTCTACTAAGGTTTTCGTTCTCGAAGTCATGGGTCGACACGCTGGCTGGATCGCAGCGGCTGGAGGCATGGCCGCAGACAGCGACAATGATATACCCATTCTGATCCTGTTCCCGGAGGTTCCGTTCGAGCGCCGCCGCTTTATGGCCGCAGTGAAACAAAAGGTAAAAATACACGGTTACTGCTCTGTGGTCGTATCCGAAGGTCTACGTGATCGCCAAGGGAGGTTTCTCTCGGACCAGGGATTGCGCGATGCGTTCGGCCACGCTCAACTCGGAGGCGTAGCTTCAGTGATCTCAACGATGGTCAAGGACGATCTGGGTCTTAAATATCACTACGCTGTCGCTGACTACCTGCAACGGTCTGCGCGTCATATCGCATCACTAACTGATGTTTTGCAAGCCTATGCCGTGGGCCAAGCGGCGGTGGAACTGGCCCTGCGAGGCAAAAATTCTATTATGCCCAGTATCGTGCGCACGTCGAACAAGCCTTATCGCTGGCGCATCGGTGAAGCCAAATTAAGCCGCGTCGCTAACCGTGAAAAGATGATGCCGGCGAGTTTCATCACGCGCGACGGTTTCGGCATTACCCAGCGCTGCCGGACATACCTCGAACCATTGATGAAAGGCGAAGATTATCCACCCTACCGTAACGGTCTACCACGTTATGTCAGACTCAAAAACACGGCTGTACCAAAAAAACTGAAGACTCCCTTTGCGCTCTGAAATCGCATATGACATTCACTTCCGACAAGCGCCCCAACCATTGCACACAGGAGTCAATCAGAGGCTATGGTTTCAATACGAGCACGAGGCGATAATCGGTTGGTTGATGGCTAGTATTTAACTCTAGCCATCAATGTTGCGACAATCCCATTGACGAACACGAATGCATTGAATATGGACCGAAAAGTAATTCCGACCGAAGTGCACAGGGTGGAAACTGAACCCTACTACGCTTCGCAGGGGAGCGAGATTGAGCTATTTGAAGCCGCTTATCGTAACCAGATTCCAATTCTCCTAAAGGGGCCGACGGGCTGCGGAAAAACCCGTTTCATGGAACACATGGCTTTCCGTCTTTCCCGACCTTTGGTGACGGTGTCCTGTCACGACGACCTGACTGCCTCGGACCTGGTCGGGCGCTTTCTAATCGTCGGAGGGGAAACTCAATGGATCGACGGTCCGTTAGCTCAAGCAGTGCGTTGCGGTGCATTGTGCTACCTCGACGAAGTGGTTGAGGCACGCAAAGACACCACGGTTGTGATTCATCCCCTTGCCGATGAGCGGCGGGTACTGCCGATTGAAAAGACCGGTGAGTTATTGCGGGCCACCGAGGCTTTTGGGCTGACGATTTCCTATAACCCCGGATATCAAAGCGTATTAAAAGATCTCAAGCAAAGCACCCGGCAGCGCTTTGTCGCCATTGAGTTCGGGTACCCCGGCGCTGAACTCGAAACAGAGATCGTGGTTCGTGAATCCGGCCTGGACGAAAACACCGCCGCTTTGCTGGTTAAGTACGCTGCCATGACACGCAATCTGAAGGGGAACGGGTTGGAAGAGGGCGCCAGTACCCGCTTGCTCGTTCATGCCGGCAAACTCATGGTCAGCGGGGTTGACTCACGCGTCGCCTGTCAG
>Ga0209089_10002180_pt1 | contig 17481 bp, 34 predicted proteins | sample ArcticOcean_MG_C_FD_187431 | JGI IMG/M metagenome (GOLD analysis project Ga0209089, IMG submission 187431) | Marine microbial communities from western Arctic Ocean - ArcticOcean_MG_CB2_150 (SPAdes) (version 2) | ecosystem: Environmental > Aquatic > Marine > Oceanic | place: Arctic Ocean: Canada... | reverse complement strand
GTCGAGAGTCTCTCCACAAATTTTCTTTATGTCTTTACTCACCGCTTGTCTTATGCTTGTCTTTCGCGCCACGGCACTCCGATGGATCATTTTTCATTGCGTCACTGGCTCGCTCCACAGCCTCTCTCATAACCATAACGGTTTCTTCGGGGGGCTCCTTCTTCAGTCCAAGCTCATACGCGAGTTCATAATCGAGCTCTTTCGCGATACTCTCGTTGTGAAATCCCCACGCTTGCAGGGCCTTAACTACTTGTCCCATTATCGCGGTGATGTCCAAGTCGTCTCTGGCAATGTCTATGCTTACCTTCGAGTACATGGTGTCCGCACTTAAGCGAGACTGATCTTCGGTTGGTTCAATTGTTATTTTCATTTTTTTCCATCGAGCAAATTTCCTGTTCCGAACACGGCTTTGAGCATGGCAGCTTCATCCTTTGATTTAGCCTCATCCATTTCGGGCTCCTTGTCTGCTGGTTCGACTACGTTGAGCACAATCCACGACGCAAGTTCTATGGCTTTTTCTTTATTTAGAATAACTTGGTCATCATAGACATTGCCTTTCGTCAGCACCATCCAGCACAGTTTTAGTCGTATCCACCAAGATAATTTGATGGGGTTGATGCCCTCACGCCAGTAGCTAAAGTACAGTTCTTCCTCATCGTCAAACTTAGTGACGAGCATACCTTCGCTATGACAATCACATTTAAAGAATTTTTCTTTATCAGCCATTACCCTCTCCTTCGTCCCACATTTTCCTCGTCTTCTATATCTTCATGCTGATCCTTGAGTTCAACAGTCGGGGAGTCTTTCATCTTCCACGCTATGTACCAAACGCCCGCAGCGATTATATAAAAGGGTATTTGTAGTAGTAAAAGGTATTCAATCATTTTTTTATCCACCATAAGGTTAATATAGCTATCATTATTGCAATTTCAATAGTGTACCGCTCATTAAAAAATAAAAAAGTAGACACTGCCATGATAGACAAACCAATAAACAAATTTTTCCAATCTTTAGGGCTCATGGAGCTTTGTTCCGTCGAAGGCGGAACTCATTATCTCTCTTCTTTTCTTTTTTTCTTTTTTTCTTTTCCGCTGGACTTAGCTTCGCGGGTTTCTTTTTTTCTTTTTTTCTTTTTTCTTTATTTGCCATAATTATTTTCTTTTATTTAAACCCTTTTGGTAGTTATTCCCCCAATGGCTGAGTAAGGATTGCCGGTAGCTGGTTTATTTCTGTTATTTCACCGTTTCTGTCTGTTTTAAAACGGAAGGCTGTCTTCTCCTCTCCGGTCTCCATGAGAATCTTTTGTTTAGATACCACTTCTTTAAATGGTTTTACTTTTATAAGCGTGATTGTCGCTTCTATGGGGTCTTTATCTTTTTTTAAGTAAACGTGAACATTAACAATATTTTCGCCCTCCACCGCCCCACGAAAGGCAACGATCTCCTCGTTGAACCCTATTACCTTCCCGTTAACATCTGTGGTTAGACTGTTGTTTCTGGACTTACCGAGCGCATCGTGATTCAAGCTGATTAGACTACCTTCGCCGCCTTCCCTATTATTAAAGCTAACTATATGTCCTGACGCCGCTTGGACATACAGGTCTAAGTCATCTTCGCTTTCTCCTTTCCACGTAAGAATAACTTCGTACAAAGTATTGGGCGGACGCATCTTGACTTGCTCTTCTTTTGTCTTGAGCAAGAAAAGAATCGCAACCAACATTAACAAACAGCAAAAAAGTACATCAATGAATGGCCTAAACGAAAAAAATCTTCTAATCTTCATCTTCTAGTTTAAATTTTAAAATCATTAATTGAACTTGTAAGGGTAAGCTGAAAACGATGCCGCAAATAGTCGTGTAAAACGCTGTATTCAAGCCAACTTTAAGCCCAGACACAATGTCGCTCACCTCTGTTCCTTCGTTTAGACTGGTGGCCGTCGCCACGCACAGGCCAAAAACTGTGCCCAACAGACCAAGAGAGAAAAAATGTTCTGCGGCAAACCATCCTACGTCAGCGCGTTTCTGCAGTCTGTCTTTTTTATTTAAATCTTTTCCTGTGTTCCCTTTTATTTTGTCAGCCAAGAAGCAAAGCCTACCCACCAACCCAGACACAAGGGCATACAGAGCCATTATAACAATAGTCAAATGACTAATGTCACCTTTTATCATTAAGGAAAGCGCTCCCTTGGTTTCGGCAAAGAATATGGCTGTGCCGAAAACAGCGTTAAGGAGAAACCACTTGGTAAAAGTTGTCATACAAACTAATTATAACTTAAAGTCTGAAAAAGGCAAACAAATTGCGCTAACCTACTTTACTTTTTTAAGTTTTTATTTTTTCTTTTTATCTTTGGGGAAGTAATTCTTGGCTCCGTGTTTTTTGCATACTTCATCCCACCAATCATGTTTTTTAACTTTCTCAGGATTTCCCATTTCGATTGGAGTTCTGTGAACGTGCTTTCCGCTTACGTTTATGTTTACTTCTTTGCTCATAAATTACCTAAAATTGGGATTCGTAAATTTTTTCCGCTATTTCCCAGACATAATCATCCTCGGTTATTTCAATTCCATATTCGGCTTTGGTCTTATGGTTGTAAGATTCAAGTTCTTGGTTGGTGAAATTAAAGTCCGAAATTTGAGTCACGTCCGAAACAAAAGCCTCGGGAATTTCAAAAATATTTAAAGCCTGTTCAATCTGATTAAAATACCGCTCACACGCATACTGAGGAACGTTTTCCATATCATGGAAATCATGCTCGTCGTCTGGCTCGAAAAAATCTTTCACTTAAATAAGATTACAGCATTTTTTTATTATTTCAAGGAAAAAGACGGCATGACCAAGAACTTGAGTAAGAGGTCACACCGCCTTTAGCGCGGAATGTACTTTGCTGAACGTTTGGTGAAGAAACAGCATTTCCAAACCACAATGAAAAAGAACGGGTTACGGGGCAAGCGACGCCATCCGTTGTCATCCCGACTATGGACTACCTCTCCCCGAGCTGGGTTCGAGAGGTAAAACGTGCAGCACCTATCGCTATCCGCTCAATTTCGAAATTATGGGTGGGAGGATTCTCATTTACCTCCATCGTTTCGGAGTCACAGCTTGAGTTTCAGTGAGAAACCCTACTTTGAACCAGCCCTTGTAAGCCCCTAGAGACGGTAATCTCCTGCAAACAAGCCCTGTACCTTAACTGCCGCGACAGCAGTTTATTCGGTCACACCCTTTACTGGCGATCAACCAGTAAAATTATTTTAAAGAACAAAAATTTTAGAATCTTCTAAGAAGAGCCTCGGGGAATAAGCTTCTAATTTATTACCCGTTTTAACATCAATAAGTTTATTATGGCCGTCTCTTCTCTTTATTACGACTTGCTGCTTCCACTTGGGGCGTGGAGACTTTTTCTCTTCCAATGAATGAATTGTGTCTAAATCCACCTTGCCAGAAAAGGTTCTCCTCTTAAGCGACACCTCTCCCAAGTCTAGAGCATGAGTTCGTTTAAGAACGTCAAGCTGCTTTTTCGCAGGATAACGATTCTCATCCTTGCGCCCTTTAATTTCTAGGCACTTCTTTTTCGGATTGTAATAAACTATTACTTGCATCTTATTTAGATTTTTTCTTTTCCTTCTTAGCTGCGGCTCTTTCTATCAACCTTCTAACACTCCTCGAAGACATCCCCTCCCCGCCGCAAACGCCGTGGTCACCTGCGTATCCCAAGCCACCGTTGGTGGAAAAAATCACCGGCCACGGATTTTTCCCGTAATCTGCTTGTTTTTGTGGAGATTTTTTACCCATGACTTCTTTCTAACTGGAGTGAGCCAGCTCGCTTTCTTTTCTGTATACCGCCACCTCATCATTGGTAGCCAACCTTAAATCATTCGCCTTTGCTCCCAAGAGGGTATCTTGGTGGGGTTCCGACGTCATTACTGACGAAGAGTTCATTTTGCTTCTGACTCGCTCTACCCTGTCTCTACTATGAATGAAGTAGAGGCTACCGTTTTTTATTTCTTTCATCCTCATGTTTTAATGATAGAGGATTTTTTTTATCTGTCAAGGACTTTTTTCGTTTTTCCCACCAATGTTGTCTAGGGCCGAAAATAGAATCGAAATTCTTTTTGTATTTCTCCCTGTTTACGGGTCTTGGTTTGTCTCCTTTTCCGCTCATTAGTAAGTTTTTTTAAATTTTTTGTACCCACCTTCGACGTTAACCCCCCTCTTCTTTTTGTCGAAAATTTCATTATAGTTTTCTTTGTATTCTTTGCTGGGAGGAGACAACTGAATGGGCATTCTGTCTTCATCCTTTAAAACTTCTTTCCTGCGGACTTGGACATGATCTTTGTGCCCGTTATCCTCTAACCACTCGTAAGTATGAGTGGATTTTGTTTCTCCAACTTTTTTAGGCGTTGTTTGGTATTTATTTGCGGTTCTAGGGATGTAGCCTATGCGCGCCACCGCTTCTCTATGTTTCCGAGTTTCAAGTTTAGAGGATTTTTTTACACCTTTTAGCGCGTCTTTGTGGTGTGGTCTACGCTTGCCTTCTCCAGCGTCTATTGTGCCGTCCTTTCTTTTCCGCTTCTTTTTTTCGTGATAATTTTTATATTCTTTAGATTTACTCATTTTAGTTCCTTTATCCAATCTTCTAGTCTGACTTTGGCTTCAAAGCCTAATATATTTTTAATTTTATTCACGTCAGCTAAAGTATCTGAGGCTTCTCCTTTTCTTGGAGGAATGAATACATGTTCTCCGCCAATCATTCTAGCCACATCTAAAACAGAATGATTTCTGCCCGCGCCCACATTAAATATTTCTCCGAAAACGTTCTCGTCTCGCGATTCAGCCGCGAGCATATTAGCATTCACTACGTCACCGACATAAGTAAAATCTCTTGTTTGGAGTCCGTCTCCGACTATAGTCATATCTTCGCCTTGCTCTTTCTGCCTGAGAAAGATTCCGACTACAGGAGCATATGAGCCTTTGAGGGGCTGCCTTTCTCCGTAAACATTAAAATATCTAAAGATAATTACACCAAGACCATACAAAGAATTATACATTTTACACAAGTCTTCGGCTGCGACTTTACTTACAGAATATGGATTTAGGCAGTCTCTACTCATGTTTTCGTTTAATGGAGGAGTGTTCTTCAAACCGTAGGCTGAAGAAGTGGAAGAATATATAACCCTTTCGACACCAAAATTACGAGCGAGCTCCAAGACATTCAAAGTTCCCATGAAGTTTGCAGAGCAAGTCTCAACAGGGTTCTTTATACTGTACGGAATTCTTGATTTAGCAGCTAAATGGAAAACCGTATCTATGGTGCTTAGCCCAGCTTCGCCAACTGGAAAATGTAGACGAAAGATTCTCTCCAGTTTGTCATAATCAGTGATGTCATATTTAAAATAAGTAGCAGAATCGTTGTAGTGATATTTGTCTCCAGAGGACGAAGATTCGTTATCTACTACAATCACGTTTTTCCCCCGATTTACGAGCTCATCGACTATGTGGCTGCCTATAAAGCCGCAACCCCCTGTGACTAAAACGTTTTCCATGTGTAATTATATTATATGAATTTGATTATTGTTTCCAGTTTATCTTACGATGAGGGGCTTTATTTCAGGTATATAACCATGATGGCAAGCCAAGAGCTTAATTACGACATTCTTTTAGAAGCTCGAAAAGAAGACGTTGATTACTATTATAAGTTATTAAAAAAACACGGATGGTTTGATTTTGTCGACGACTTTGTTCTTCCCGAACGGCGTGAAGATGGGGTAAGAATTGACAAAGAACTGAACTATCCGAAAACCATTCAGGTCGACAGAATAAGGTGCGAAAATACCTTGAGCATATTGGGTCAATTAAAGGGGTTTGAAAAATGGAATTAAGTTTTGAATAGCTAAAAAACAAACTTAGAATTTATGTTAACGACTCTATCCTGCTCGGCCAGTTTCAAAAAAAGCTTAAGCTCCTGCTTGGGTTTGTGAATTTTGCCTATAGATTGTCCATCTCCGTAATGATGCTTATCTCGCTTCTCCCACCAATCAAAACCATAAAGCGTTACTTGCCCGTGTTCTTTTGAAAAAAGGTAAGCCGCGATTGCTCCTGTAGAGTAGCAAGAATAATCATCATCTCCTACAAATTTTTGCATCTCAGTTATTGTTTTTTTCTCAGTTTTCTTCATGTTGGGAAAATGAGTTATAAGGTTTTTGTAATTCTTATCTTTAGTAGCACTCCATTCCCAAGAGTGTTCGTACACCTCTCTGTATCCGCCTATTTCAATTCTAGCTGGGTCAGCTACGGTAGTAAACCAAATATCTGTCTTTATCCCAACGTAATCTTCGTACCCTTTGGTGTGGTACCAACTAAAGCGAACAACGGTTTCGTAGGAGTCTATGAGGCTTCCAAACTTATGGTCTAAGGCTGACGGGCCGTTACCTATGAGTATAATTTTATTGTTCATTTTTGTATAACAATCATCGACCCAGCGCGATCTATTACCTTCTAATCCAAGACTCTACCGCTAATAAAACTAAAAGAGCTTGATACATTACCCACTTTATTGCAGCTGCTATTTTTAGCACCGTCCACCTTATTGGGCAAAAAAGGCGGTACCCTATGCCAATCTTTTTTTTCGCCAGTTTCGCTACTTCATCTACGAAAGATTGCTGAAGTTTTTTTCTTTTTTTATTGCTTTCTTTTTCCCATTTATTTAGGTCTACCTCCTTGAGTTCTCCTTTGTAAAAAAGCGCAACGAATGATATATCATAATCTATTTTCTCCCCAAAAATCTGTGAGCCGAAAAATATTTGCCCAGTAAACTCTTGCAGCTCTACACCCTCCGAATCGGATTCTTTATAAAACTGCCCATCCTCAGAGATTGTATAAGTGGGAAACTCTGGCTCACCAGCGTAGATGTCATAATCAAAAAAAGATGAAGTAAAAAATTCAAACTCGTCCCACTTGATGTCTTTAAAATCTTCACAGCCCTCTTCATTTAGCTTGTCGACTGGAATAGGGAGTGGGTATTCGCAAATGACTTTGTTTAGGGGAAGCATGCTTAATGATAGACGCCACTGTCAGTGAAATCTTTATGGTTAATTACAAGCTGCTTGGCTTTTTTTCTTGCGTAATAAAGCCTAGACATAACGGTTCCGATTGAGCAGCCTAGCTTTTTTGAAATTTCTTTGTAGGAAAGCTCTTCTATGGCCGAAGAATACAAAACATCTTTATGTATCTTGGGTAACTTGTCTAGAATTAAGAAAAGGGCAGCTCTTAGGTCATCGCTATTTAATTTTTTTAACCCTTCGTGCGGTGTCGAAGCGTGCGAGAAAATCCAATCGGAGCATTCTTCTAGTGACTGTTCTCTGTTTTTATTTCTTTTTCTCCACGCGTCTATAAAGAGGTTCCTGCTTATCGAGCAGGCCCAAGTTTTAAATCCAGAAGTTCCTTTAAATTTTTTAATATTTTTCCAACACTTTATATAGGTTATGTGAAGGAATTCTTCGGCTTCGTTTTCATTCTTGGTTTTCTGAAAAATCCAATTATGAAGATAAGACTCCGTGCGGCTCATCAGCTCTTCGAAAGCCTTAGTGTTTCCTCTTTGGGATTTCTTAATTAAAGACTTTTCTGTAAGATTTTCGTATTTCATCGCTAATCGCTAAAAAGTAGTCTATCTCTCAAAAAAAGCAACATTATTCTTTGTAGAAGGTGATGATCAGCTCTTCAGATTCCAATGTTCTCATTATCATCTCCAATTTGTCAACCCCACCCATCGCTTCCTTTGCTCTTTTGTAAAGGCAAAAATGACAATAAATTTTTTTTCTTTTCTCTGTGGGAAATTTAGATTTAAAAAAGGCGAGCTTTCCATTTTCGTAAAGGATCTTGTAGTCTCGCGCGGAATAGGAAACGGAGCACTTTGAGCAACAAATCTTACTCTTTCTCTTGAATGGGTCTATTGTGTCTGCTGTCAACATTTTCTAAAATTATTAATTCTTTCAGCGATCTCAGGTGTTGAACCAGCCAGTCCTCCCCGACCGACTGAGAAGCCTTGTGTTTTCTTAACATCTTGTTTCTGTACTCTAGGTCTTTTCGTTTAGCGTGTTCAATAATTTGGTTTAATAAATCTAAAGATTGTTTCATGTTATATATTTGACTTAGGTGGAGTTCGCCTTTTAATCTCCTGAAAGGCTATCTTAAACATCTCTTTAACGTCTTCCGTTTCTTTATTATAGGTTTTTTCGCTAAGCCCTAACAGAATATATTCACAAAGCTCTTTTGCTTCCGTCTCAGAGTAAGATATATTTTTGGGTTCGTCGTTACCCCAGAAAGATAGAGAGACTCTTCCTTTTTTTAGAAACTTGACCATTATTCCCCTGTCCGAAGCAGAAGAAACGAAAACTTTTTTATTTTCCTTCATTTGTAAATTCTTGAAATAAATTACTATGCTCAAACATCCCTTTCACCATAAGGTATTTCATTTTTTGCCGTATCTCTGTGGTTTTTTCTACAACCTCTTCTTCTGTTAGCTCTCCCACCTCATACAGCCACTCCGCCTCCTCTGCTTCAAAGATTATTTTAAGGCTCTCCTCTTGCCACCAATCAATGCTTTTCTTATACATTTCTAGCTTTTTTGAAAAATTTTTATCCATTACCCCTCCTCTATTATAAGGTTTGTGCTTTTATTTTTTATTTTCTTTAAATACTTTTCCGCCCGACCCCTTCCTTCGTCTGTGAAATCGAACGCTCCATAGAGCATTTTGCTCTTTTCATCCCTAATGACATAACACCTATATTTTTTTTTACTCATTGTATTGGACAATAATTATTAATATTTATTTATATTATTCCTCAGGCTTGATTATTTCTATTGGAAATTCATCTTTTTTAATAAAGCCTTCGTCTCTCAGATAAATGGCTATGGTTTCCGCCTGTTCTACGCCGACTTTATTGCCGTCGTCATAGATCGTAACTTTATACTTAGTGACTCTAACTTTGATACCATTGATCTCCAAGTCTTTCATATATATGATTACACTTATTAAAAAAATACCCCCCGTTGCGGCGGGGGGTATTTAGTGTGGACAGCGTGAAATTTTTCTGCTATTTATCATTTGTTACTGGGCATGATTCCTCTAATTTCGTCTACCAAGCCGTAAGTTACGCATTCGTCCGCGTCAATCCACCAGTCTTTACGGTCCCAGTTTCTTTTAATTTTTAGCCTTGTAAGTTTTGATCTTTTCGTAAATATGTCCAAGATTCTTCCTTCGATTCTTTTGACAAGCTTTACTTCGTCTTCTATTTCATATGTCTTGCCAATTACTCCAAACGCGGCCCTGTGAATCATTAACCAACACTGATGGCCTATCCAGCGATGATCGCCGGCTTGGAGAAGAATGCCAGCCATAGATGCCGCCATGCCCAACGAACCCGTGGTTATGTTATGACCTGCTAATCTTAAATCTTGAATGAAATCAAACAATTCAAACCCATCAATAATACTTCCGCCGGGGGATGAGAATACTATTTCTATGTCACATTTCGAATCAAGACGAGCCCACTCTGTAAGCTTGGTGATACATCTTCTTACCGAGGCTTCCCCTACTGATCCAGAAAATCTGTAAAGATAATTCTCTTCGTCAATGGATAGCTCTTTTCGCCTTGCTATTACGCCTTTCTCGTGGCTTATTTTAGCGCTGTGAGCTTCATATTCAGCTTTAGCTGCTTCAGCCTCGGTTTTTCTTGCTTCCGCTTCCGTCTTACGGGTTTCAGCTTCTTTAAGTTTTATTTCAGCGGCAATTTCTTCTGGTGATCTTTTTTCTTCTTTTTCTTCGCTCATTTTTGATCCTTATTTTTTGGTGTACCCTTGCAACACTCATAATACGCAGCCGAGCGACCCTTGCAGCGGCAGTCACCATGACAATCGCAAGAACACTTATTTAAATTGCAAAGACCCACTTTGCAAAGCCAGTGTTTCATCTTCCTCCACCACTTTCCGTGGTTGGGATCCTTCTTTGGGAATTTTCCAACTCCAGAGCTCCAAGTGCTACTCATATAGGGTTTCTCCTTTTAGTTTTTGCAAGCACAATTGCAATCGGTCATCGGGCAAGAGTCGGACGAACAACAGTTCGCGTCACTACACGAACAGTTAGGGCATCCGGAGTTCCCCCAGTTACAGCCAATTGCTAATACGCATGCGAAAACGGCTAAAAAAGTAAAAGTTTTTTTCATAAAATAATTCCTTCCTGACTTATATTACACTTTTTTACGCAATAGACACAAAAAAAGCGCGACACACTAGCGTCACGCCTCTTTTTTGCCATACTAAGGTTTATTAAGTCTATTTTCCATTTATTAGTATTATCTTGGGGTAAGTTACTCTTAGCATAAACGGGAACAACTTCTTGGCCGCTTCTCTCTCTGCATCCTTTGCTTCTCCCTTTTCTTTCGGGGTATTTTCAATAGGCATTTCTTTCAGCTCATCTTCTGTAGGCATTGCCACGCTTGAGTCTAGGGCCCACATCATTTTGTTTTTCCGACAGTAATCGACCATCCTTCTCACAGGTACGATTAAATTAAACCCTTCTCCTGCTCCACGCACCAACATCCCTACATATTTTGGGTTAGTATTGCCTCCGACACCATGCTTTAGGAACACCCCGCCTCCACTAGATCCCGGAAAAGCGGTGCATGTCGTTTGGTCGAATATGTGTTTATTTAATCTCTTTAAAATCCTGCCATGCTGAGAGTAGATCCCGTCCGTCATGCTGTTGGCCCCCATTTGGCCTAGCAAAGAGCCAACATGAAGAAGGTCTGTCCCTAGCGGTGGAATGTTTTTATCAAGATAAAAGACTACGCTATCCGTTACGAAATTAAACTTACGGACGCGGAGTAATGCGAGATCGTGCCCATCTTCGCTTTCAGAATACTTCAATACCTCCGCATCCATCTGAAGGCGACCTACGGTTCTGCCGTTTTGACGAATTTCCTTAATAACCACTGGATCTTTAAACTCTACCAAGGTTTTAGGAGAGCCATTGACTAAGACTTTCCTTTCAGAGCGAAGATTATCCACGACATGGGCGGCGGTCCAAATAAAATTTACTAAATTTCCTTTAGAGTCCTTCCTAGTGAAGATTACCCCCGAGCCTTCGCCCGCGCTAAACGCGCCTTCTGATCTGATCGTAACAGATACATTTTGAAGATGTTCTGCGACAGATTGTTTCTTTTCGCCAGCGTTTGAAAAAAGCGCTAAAGAAAAGCCAAGTAAGAGTGTGCTTAATATTTTCATAGTTGTTTTAACCTTTGTATTATAGTGTCAATCTTGTCTTGTTTTTCAATTTTTTTTTACACGACGGCCCTACCTTTGCTTTTCTCCCAGTCTTTTTCGGGTCTATCTAGTCGTTTATTTCTGAGTATACAGGACTTTATGATTTTTGGGTCAAGCCCGGCATTTGAAAGTTGGTAACGTAATGATTCCATATCTTTAGGGAAACATGTGCCACCGAACCCTTTCTTTCCGTCCGGCCCCGGGACCTGAGTGTGTGAGTTGGTAATTCTTTCGTCTAAGCACGTTAACTTTGCGACTTTTTCGTAATCAAGGTCTTTAGCGGAACAAAAACTATGGATCTCATTAAAAAAAGACACCTTTGTAGCTAAAAAACAATTGCGAACATATTTAATAAGCTCCGCTTCTTCTGTCGTAACAAAATTTAGATTGGGTTTATTACTTAGGCTGCCGGTACGGTAAGCGGAATCAAATATAGAATAAAGGTCGTCTCTTACTTCATCGTTTCTTTCGTTGGTTCCTAAAATCCAATTTTTTTGGTTTAGGTAATCTTCGTGCCAGTTTTTTTCCGTCAAGAACTCAGGCATAAACATAACGCCCAGCTTTCTGCAGGTTCCTACCGGGACTGTTGACTTTACTATTATCCTTTCCGGCTCGTAGCCAAGGTCAAGCAATTCGATGACAACCTTATCAACTACAAAAGTTGAACAACTGCCATCATGGTTCATCGGCGTCGGGACACAAACGAAAATAAAACTACATGACTCAACTAAATCAGTCAATTGGAGAGCAACGTGGCTACACTTGTCTGGGTCTATGTCATATATAAATTCGCTTACATTGCTGCTTCTCAGCAAAGATGTTGCTTGCCCGACGTAACCGTTGCCAACTATTCCAATGTATTTCATTGTTATTTAAAGTAATATTTAAGATTTTTTAGATCTGATTCTAGAACCTCGATCTCTTCATCGTACTTTTCTCTATCCTCTGGCTCTAGCCTTGCTCGTGAGAGGAAATCTTTTTTATCCGCTATCTCTTTCTCTAGCAATTCTATGGCTGCTCTTTTTTTGAGTAAGTGAACTTGGCTGCGTGATTTCATGATGTTACCTCCATATGTCTGGGTTTTTCTCTCTTTTTCGTCTCATGTACTCCCTCTTTTGCTTTCTTCTTTTTTCTGGGTCTTTGCTATCATAGTTATCCCTAGCTTTTTTCAAAGATTTTTTACCTTTTTTTGTGCTAAGATATTTTTTTTGAGATTTATATTTATCCTTCTTCATAGTATATCGTCCACCCATGGGTTCCCTTTTCGTCCCGTTTTAAAATTGGGTTTTTTTGTTTTGTATTGGACGATTGGGAATAAAAAATTATTTTATCCACCGACCACAGCGAGGACACTGAAAATAGGTATCCGGAAAATGATGACCACACTTGGGGCATTTTTTAACCTTCGTGGTGGCGAAGGTGGGGCTCGAACCCACATGGCTTGACCAGCCGACAGATTTTAAGTCTGTTGTGTATACCAATTCCACCACTTCGCCATTGGTGGAGGTAACCGGATTCGAACCGATGACATTCTGCTTGCAAAGCAGACGCTCTACCAACTGAGCTATACCCCCACTGGAGCTAGAGACCGGATTCGAACCGATAACCTGCGGTTTACAAAACCGCCGCTCTGCCGTTAAAGCTACTCTAGCCACGCATATATTATATCTTTTTTTTTAAAATTATTGAAATTATTTTTTGAGCTTAAGCAATATAAAGTCTATAATTAATATAAGGAAATAAAAAATGAACGAACACCCAGAGGCAGATATGTACGAAAAATTAGCGACAGAAATGAAGTTTCATGAATCAGATAAGCTCGCGCCCGAGGGGGAAAAAAGGGTGGTTCTTGTTGATATTGATGAAACTATCTGCTTTTACTCAGGAAAACGTCAATACAATTTAGCCGAACCAAGCCAAGAAAATATTGCAAAAATTAACAAACTCTATGATGAAAATTGGCACGTAGTTTACTGGACCGCCAGAGGTGGCTCAGAAAAATCTAAACGAGAAGGGTCATGTTATTATGACTTTACTTGGAAGCAGTTAGAATCATGGGGCTGTAAATTCCACGATTTATCTACCGGAACCAAAGGAGAATACGTGAAACCCCCTTACGATTTGGTAATTGACGACAAGGCAAAAAGGATAGAAGAAATTTAGTAATAATGACTCATGCCAAGGGGGAACCAAGGTGGAGGTCCGAAGTTGCAGCATGTTTAACGCTAACCCGATAAACCTCTGCTGCAACTTTTTATATGGTACGAGCGGAGGGACTCGAACCCCCGACATCCACGGTGTAAACGTGGCGCTCTAACCAACTGAGCTACGCTCGCAAAAAACCCCACCCCCAAGCTATGTTAAACTCGGAGGCGGGGTCTGGAGATCACCGATGATTATTAAACGGTGAATTAATTATCCTCTTTCTCAAGGGTTTGGGGAATTTCCGTTGGAGTAGTTCCTGTGGTCTTAGAAAGAACCTGCGTGGACTGTGAGCTGTCTGCCTCTTGCTCTCCTTGGATTTCCATCATGCTTGTCAAAACGTATCCTGTTAGGCAGAAATTTACCGCCAGAAGAAGAACTGCCGCGCGGGCATATACCGTCTTAACTTGTGTGTATTTATTTTGGTCTGTTTCGCACTTGTCCGTGCTTGTCTCGCACTGTTTTTTGTTTGTATTACTCATTGAACCTCAATCATATATTAAATTTTCAAATTGTCAAATATTATTTTATGGCACTCTTGCTGGGACTCGAACCCAGAACCCTCTGTTTAGAAGACAGATGCTCTATCCAATTGAGCTACAAGAGCTTAAATAAAGTCAAAAACCTTTAAAAACACCAACCCCCCCGTGATCGCTGCAATTATGCTTCCGATAGTTCTGATAAACTCAAGCTTGTGGTTGTGCTTGTCAATCCACCTTTCGTAGTTATCTTTGGGGGTGTCCAGCCTGTCTTCCCATTTTTTTTCCCTTTTTGGGTCCGTAATCATGCTCTTATGATACATCTTTTTTTAAATAAGTCAAGGTTTTTTAATATATCGTCCACCTATAGGGTGATTTTTCCGCTCGTTTTAAAAATCACTTTTTTCTTTTCTGGTACTCCGAGTGGGCCTTGAACCCACAACCTCACGCTTATAAGGCGTGTGCTCTAACCTGTTGAGCTACCGGAGCAAAAAAAATGGAGCGGGTGGTGAGAATCGAACTCACGTTATCAGCTTGGAAGGCTGGAGTAATACCATTATACGACACCCGCGTACACCTCAATAATAGGAGGTCTTTTTATTTAGTCAATTGTTATTAAATAAGTGTAGCGGATAAACGTCACTCTTTTGATATTTTAATTTAAAAATAGCCACGCATAGTGTAATATTAAATAAGAAAGTAGATGACAAGAAAAGGTCTTAAGATGAGACAACATAACCGTGAAGGATACATTGGGATTTTACTTTTTGTTAGATAGGAAAGGAAACTGTTTAAGAAGTTCACTCTTATCGTTAGAAAGATTGTTATAATCTTGGGTCAACTCTTCACCCTCTTTAACCTCTTTGCTGGTCACGAACTCTACGAAGTCGTCAAGGGTCTTGCCCAAAACAAACTCCACATTTGGGTCATTAGAATGATTCAAATAAAAATTAATATTTATTGAGTTAAAGCCTCTAACCGGAAATGGGCGCATTTCGGGCGCGCTTTTAACCATAAAATTATCTGCATATTCTAAAACAAGATCCTCAACCTCGGCTAAATCATCGTCACTAATTTCTATGGGTTCATCAGTTCCAAAGAACTCCTCATTGCAGCACTTGAAAATTTTTGTGCCCTTTGGTATATCCTTTAGGGCTATTACTCCTATGCCTGAAATCCCTGAGACACCAAGCTTGCAAAAGGTTTCGTCTTTTATGTTGCGTAAAAGGTTATTTCTTTTTTTTATTTTTTGAAGACTTTTTTGCTGTCTTTTCAGCGCGTCTTTTTCTTGGTGGTTGTGGCTCATTATTTGTTAACTCCTCGTTTTTTCTCCACCCCTGTCGGTACAGGAAGGCTGCAACTGTGTTGCCAAATTTATAAACATCCTTCTCTGCTTTGTCCCAAAAAAAAGCATGACATAATTCGTGAACGATTGTGTTAAGCTCTGATTTTGCAGTCAAGTGTGGGTTAATGTAAATTCGTGGAGCACTTTCTTCGGGGTCATCACAGTATCCGTCGGCTTTTCCGAAGTGGGCTCTGTTTGGTTTTCTAAAATAAATTTCATACCTTACGCCTTGTGCGTTTCTAAACTTAAAACAGTGATGTTTTTTGCCGCTCATTTTGTTTATTTACATATAATCTCACGGATTATTTTGCGTCTTCCTACCTCATCGTCTGCCAAGTTTACCGGGGTTACCGCTCTGTGTTCTGGCTGCCACTATTTGACTAACAAAGTTTAAGAGATGAAGTTTTTGTTCAACGCCATGAGCCCAGTTAGCGTGGTGAACTAAAATGCCGTTAGGTACAAATATTCCGCTCTTCTCTTCGAAGTCCTTGTTCTCCCACCATAATCCACTTTGATTTTCCTCAGAAAAATTTTTTACTCCATGGATATATAAGCCGTGCGTATAATACCTAGGAGGTAGATACCCCCAATGCATATCTTTATTTTCACTAAGTAAATTGTTTATAGTAGACTGCTCTGAGGTCCCCCAAGAAACATCCTCCGCGGTGTGAGCCTCAAGCCTTAATAAAACTTTTGAGAAAAAATTCTTAGTTCTTTCGGAAGACTTAAGCACAAAGAATCCTCCACACCTTCCGGTTATATCGGAATTATGATCCTTCATAAAACAAATATCTCTATCCCCTAAGCTTTTCGTTAGGTCTTTTTCGATGGGCCCGTAAAATCTGACATCTACATCTGAAAAAAGTAATATTTCCCCCGGCGCAGAATAATTAATACAGCTATTAATAAACCTCTGCTTCTCAATCATCTGCTTTCTCCAGCCGTCTGCAAACAATTCTCCAGAACAAAGTTGAGGAAGTCTTTGTAGCACCAAGGGTACGCCGAACTCGAAAGGAAAAGTTTCTAGAAAGGATTCTTTTAAAAATCTTTCGTGCGAATCGCTGTAAGGTACACAAACTTTCATGGAGATTTTACGATTAAAAACGGATCACTGACGAGCCTCTGAGCCGCGTCACGTTCGACGTGAAAATGTATTTCTTCAGGAGAATTTAGAAGCCTAAAGCTGGTCTCATGAACATCGTGACACTTAGCAAACACCTCTACCGTTTCTTTATACATTGTTTGAGCGTGAAGGACTCGTTTAGTTTTATTGCAGGGGCAACCTCCCGTGGTGTTAACGCAAACTTTTTTAAACAAGTCAACTTGATCCCTAAACAATTTGTGCGCGCCCGTTTCTATCTTTGAGCTATCCATAATTGAAGGAAAGAGCCATTGGTAATTCGAGCGTACGAAAGAATTAAAGGCGTGGTATCCAAAAAAACTATATATTCTTTTATCACTCATAACATTTCTTCATTAACAATTTTAAAATAAAATATAAAAATAATGAAAGCCATAAATTTATTAAAAATAAACCTACATCCTTGTGGAAAAAGCAAGTGGCCACGTTCACCCAAAAGCCTGAGCAAATTGGGCAAGATAGTAACTTTCTTAAGAAGGTCTGCTTCTCAAACGCTATCCACTCCCAATAAGTATTGTCCGAGAAAGTTTCCAAATGTTTCTCGTACTTATCAACGCCCAACAGCTTACCTAAACCAATCAGCTTTACATACTGTATAAAAAAATCAGTTTCGTAAACAAAAAATAAGATATTTGCTATTAAAAAAGGATAAATTATTTCTTCCATACTTACCATATGTTATACGGAAAATTTAATCTAGTCTAACTAATTTTACATCATAAAAATCAAAAATATCAAAGGCGCTTTCGTCTTTTTTGTAGATTTCCTTATAAACTACCGTCTCTATGCCATAGGCAGCTATCATAGTGGCGCAGTGAGAGCAAGGAAGTAACGTGACTGCGATTAACTTTGCTTCGTTTTTCTTAAATAAGGACAAGCAGTTAGATTCCGCATGTATCATGTATTTTCTGCGCTCGTCCCTGTCTTCCCAGAAAATTCTGCCGACAGTCTTGCCTGAAGCTAAACCATTGTAACCTATTCCCACAACCATGTTTTCG
>Ga0209089_10002179_pt1 | contig 17485 bp, 17 predicted proteins | sample ArcticOcean_MG_C_FD_187431 | JGI IMG/M metagenome (GOLD analysis project Ga0209089, IMG submission 187431) | Marine microbial communities from western Arctic Ocean - ArcticOcean_MG_CB2_150 (SPAdes) (version 2) | ecosystem: Environmental > Aquatic > Marine > Oceanic | place: Arctic Ocean: Canada... | reverse complement strand
TGGAGTGTCATACGGCAAAGGTTCTGATGTTCACAAAGCAGCGGTTGTTGGTGATACTGTTGGCGATCCTTTTAAAGACACATCTGGTCCATCTTTAAACATATTGATAAAATTAATGTCAGTAGTGTCTTTAGTTGTGGCACCGTTTTTATTTTAAAATAATTTATAAGGAGTAAATATGAACTATTACGAAACATTATATATTGTACACCCTTCGCTGGAAGCGGGAAGGTTGAAGGATATTATCATGGGCGTAGAAGAAAGCCTGAAAAAGATGGGTGGCGCTCCCCTGGCACTGGAACTATGGGGTAAGAGAAGATTAGCTTATTTTATTGATAAGCAAAAATATGGCACGTATGTACTCCTACACTATAATGGTGAGGGAAAGTGTACCGGAGAATTTGCTGTAGAGCTGGAGCATAACCCCAATATCCTTGCATATTTGACTACATGTATTGAGAAAGAAAATGTGATGGAGCAATCAGAAGATCTGGATACGCAAATAGCAGGAAAATCCCGTGAGGCAGAACGAAGGGAATCACGTTCCTCAGTTACAGAAACAAAAGTATCTGATTCCCCTGAAGCTTCAGTTCAGGAAAGTGATACCAAAGAAGCCACAATAGATGAGACCACATCAGCAGGTGATGATAAACAAACAGAATCCGAAACGGAAACAAAAGAAGAGGATCCTTCTGAAGATAAAAATGCGGATGAGACATCTGAAGTTGAAGAAGTAAAGGCTGATGAAGAGCCCCTGGAAGTAGCTGAAAACGAATCGGATGAGGGAAAACCTGCCGATGATGAAACAGCACCGGAAGAAGATACCGAATCCAAACAAGAAAATGCGGATGAGACTGCCGCAGTAAGTGAAGAGGAATAATTATGGCATTTGTAAGCAATAGAAGAATTTGTATTTTTTGTGAAAATAATGAGCAGAAAATAAATTATAAAGAATTTAAAACCCTGCGGAAATTTATTACCGATCAGGGAAAAATTATACCCGGGCATGTAACCGGCGTATGTGCAAAACACCAGAGACATCTTGGCAGGGCAATCAAGCAATCGAGAAATATTGCACTTTTGCCTTACTCAGTAGATCCGCGGCATTTTTAGGAGAACGCAATGAAAATAATTCTAAAACAATCAGTAGATAGTTTGGGTGGTGAGGGTGAAATACTTGATGTAAAAGCTGGCTATGCCCGCAATTATCTCATACCAAAAGGATGGGCAAAGCAGGCAACCAAAGTAAATATTGCTGCAACTGAAAAAGAAATAGATTCCCGGTTGAAAAAAGAAGCTAAAACCCGTGACAATTTGGAAGCTTTGGGAAAACAGTTAGACAAAATTTCCTTAAAATTTGAGCTAAAAGCAGGCGAGGAAGGAAAATTGTTTGGTTCTGTTACTTCACAAATGATTGTTGATGGCATAGCTGAAAAAGGATATACCGTTAATAAAAAAGAAATTGAAATTGAAGAATCCATAAATCATGTTGGCAAATATTTTGTAGATGTGAAATTGGGTCATGGTTTCAGCGGCAGAGTAAAGCTGAAAGTAACTGCTGAGAAGTAATAGTATAATCTTAATTGTAGGTAAAAAAGCCCTCGTAATTGAGGGCTTTTTTATTTAATATCCATCAGATTAATATCACTACCAGATTTATACATAGTCAAAGAAATAAGAATCTCGTTCTAAATTACCCCTATGTTTGCTCGAGTCAGTTTTCCAATTTCCAGTTTTAGATCTTTTACCTATAAAATTCCTACATCCCTTAATGGAACCGTACAGCCTGGAACTTGTGTAAATGCTCCCATAAACCGAAGATTGCAGTCAGGTTTTGTTGTGGCAGTAAGTGCAGACTCTGGCTACAAGGGAAAAATACTCACTATTGATTCCATCCGTGAAAAAGAACTTCATATTCCTGAAGAACTTTGGCAGACATTGGAATGGATTTCTCAGTATTATATCACACCGCTGGGTCAGGTATTGAAGGCGGCCGTTCCCAATTCATTTTTAAAATTGTATAAACCAAAGCAAGTTCAATTTGTAAAAATTACTCCCAAAGGATTAAATGCAATTTCCAATTTTAAAAATAAAAAGCCTGCACAAAAACGATTATTAGAAGCACTTTCCTGCATTAATGAACCAGTAAAAACAGCATCCCTAACTGAATTTGCATCCTCACCCCACACTGTCTGCAGTCAATTAGAAAAATCTGGACTTATAGAATCACTTTCCCAACCCCAAATTACAGATCCCTTTGAAATTATGGGACCAGGAGAATTTCAAAACATTCAATTATCTACAGAACAACAGGGAGTGGTTGACAGCATCCAAAATGCAGGGAAAGGATTTCATCCATTTCTACTTCACGGTGTAACGGGGTCGGGAAAAACAGAAGTATATCTCAAGTTGGCACAAACCACAGTTGAAAATGGTAAATCTGTATTGGTTCTGGTACCGGAAATTGCTCTTACTCCACAGGTTGCCAGTCGGTTTCGGAAAGCCTTTGGGAGCCGGGTTGCGCTCTGGCACAGCCGAATGACAAAAGCTGAAAAAGGGTGGACTTGGCAGCAGTTAAAAAAAGGGGAATACTCAGTAGTGGTAGGAGCACGGTCTGCCATCTTTGCGCCGCTTAAAAACCTGGGACTCATAATTGTTGATGAAGAGCAAGAGTCATCCTACAAACAGGAAAATCCAGCTCCACGTTATCATGCCCGGGATGTAGCTATGGTTCGGGGTAAACAAGCCAATGCAACTGTATTATTAACCAGTGCCACCCCCTGCTTAGAAAGTTATTATAATGCTCTGCAAAATAAATTTACCTTGCTGAAACTCACCAAGCGTTATGGAAAATCTAAATACCCTGCTGTTGAGTTGGTGGATATGAAAAAAGAATATTTAGACAATGAAAGTCCACTATTAAGTAAATCGTTGATTCAGGCAATACATGGTCGCTTAGAGCGATCTGAACAGGTAATTATTTTGCAGAATAGGAGAGGATATTCCCGTGTCCACCAATGTCTGGATTGTGGTGAAATTAAGAAATGTAAACACTGTTCTGTGGCATTAACATTTCATCGAACAGATAATAATTTACATTGTCATTACTGCGAAGCAGTTGAAATTCCTGAATCCAAATGTAATGATTGTAATGCAGAAAATATGAATTTTTCTGGTTCGGGAACCCAGCGGGTTGAAGATGTGTTACAGCAGCAATTTCCCATGGCAGAAATTTTACGGATGGATATGGATACGGTACGCGGAAAAGGATCCCATATAAAAATTCTGAATAAATTTGCCAATGGAAATGCCGATATTCTGGTGGGTACACAAATGATTGCCAAAGGTCTGGACTTTGAAAATGTAACTCTGGTAGGAGTAATAAATGCTGATTCAGGTTTATTTTTTCCCGATTTTCGTGCAGGAGAACGCGTATTTCAATTAATTTATCAAGTTGCCGGAAGAGCGGGAAGAAGAAATAAACCCGGTTTGGCAATCATTCAAACCTATAATCCAGACGATATTTATATTCAAACAGCAGCCGCTTTAAATACCAAAAAATTCTACAATATATCTTTGGCACAGAGGCAGGAGTTAAGTTATCCACCATTTTCTCGAATTGGGCGAATATTATTTACGGGAAAAAGTAAATTAATTGTGAATGATATTTCCAAAAGGGTAGGCAGAAAATTACAGGGAAATTCAAATTATAAAATATTGGGTCCTACTTCAGCTCCCCTAGAAAAAATAAAAGATAATTGGCGTACACACTTGATTATTAAATCCAAGAGCCGCAATATCAGTAGCCTTCATCAATTTATTCATAGTAAAATTGGCTTTATTATTTTTGAACGAAAATGGAAAGGGGTTCGTATTATAATAGATGTAGATCCGGTATCTATGTTATAAAAATGATGCGCTTTATTTTATTTATTTTCATTTTTGGAACCCTGGCATTTTCGGACACCTTTTCTACTGCACTTGGCGAATGCACCCTTGAAATTTATGGAGGCAGAGTGGAAGATATCCCGGAGATTGTTCAACTATTAAAAGATGAATCTGTAATATTGGTAGAAGAATTGGGGGAAGTTACTCTCAGAACCTACTCAATTTATATCACCAGTAATATGGATGACTTTTACGAGAAGTCAAAGGGACCAGTTCCAGAATGGGGAATTGCAGTGGCTAAATTAAATCCTGACCGTGCCATTTTAAAATCACCGGGAATCGCCAATATTTCTTTTACTCGAATGAAAGAGGTTATCATTCACGAATTGAACCATATTTATATGTTTCGCATTCCCAATTATTACAGCATGCCCTCATGGTTTAAAGAGGGTATGGCCATGGCTGGATCTAATGAGTTTTCGCTGCTACATAAAATTGAAATTTCCAAAGCCTATTGGCAAAATCAGACTATTCCTTTACAACGATTGCGTAATATGAGCATTCATAATAAGGGGAAAATAAAATTGGCCTATGGTGAATCAGCCGCCGCAATAGAAGCACTGCAGTATTATTATGGAGAAGATACCCCTCTGAATATTTTAGATGAAATGCGAAATGGAAAAGAGTTTGGTGAAGCATTAGAATCATCTATCAATGAAGAATATATTGAATTTCAGATTAAATTTGAAATCTATCTGGAGGAAAATTATAATTGGGTATTCCTTTTGCGTTCCGCCAAATATCTATATGTAATTATGCCAGTAATTTTGGTGTTGGGATTTATATACCGGACCCATCGCAATAAATTGAAACTCAAACAGTGGGAAATTGAAGAAGAATTAGAAAATACAGAATGGAACGAAGAACTTCCCAACTAATATATTTATTATTTGCAGGAGGGCTTTTTGCTTCAAGCTCCTATGAAATTCTGCATTTTCCCACGGATGCCCGCAATTTATCTCTGCATAATTCTGCATCCGCTTATGATGGAATATTACTGAGCAATAATCCGGCATCTCTCTCAAAACGTGCAAAGGGGCATACATATTCTTATTTTTACATCCCAGGGAAAATTCATTTTACAGGGTACCAATCTATCTCTAAATCCAATTTGGGGATCAGATCAACAAAGATTTCGATTATGAACTATGGTACGTTTATTGATAGTGAAACGAAAAATAAATCATACGCTTTTGACATTTTAATTGAAACAGGATTCAAGAAGGAATATAAAAATATTACCTCGATTGGAATTTCCGGGGGCTATTTGTTCAGCTCCATTGCAGGTTATCAATCGCAGATTATTTTTTCAAATTTTGGAATCAGAAGCCGATTATTGAGAAAAAGATTAGGAGCGGGATTGTCCCTTGAAAATGTTGGTTTTCTGCTCAAATCCTATACCAATGTTAAAGAACCCATTCCTGTCTTATTGAGAACGGCTATATACTATGAACCTCGCTATATTCCACTCATAATCAATGGAGATATGGTTACTTATTTGGGTGATGGCGATTCGTTTTATTTTTCTGGAGGGATTGAATTAAAGCCGGACAGCCGACTTACACTTCGTTTAGGTAGCAGTAGCCACCGCAAAGGTTATATTACAGATGATTTTTCTTCTGATATTTTTGCCGGATTTTCAGGAGGAGCAGGTTTAAACTTTACCAATATGACTTTGGATATTGGTTTTATGAATTTAGGTCCAGCTGGCTTTATAGTAGGATTCTCCATGTCAAAGAAAGTTGATTAGTACAACGACTTTTCCAAGTTGTTGAGCTTTTAGCCGAGGATAATATTATAATGATTTCATCCATGCCAACCCTCAACAAGCTGGAAAGCATGTTGAACATAATTTTTATATTATGGCAGTAAATATTAGTTTTATAGCAATTACTGTTAAAGCTCCCCTAAACAATAATTGGAATACCTTCTCCGGTATAAAAGCCAAAATTTGCTTCCCCAAATTAGTGCCAATAAATACTGCAATTATTAAAGGGAATAACACTTCAACTTCAGCTAAATAATCAAACTGGAAAAAGAAAATGAATAGGGGAATTTTCCCAGCATGACTCATTGCCTGACAGATGGCTTTATTGGCAATGATAGTTTCTTTAGTAAGTTTTCCCTTTAGAAAAAACGGCGCGATAAGGGGACCGGTGGCACCAATGAAAACAGTGGTAAGTCCACTCACCAAGCCCACGCCGAAAAAATTAGGATGGTCATCTTTAGGTTGAGGGCGGCGGCCAAATAAAAACCAGAGAATGAAAATACCAATGAGAGGTTTGAGAAAATCAATTTTGATTTCTTTAGCCGAATCTACTTGAAACAAGGTTATCAGTATAAAAATAATGAGTGCAGAGAGGCTGAGTCCCAGTATTGCCCCGGGTAGATATTGACGGATGATATCTTTTTTTATATGCTGGCGGAAAACAAAACTACGTGTAAAATTACTCACCAATTGAATGATCCCATGTAGAGCTACCACGGCATAGCCCTCGGGAATCATGATCGCCATGATGCCCAATAGAATGATGCCGCCACCCATGCCTAAAACTGCCGAAATTGAGGAAGTTATAAAAGCGGCAATTATGAGAATTAGGGTATCCAATTAATTACTCAACAACTTGGAAAAGTTATTGAACAGTGCAACATGCTTTCCAGCTTATTGTTATTGATTCTAATATACTTTACTATTCTTGCTCCGATTTTTATTAGACACAGCAGTTTTTATTAATTGAGCACTTGATACTTACTCCCCACTTTTACAAAGGCAGCAATGGCTTTATCTAATTGGTCGATGGAATGGGCTGCTGAAATCTGGACTCGAATTCGTGCCTCTCCTTTAGGTACTACGGGAAATGAAAAGCCGATAACGTAAATTCCTTCATCCAACATATCACCGGCGATATCTTGAGCTAATTTAGCATCCCCCAACATGATGGGAACAATGGGGTGAACTCCCGGCTTAATTTCAAATCCTGTGGATGTCATTTTCTCGCGGAAATATTTGGTGTTTTCTTCCAGTTTATCTCGCAATTTAGTAGTGGATGTTAGCATATCCAACACTGTAATGGATGTGGTAACAATGGCTGGTGCTACTGTATTACTGAAAAGATAGGGGCGAGAGCGTTGGCGAAGAATATCAATTATTTCTTGGCGACCGGAAGTAAATCCGCCAGAAGCACCGCCCAAAGCTTTGCCCAGTGTGGAGGTAATAATATCTACCCTGCCCATAACACCACAATGGTCAATAGAACCTCTGCCGGTTTTACCAAAAAATCCTGTGGCGTGAGAATCATCAACCATTACTAAGGCATTATATTTTTCCGCTAAGTCGCAAATCTTTTCCAGCTTTGCCACAAAGCCATCCATAGAAAAAATGCCGTCTGTGGCAATGAGCCGCGTTCGCGCATTCTGTGTTTTTATGAGAATACTCTCCAATTCTGCCATATCAGAATTGGGATAGCGGTGACGCTCTGCTTTACAGAGGCGAACTCCATCAATGATAGATGCATGATTCAAAGCATCGGAAATAATGGCATCTTCCGGACCAAGAATGGTTTCAAAAAGTCCGCCATTGGCATCAAAACATGAGGTGTATAAAATGGTATCTTCCGTTTGGAGAAATTCGGAAATTTTTCCTTCTAATTGTTTATGAATGGATTGAGTACCACAAATGAAACGCACAGAACTCAATCCAAAGCCCCATTTTTCTACGCCATCTTTTGCAGCCTGAATAAGCTCTGGATGATTTGACAGTCCCAAATAGTTATTGGCGCAGAAATTCAATACAGTTTTTTCATTTACTGTAATTTCAGCCTGCTGTTGGGATTCAATAATTCGCTCCTGCTTGAAAAGTCCGGCAGCTTTTATTGCTGAAATTTCGTCCTTCAATCTATTTTGAATCGTATTCAATTTTACTCCAATTTACTTTTTATACATTTGTTTTAAATCTGGAATTAGATAGTCTTTCATACCAGAATCCAGATCATGTGCAGGTTTCCAATTCCAATCATTTTTTGCTATACTATCATCTGTATCAGCCGGCCAGCTATCCACCATTTTCTGTCTCTTTTCAGTAACTTCAAATCCTATTTGTGCATGAGGGAAAAACTCCAACACCTTTTGCCTGAATTTTTCTGCTGTCGGTGCGAAGGACCTGATATTATAAACTGTACGGGAAATATTTTCTTTTGGTGCGGACATTAGTTGGGTAATTGCCTGAATAGCATCGGGCATGGTCATAAATGGAATTTGAGTGTCTTCTCGAACGAAGCAATTATAGGAATTCCCCTTGGCTGCAGCATGTAACATTTCAGGAATATAATCGGAGGTTCCTGCTGTAGGGATTGTCTTTGATGATATAATTCCGGGGAAACGAATGGAGCGGAAATCTATAAAACTTTTCTGTTTTTCTGCACCCAATCGTTGATAATTATTAGTATAATAATTTCCCAGATGTTCACAATAAAGCTTATTACATCCATACATTGTTGTGGGATTTCGATAGCTATCTTCCTTAATAGCACCGGCATTATTTTTCGTTTCTAAGTTTACTAAACCGTAAATAGCAATAGAACTGGGAAAGAAAAACTTTACAGCATTCCCTTGAGATCGCCCCTGTTCAATTGCCAGATTAAGAAGATTCAAGGTCCCCCCAACATTTACATCATGAGCCGCTCGCGGTGAAAATTCTGCCCGGGTTGACAGCAGGGCTGCCAAATGATAAATTGTGTCAAACTCATATTCGCCATTGAGTTGTTCAATAAGTCCTTGATCTAAAATATTCCCAATGAGTTCTTCATTGGCATACATTGAAATTGAAACATCAAGTGGATTCAAATCCAATGCCACAATATTGACATTGTTTTTTTTATGCAGAGCTGTGATGAGTCCATGACCCATTTCACCGTTAGCGCCTGTAATTAAAATAGCTGGTTTTCGCATGAATCGATCCTTATTTCACAATTGTTGAAGGGCATAATTTACAAGGTTTGCAATCATTCACGCTTGGATTGCATCTTTCCAGAACAATAATTTTTCCTATGCCCAAAATCTTTATAGTTACTGTTCTCATTATATTTATTAATTCTTGTGCTGAGAACAAGGAAATTGGTATTTCTTCAACATCAATTAATATTGGCACAAATTCAACATTTGATATTATAACCTGGAATATAGAAAACTTCCCAAAACAAGATGAAATTACTGTGAATTATTTGACAGAATTAATTGATATGATGAATGTTGATATTGTAGCCATGCAGGAAATTGGAGATGAATATTATTTTAATCAATTGGTAGCTCAATTAAATGGATGGAGTGGATTTAGAACAAATGGATCATATGGATTGGCATTTATTTATAAATCTGAATTAGTAATAAACCGAATTGAAGAAATTCAATCATTAGATAATTATAATTTAACACGGACTCCTTTGCTTATGGAAGTAGAATGGGGAGGTGAAATTATTTATATTATTAATAATCATTATAAATGCTGTGGTAACGGAACCATTGAAGATGAGTATGATGATGAAGAATATCGCCGACTCCAATCCTGTATTCTTACCAAAACTTATATTGATTCCAATCTGGATGGTGAAAATGTTATTTTGGTTGGAGATTTGAATGATGAACTCAGCGATCCGGATTCAGCAAATGTATTTATCAATTTTATAAATGACAGTGACAACTATCTTTTTGTAGATGAAAAAATAGCATACGGCTCTTCTTCAAACTGGTCGTACCCTTCTTGGCCCAGCCATTTAGATCATATACTTATAACAAATGAGCTGTTTGATGAATTTGAAAATGAGGGTTCTTCTGTACAGACCATTCGGCTAGAAGAATACCTCGATAATGGTTGGAGCGATTACGATAAATATATTTCAGATCACCGTCCTGTTGGATTAAGCTTGAAATTTTATCCATAATGAAATAATCATCTATTTTTCATGGTATGTTCAATACGCTAAATTCTGTAGCTTAAATTCAATCAAAAATAAGGATTTCAATTGTCAAAAGGTGTAACCCCCAAAAGTGAAGATTATGCTCGCTGGTACACGGATGTAATTACAAAAGCAGAGATGGCTGACTATGGACCTGTAAAAGGAACCATGGTAATACGACCATACGGTTTTGGTGTATGGGAAAATATAAAAGAGACATTTGATAAACGCTTTAAGGAGACGGGACATGTAAATGCCTATTTTCCATTATTTATTCCCAAATCGTTTATATCAAAGGAAGCCGATCATATAGAAGGCTTTGCCAAGGAATGTGCTGTGGTAACCCATACCCGGTTAAAATCAGCCCCTGATGGAAAAGGTGTGATAGTTGATCCAGATTCAAAATTGGAAGAAGAGATAATTGTCCGCCCCACATCTGAAACGGTGATATGGTCTATGTATAAAAAGTGGATTAATTCTTACCGTGACCTCCCCATATTAATTAATCAATGGGCCAATGTGGTACGTTGGGAAATGCGCACGCGATTGTTTCTGCGAACCAGTGAATTTCTCTGGCAGGAAGGACATACTGCCCATGCCACTGAACAAGAGGCACGGGATGAGAGCAAACAGATGCTGGATATTTATCAGGAAGTGTTGGAGCAAGTTTTAGCCATTCCGGTATTAACAGGACTGAAATCAGAAGCTGAACGATTTGCTGGAGCCGTTGATACCTATTGTATCGAAGCCATGATGGGAGATAAAAAAGCACTTCAAGCGGGAACATCCCATTATCTTGGTCAGAATTTTGCCAAGGCATTTGATGTTAAATTCCAGACCGAAAATAATACAGAAGAACTGGTCTATGCCACAAGCTGGGGAGTAAGTACACGATTGGTGGGGGCTCTTATTATGGTGCATGGTGATGATAAAGGCTTGCGACTACCTCCAAAAGTTGCACCGGTACAAATAGTGATTATTCCAATTATCAAAAATGATAATAGTTTAGCTGAAATTGAGAAATTTCTACATCCTTTCCTTACAGAATTAAAGAAAATTGGTATTCGATTTAAATTAGATGACAGGCAAAAAATTTCACCCGGGTTCAAATTTAACGAATGGGAAATGAAAGGGGTTCCTATTCGAGTCGAAGTTGGTTCGAGGGACATGGAAAGCGGCACAGTTTTCTGTGCCCGCAGAGATACCAGTGAGAAAACTTCTTATAAACTTGAATCTGCTGCCTCAACCATGAGCCAGCTATTAGAGGAAATTCAAATTAATATGTTCGATCAGGCATTGGAGTTTAGGGAAAAGTATACTTTTTCTGCTGACAACTATGAAAAATTTAAAAGTTTGATTGAGAAAGGCGGGTTTATACGCTGTGGTTGGGATGGCAATCCTGAATCTGAAGCAACCGTTAAAAAGGAAACCCAAGCTACAATTCGTTGTATCCTACTGGATGGAAAAATAAAAGATAAAAAATGCATCTATTCTGGAAATCCCGCTAAACATGAGGTAATATTTGCCCGAGCATATTAATTATCCACAAACAATTTTTAATTAGTATTTGTGTTGATTGCTACAAATGCCATTATCCTAAAAAGAATACCCTATAGCGATACCAGTGTTATTTGCCGCGCTTTTACCGAGGATTGGGGAAAAGTGACCATCTTGGCAAAAGGCGTCTTAAGACCAAAAAATATTACCGGTGCATTATTAGAACCAGTTAATCATGTTCATATTCAATATTATAATAAATCGAACAGAGATATTCAGATTTTAAAAGATGCAAATTTTATTCAACAGTATCCAATAATAAGAAATAACTTAAGTAGAATTATATTGGGATTGGCAATTGTTGAAATTATTGATAAGGCAACTCTGGACTACAGCCCCTATCCCGTTTTATATCGTCTGGGCTGGAGGGTACTTGATAAATTGAATGATGAAACTCAAAATATTTGGCTGGTATTCGCCTTTTTTTTATATCAATTATCAATTCGATTGGGATTTATGCCAAACCTGAAAAGCTGCAGCAAATGCAATTCAGTGATTTCCCATGGTGGCATTGATGATTATACGGGGGAATTAGTATGTGAAAAATGTGTAACTCAAAGCCAAATTCATTTGGAAGAAAACAGTTTTGCTGTACTTCAAAAAATAACCAGTTTACATTTAGATGATTTACAAACATTAACAATAAAAAATAATAGTATATTCAACCCCATTCGATTTCTGGACATATTTACATCCTTTCATATTGAAGGGTTAAAACGAGTAAAATCAATGGAAATGGTTCGCAAATTAATCAATGAAGAAAACGTTAAAAATAATTAGATGAGATACCAATATACCAGCCCGGGGTTTAGACAAAGATTTGCCCGCCCAACTTTTACTATTCCAAGTGGGGTTAAACTGCTTGTGATTATAAATATTGTCGTTTTTGTTTTAACTGAACTTTCGGGACAGAGAAATATATTATTCAGCTCCTTTGGATTAGTCCCCAATCAAGTTTGGTCTAATTTTAAAATTTGGCAGCTATTCACTTACCTTTTCATTCATGGTGGTTTTATTCATTTATTTTTTAATATGTTTGTTTTATGGATGTTTGGAAAAGATTTAGAAATGCAGTGGGGAAAAAATGAATTTTTACTTTTTTATTTTACCTGTGGAATCGGAGCAGGGTTAATGACAGTGCTGTTTAGCATTAGTTCAATTATTCCCATTGTTGGAGCAAGCGGCGCAATTTATGGTTTGCTGGTTGCTTATGGATTTACTTACCCCAATCGAATGGTGTATTTATACGGACTTTTCCCTTTAAAAGTAAAGTTTATGGTGCTTGGTCTTGGAGTTATTGCTTTTTTTGCATTCTTATCTGCTAATCAGTCAAATGTGAGCCATATTACTCATTTATCAGGGATGATAATTGGAGTACTATATATCTATTTCATTTTTAATTGGAAAAATATTAAAATGGAGTATTATCGATTACGTTTAAAAAATTTGAAACAAAAAACTTCAGATCAAAATGATGAAGAAGTTCAAATGAAGAAGAAGGTAGATGTAATATTAGATAAGTTAAATGATTCTGGTTGGGATAGTTTGACGGAACAGGAAGAAAAATATTTAACCCGGGCAAGCAAGCAGCTTTTTGGAGATCGCCCACCGAATTAATTTACACATTAAATTTAAAAAATATTAAATCCCCATCCTGTACAATATAGTTTTTCCCTTCCTGCCTGATTTTCCCCGCCTCTTTTAATGCTGCCTCAGATTTATACTGCATCAATTCTGCAAAGGAATAAATTTCTGCCTTGATAAATCCTCGTTCAATATCTGAGTGAATTTCTCCAGCTGCCGTGGGTGCTGATATTCCTTTCGAAATTGTCCATGCCCGTACTTCTTTTTCTCCGGCCGTAAAAAATGTTTCCAGACCCAGTAGGTCATAACTGGCATGAATGAGTTTATCCAATCCAGGTTCATGTAGGTTATATTCTTCAAGAAAAAATTTCCGTTCTTCATCTTCTAAATTAGAAATTTCTGCTTCCAATTTTCCACATAATCGAATAGCGGCATTCCCTCTTTCTTCTGCAAAATCGAATAATTTTTGTAATCCCGCACTCCTTTTTTCAGACATGATTTCATTTTCATCTACATTTGCTACATACAGAGTTGGTTTATCGGTTAAGAGAGAAAGGGGTTTAATGAGTAAGCGTTGATCAGAAGTTAATTCGATGTCATGGACCAATATACCTTCATTCATTTTTGGGAAGACAATATCTATAACAAGCAATTCTTTCTTAGCATCTTTATCGCCTATTCGTGCATTTTTTTGTAGTTTCTCCAAGCGTTTATCCACGGATGAAATATCCCTGATGAGCAGTTCCGTTTCAATGGTTTCAATATCCCTAACTGGGTCTAAACTTCCTTCTACGTGGGTGATATTATCTTCTTCAAAGGAACGAACTACATGTAAAATGGCATCTACATCACGGATGTGGGATAAAAATTGGTTTCCGAGACCCTCCCCCTTGCTTGCACCACGGACTAGTCCTGCAATATCCACAAATTCTACCGTTGCAGGAGTAATGGCTTTGGGATTAAAAATTTCAGCGAGATCTGCTAATCTTTTATCTGGAACCTCAACTATCCCCACATTTGGATCTATGGTGCAAAAAGGATAATTTTCTGCAGGTATGGCAGATTTGGTGAGTGCATTAAATATGGTAGATTTCCCAACATTGGGCAATCCTACAATTCCGGCTTTCAATCCCATGGTAAAAATTACAGAGAATTCAATATCAATTTATTATAATCAATTTTTCAATTGTATGAATTGCTTTGTGGTGGCAGAAATAGGTCTTTAAATTTTGTATTCTTATTAATCAGGAGATTTAACAAATATGAAAGATTGGGCAGTAATTTTGGGTTCATCCAGTGGATTTGGTGCGGCAACGTGCAGAGCACTTGCCTCAAGGGGAATTAATATTTATGGAATTCATTTAGATCGAAAGGCAGCCATGGATTCCATAAATGCTTTGGTTGATGAATTAAAGAGTAATAATGTGGAAGTCCATTTTAAAAATATGAGTGCCACAGATGTAGATAAACGAAAAGCTGTAATAGAAGAATTAAAATTGATTGGTGATGTACGAGTGAAAATTCTCATGCATTCTCTTGCCTTTGGTGCATTAAGACCAGTGATAGATATGGATGCGTCAAAAACACTTCAACAGCGGCAAGTTGAAATGACATTAGATGTTATGGCCAGCAGTATTCTTTATTGGTCACAAGAATTGTTTCAAGCCGGATTACTGCAAAAAGGATCCCAAATTTTTGCCATGACCAGCTCTGGCGGTCATCGCCAGTGGAAAGCTTACGGTGCTGTTTCAGCAGCTAAAGCCAGTTTGGAGTCATATTGTCGCCAATTGGCATTTGAATTTTCTGAACATGGAATAGCAGCCAATGCCTTACAGGCTGGAGTTACAGATACCCCTGCTTTGAGGAAAATCCCTGACAATGAAAAAATGATTGAATATGCTTTAATGTTAAATCCGGGAAAACGCTTAACAGTACCTGAGGATGTGGCAAAAACAATTGCTATACTTGGGCTATCTGAAAACACCTGGTTAACAGGTAACACCATCCGCATTGATGGCGGTGAGGATATTACGGGGTAATAGTTTTTTGTTTTACGGCTTTATTCGATTCAGTAGGAATTTTATTCCTAATTAACTCCATAACCTTTCTATTGTCATCTGAAGGGAATAATTCGAAAGCTTCCCGCGCTTCTAAAACAGCGTCATCATACCATTCCTTTTTTGCATAAGCCACAGCTAGGTTATGGTGAGCTCTTGATTTTAACCTGATTTGGGAATAATCCAATTTTTCATTTTGAGAAGAAAGATTGTGAATTACAAATTTAAATTCTAAAACAGCTTTTTCGATCTTATCCCACTCATAGTACTGAATTCCTCGTTCCATAGCAAGTTCAACATCGCCTTTACATCCAAGGGCGATAATAATTATCAGGGGATAAAAATATTTTTTCAATGGTTATATCTTGATTTTCGAATATGAATTAGTGGGTAAAATTTCCATGCATTGATTCTGTTAAAACAAGTAAAATTACAGAATAAAAATTAAAAGACCGAACCTTGGAGACGGCACATAGGTTCGGCCTTTTTTGTTAACTATAGGAGGAAGGAAGTTAACTAACTAACTACATAAATATTACCGGGTTTTCTTAACAGCTGTCAATCAGGAAAACACTGATTTTACTTGTAGGAAATATCTTACAATTAGTTAATCTTCAAGTTTGTAATCAATTGCATAATGGATAATATCGGAGTTAGTTTCCAAATCTAGTTTTTCTAAAATTCTGGATCGGTAAGTGCTTACAGTTTTGGGGCTGATTGAAAGATTTTTAGCAATTATTTTTATTGAATCACCTTTTGCAATCATTTTTAATACTTCAAATTCTCTATCCGATAAATATTCGTGAGGTTCTTTATCGTGCTCATGGTAAAGATCAGTAGCCAACAGTTCTGCAACTTCCTGAGTAATAAATTTCCTGCCATCATTTATTTTTCGAATAGCCTTCACAAGTGAACTGGAAGCGGTTTCCTTGGTCATATAACCAGAAGCGCCGGCTTTCATTGACCGCATGGCATACTGTTCTTCAGAGTGCATGCTGAGCATTAATACAGGGATATTTTTATCATGTTTTTTAATTTGCTTCAGTGTTTGCAGGCCATTTTGCCCTGGCATTGAAATATCCAGTAATATCAAATCATATTTATTTTATTTATTTTTCCATATAAGTTCAAGGGCTTCCATCCCACTGGATGCTTCTGCCACAACATTCATACCTGCAGTACTATCAATTATCCGTTTAATACCCTCTCTCACAATTAAATGGTCATCAACTATTAAAATATTAATCATCTTAATTGGCCTTAATTGGTAATTCTAAAATTATGGATGTTCCCTCTTTGAGTTTACTTACAATTTCTAACTTTCCTCCCAAGATAGAGGCACGTTCCTTCATGCCGAAAATACCAAAGGAGGCAATTTTATTTTCAATATTCTTTGCAGAAATTCCTTTGCCATCATCTTTTATTTCTAATTTTATACAGGGCTTTTTAATATTTAAATTGACTTCAACTATTGATGCCTCTGCATGGCGTGCAATATTGGTGAGGGATTCTTGGGTAATTCTGAAAATTGTTGTAGAGTGCTCTTTTGAAAGACTTTCATCATCACCAATCAAATTTGTTTTATACTCTGCATCTGACCTTTTTTGAAATTGAGATACTTGCCATTCGATAGCTGACTTTAATCCAAGATCATCTAAAACTCCTGGGCGTAATTCCTGGCTAATTCTTCTGGTTGTTTTAATAGTGTGGTTCACTAATTCACCCAATGTTTTTAACCGTCTTAATATTTCAGGATCTGTACCCTCTACACTTAGATTTTTCAGATAATCAATATCCATGTTAATACTGGTGAGATTTTGTCCCAATTCATCATGAATTTCCCGAGCGATGCGGCCACGTTCTTCTTCTTGGAGATTTTGTAAGTGTGATGATAGTTTTTTAAGCTTTTCCTGATATTCGCGAATTTGTGTGACATCATGAACTGTACCAATAGTTTTAATTAAATTACCCTGCGAATTTTGTATAAATTCAGCCTGTTCGCTGAGATGCTTTATTGTACCATCCTTTAATTTAATTCTAAATATTCCCCTATATGGCACCATTTTCTTCTCTGCCTGAAGCCAGCTACTTTTCATCCAATTTAAGTCATCAGGATGTAGATATTTCCAAAATAAACTTGGTAATATTTTTTTTGTTTTATTAAGTTCAAATATTTTCCGCAATTCTGAAGACCAATATATTTCTCCAGTTTGATGGTTTTCTTCCCAATTTCCAAGCCCCGCTATTACTTGGTATTTTTTCAGCCGATGCTCACTTTTTTCAAGCTGCATCTGTGTATTGTACAATTCAGTAACATCCTGTGCTGATCCGTTCATTATTAAAGCCTGACCGCTGTCATCATAAATTATTTCAGCCAGGGCATGCATA
>Ga0209089_10002172_pt1 | contig 17516 bp, 12 predicted proteins | sample ArcticOcean_MG_C_FD_187431 | JGI IMG/M metagenome (GOLD analysis project Ga0209089, IMG submission 187431) | Marine microbial communities from western Arctic Ocean - ArcticOcean_MG_CB2_150 (SPAdes) (version 2) | ecosystem: Environmental > Aquatic > Marine > Oceanic | place: Arctic Ocean: Canada... | reverse complement strand
CTTTCTAAGTAATTATAATTACTTAGAAAGCTTTTACACTTAATTACTAATAAGAATTTACGCTTAAAGACTTATATAACACATGTATAAAAACAGCCTCCCCAAAAGGAGACTTTGTTTATTATTACAAATAACATTATAAACAAAATAGTAGTAATATAAAAAATACATCAAAATTTATTCTTTTTTTCGTCATGATAAATATTTTTTGTTGTACTTTTTCATATTTGTTATTAAATATCTACTTTCCAAACCATTTTACATGAATTGTTTGTACTCCTTTTTCACCAAATTTGACACGATAAAATCACCTATTTTATTAATAGGAATCTTATTTTTTCACTCTATTAATATTTTCGCAATTGAAGTAGATATTAATGAAATTATTGTTGATGGGTGTACTGATGACACCGCATGCAACTATGACCCACTTGCCGATACAGATGATGGATCTTGTTCATATGATGATGCAGACGGAGATGGGGTTTGTGATGATGATGAAATTCCGGGTTGCACTATTGCTGTAGCATGTAACTACAATCCAGATGCAACGGATGATGATGATAGTTGTGATTACACAAGTTGCTATGTTTTTGGCTGTGACAATATATTTGCTTGCAACTACGACCCCTTAGTTGACATTAATGATAATTCCTGTGATTTCACAACCTGTGCCGGTTGCACTGATATTACGTCTTGTGATTATGACTCCAGCGCTACAATATCTGATGCTGCTTCATGTTTGGACTATACTTCTTGTTATGGCTGTATGAATTCTGAGGCTGACAACTACGATCCCACTGCTACTATTGACAATGGGGTTTGTCTTTATTACGGGTGTGATCTTTTTGTTGCATGTAACTACGACCCTAATGCAAATTCCAATGATGGTTCATGTGAATTCACTTCATGTGCAGGTTGTTTAACGCCTACTGCATGTAATTACGACTCAAATTTTATTTACCACTTTGCAGCCGATTGCATTTTCCCAGATATAGGTTATGATTGTTTTGGAGTTTGTTTGCTAGATACAGATGGTGATGGGATTTGTAATATGTTTGAAATCCCTGGTTGTGATGACTCTGAAGCTTTAAACTATAATGAAGACGCTACAGATGATAACGGAACATGTACCTATCCTGTCCCAGGATGTATGGATGGAAGCGCATGTAACTACGATAACTCAGCAACAGTTGATGATGGATCTTGCGAGTTCACATCTTGTGTTGGTTGCACAACCATTCTAGCTTGCAACTATGACTCAACTGCGACTGTTCACGACTCTAGCGCTTGTGAATTTCCTGATCTTGGATATGATTGTGGTGGGGAATGTGTTATTGATACTGACGGAGATGAGGTTTGTGATATGTTTGAAGTAGTAGGATGTACTGACAGTACTGCTTGTAACTATGACGAAACAGCAACTGAAGAAAACGGATCCTGTAATTATCCTGATCTTGGATATGATTGTGGTGGAGTTTGTCTTATTGACACGGACTTAGATGGAGTTTGTGATATGTTTGAAGTCATTGGCTGCATGGATAATGAGGCCTGCAACTTCGACTCCACAGCAACAGATGAAAGTGATGCTTGTACTTATGCAGATGAAGGGAGAGATTGTGACGGGAATTGCCTTGAAGATGTAGATGGAGATAATGTTTGTGATGATGATGAAATTCTAGGGTGTACTGATAGTACTGCTTGTAACTATATTTTAGTTGCAACTGATGATGATGGTTCATGTACTTCCCCTGTCACTGGTTATGATTGTGACGGAGTTTGTCTTGATGATACTGATGGAGATGGGGTTTGTGATATGTTTGAGATCCTGGGGTGTACCGACACTAGCGCCTGCAACTTCGATGCAGATGCAACTGATGATGACGGCTCCCAATGTACATTCGAAGGTGATGTGTATGACTGTGATGGGAATTGTCTTTTTGACATTGACGATAACGGGGTATGTGATCAACACCAAATAGATGGGTGTACAAATAGTTTTGCTTGTAACTATAATCCGTATGCACTAATTGATAACGAATCTTGTGAATTTACTTCTTGCATCGTTTTCGATTGTGCTGACCTTACTGCTTGTAACTACAATCCTGATGCTGATTTCGACGATGGATCCTGTGTATACGCAAATTATCCTTACGACTGTAATGATGAGTGTGTAGAGGATAATGATGGAGATGGGGTTTGTGATATTAATGAAATATTCGGATGCCAAGATTCTTTAGCATGTAACTACAATCCAGAGGCGACGGATGACTGGGGGGACTCATGTACATATGACTGTTTCGGATGTATAGACCCTGCGGCATGTAACTTCGACGCAACTGCAACTCTGGATGGCGGAAATTGTGATTATGTTTCTTGCCTAGGGTGTAACGATAGTGATGCTTGTAACTATGACCCTACTGCAACTCTAAATGATGGTTCTTGCGAGTATCTAGATGAGTGTGGCGTATGTAATGGATCGGGAGCTGTACTCGAGTGTGGATGTGCTGATATACCAGAAGGCGATTGTGACTGTGACGGAAGTCAGTTAGACGCAATAGGCATATGTGGTGGAAATTGTGGAGAAGACGTTGACGGTAACGGAGTATGTGATGACGCAGAGGTGCTGGGATGTATGGACTTTGAAGCTTGTAACTATGACGCAACAGCAACTTTAAGTATGGGTTGTGTCTTCATTGAATTCGGGTATGATTGTGACGGTAATTGTATTTCAGATACTGACGGAGATGGTATTTGTAATCCATTTGAAATACCTGGTTGTAATGACGCTGATGCTTGTAACTATAATCTAGATGCAACTGACAATAATGGAACTTGTGTGTTCTGTGGTGAGGGATGTAATAACGCTTGTGGATGTATGGATTCTACAGCTTGTAACTACGACCCTGATGCTGAGTACGATGATGGTACTTGTGAATATATTACTTGCACTGGATGTCTTAATGAAGATGCATGTAATTATGACCCTGAAGCAACCTTAGATGATGGTTCATGTGAATTCTTATCTTGTATTGTATTTGGTTGTACGGATAATGATCCAAACACCATTGGTGGTGTGGCGTGTAATTACGACCCTGATGCTGATTTCGACGATGGATCTTGTGTATACGCAAATGCTCCATACGACTGTAATAATGAGTGTGTAGAGGATAATGATGCAGATGGGGTTTGTGATATTTATGAAATATTCGGATGTCAAGATGAAGGGGCATGTAACTATAGTCCAGATGCGACGGATGACTTGGACTCATGTACATATGACTGTTTCGGATGTATAGACCCTTCTGCATGTAACTTCGATAACACAGCATCCCAAGACGACGAGTCTTGTACATTTGATTGTTATGGTTGTACTGACATTAATGCTTGTAACTATAATGGGGCTACAATCGAAGATGGTACTTGTGATTATGATTGTTATGGTTGCACTGACGATAGTGCTTGTAACTATGATGCAACAGCAACTCTGGATGACGGCTCTTGTGAGTATTTAATTTGTGTTGGATGTATGGATCCTTTGGCATGTAACTTCGATGACACAGCCTCCCAAGAAGATGGCTCTTGTGATTACACATCTTGTTACGGATGTATGGACTTAGAATCTTGTTTCCCTGACTTTACAGCTACTCAGGATGACGGAACTTGCGTATACCCTGAATTCGGGTATGATTGTGAAGGGAATTGCTTGGTAGATTCCGATGACGATGGAATCTGTGATCCATTTGAATTTCTCGGGTGTATGAATATCTTGGCTTGTAACTATGATCCGGATGCTATAAATGATGATGGTTCATGTGAATTCTTATCATGTATTGTATTTGATTGTACTGACATTAATGCTTGTAACTATGAACCGACTGCTGATTACGACGATGGATCTTGTGAATACGCAAATTATCCTTACGATTGTGATGGTGTTTGTCTAGAGGATAATGATGGAGATGGGGTTTGTGATATTTATGAAATATTCGGTTGTCAAGATGAAGGGGCATGTAGCTACAATCCAGATGCGACAGATGACTATGACCCCAGCGTCTCATGTACATATGACTGTTTCGGATGTATAGACCCTTCTGCATGTAACTTCGACGCAACAGCAACTCTAGATGACGGAAATTGTGATTTCACCTCGTGTCATGGTTGTACTGACATTAGTGCTTGTAACTATGACCCTACTGCAACTTTAAATGATGGCACTTGTGATTATGATTGTTATGGTTGTTCTGACGATAGTGCTTGTAACTATGACGCAACAGCAACTCTGGATGACGGCTCTTGTGAGTATTTAAGTTGTGCTGGATGTATGGATCCTTCGGCATGTAACTACGATGACACAGCCTCCATAGATGACGGCTCTTGTGAGTATTTAATTTGTGCTGGATGTATTGATCCTTTGGCATGTAACTTCGACGCAACAGCAACTCAGGATGACGGCTCTTGTGCATTTGATTGTTATGGTTGTAATGACGAGAATGCTTGTAACTACAATAGTGAAGTAACAATTTTTGATGGTACTTGTTGGTATGCTAATATTGAGTTAATTATACCCGCAAATGCAACGGTTGAGTGTAATGATACTTATGAAGGAATTCCTGCAGTAACAGGAGGGTGTACTGAACCCGTAATTACATTTATTGATTATGTTTTCCCAGGTGCATGTCCTAATACATCTACAATATTCAGAGTATACACTGCCTCTGACGATATGGGTAATTTCGCAACTGAAATTCAACAAATAGATATTGTTGACACAACTGCCCCTACCCTCAACATACCTGAGGATTATAGTGTCGACTGTGAACTCGATATTATTTTAGACGATGCAACGGCAACAGACAACTGCTCTAGTAATATTACGATTGAAGTTTTAGATGAAGTATTAGGAGATATAGAAGGTAGCTACACAATAATAAGAACATTTACAGCTACTGATGAATGTGATAACACAGCCGTCGAAATTCAGACGATTACCGTAAACGGGATTTGCTTGAACTATGGTTGTACTGATTTATGTGCTTGCAACTATGATGCTGAAGCTGTAAATGACGATGATTCTTGCATCTATGATGGATGTAACGGCTGTACTTATAGCACAGCGGTAAACTATGATGCTTCTGCTAGTATTGAAGATGGCTCTTGTCTCTTTGAAGGATGTATTGATAGCGCATTTTCTAACTACAATCCTTTTGCTAATGATCAAGGACTTGACATATGTTCTGACAGTCCAGGTAATGCTGACTTCACTGGAGATGGTGTTGTTCAGTTGCAAGATTTACTTGAATTAATTATCGCATTCGGTACTGAAGCTCCTACTTATGGTGGGCTACTTTGGGTACAAGAAGCTTGTATAATTGAACCATACTCTGATGAAGTACTTTTAGAGGGTGCTGGGTTTGAAGAAGGAGATGAAGCTGCGGCTTGCTATCCAGATGAAGGTTGTATGTATCCTCTCGCTTTAAACTATAATGAAGACGCTACTAGTGATGGAGGTTTTTGTGTCTTTCCTGGCTGTATAGATAACGAGGCCCTAAACTTCAACTCTATTGCTAATATCGATGACGGCACTTGTAAATACTCTCCATGCCCTGACTTAAATGGAGATGGGTTAATTCAGGTTCAGGATTTAATTAACTTCCTACTAGTTTGGGGAACTGAATATTGAGTATCCTGAGTCGCTAGAATAAATTTACTATTAAAATCTAAAGAGCCCTGCATAATTTATGCAGGGCTCTTACTTTTTGGTTGTGTAAGGATAGGTTCGGGTGTACTTTTGTATTCTACTTTTTCATTTCATGGGAACTACTGAAATAATATTCATTTTCGTTATTTACCTTCTACTTTTCGGGTCGAAGGGTATACCCTCGTTAGCAAAAACTATGGGAGAAGGCGTTAGACATTTCAGAAGCGCTACAGATGAAATTCAACGTGAAATATTAAAAGGAACTAACAATATCAGCCGTGACTTTAAAAAGGCAACTGACTTAAGGTCTAAACCACAGTCAGCAGATTCTAAAAATAAGCCAGAGAAAAACGAATCGCAGGAGAGTAAGGATGATAAAAAGGAAGCAAGATCCGATTCATGAGTGAAATGATAAACAGCCCGTGTGTGCTACAATTGCTTAGTGTTGATATGGGGGCTATTTATCTTGTTTGTTATGTGGTGTATATTTGGCTTGCATTTAGATAAAGATTAAATTCGCAAGTATGAGTGTTCACAAAGAAGCTAAGCGCATCACCACACAGGTGTTGCACGAAATGAAGGAAAATGGCGAGCGTATCGCCATGCTTACTGCCTACGATTTTTCAATGACCCGCCTAGTGGATCAAGCTGGAATAGATATAATCCTTGTAGGTGATAGTGCCTCTAATGTGATGGCTGGTCACGAAACAACGCTGCCCATTACGTTAGACCAAATGATATACCATGCATCCTCAGTTGTTCGAGCAGCAAAAAGAGCGCTTGTGGTAGTCGATTTACCTTTCGGAACATACCAAGGAAATTCTAAAGAAGCTTTGAATAGTTCAATTCGGATCATGAAAGAAAGTGGTGCGCACGCTGTAAAGTTAGAAGGTGGACGTGAGGTGAGAGAATCCATAGAGAGGATATTATCTGCTGGAATTCCCGTTATGGGGCATTTAGGTCTGACACCTCAGTCAATCTACAAGTTTGGCACTTACACCGTTAGAGCTAAGCAAGAAGAGGAAGCTCGCCTATTAAAAGAAGATGCGCAAATGCTCAACGACATAGGCTGTTTCGCAATGGTCTTTGAGAAAATCCCTGCCAGTCTTGCTGGAGAAATTACCGCGGCCGTTGATTGTCCTACTATAGGAATCGGAGCCGGTGCAGATTGCGATGGACAAGTACTCGTCCTGCACGATATGCTTGGAATCACTCAAGATTTCTCTCCTCGTTTCTTGCGTCGATATTCTGATATTGGAGACCAAATGCTTGGCGCCATCCAAAACTACGTTTCAGACGTCCGTTCGCGTGACTTCCCATCTAAGGATGAGCAGTATTAAAAAAAAGAGCTTTGATTCGAAGCGAAAGGACGCTTCTCGAAATTTCGTGCGTCAACCTAAGAAGCCCATCGTAATGAGTACGGCTTCTACTCTCCAAGTTCTTTACGAGGACAATCATATTATAGCAGTAAATAAACGATCGAGTGATATCATTCAGGGAGACGGAAAAGGTGATAAGTCATTGTGCGAGGTCGTTGCCGAATACGTTGCTAAGAAATACTTAAAGCCGGGCAAAGCCTTTATCGGTACTGTACATCGACTCGACCGCCCAGTTAGTGGAGTAATCCTTTACGCAAAGACCTCGAAAGCTCTCTCTCGCCTGACCACAATGTTTCGCCATAGAGAAATACAAAAAACATATTGGGCAGTGGTAAAGCCCACGATTAACCCGCCAGAAGATCACATAGTCAATTACCTTAAGAAGAACTCCAAACTAAATAAAAGCTACGCACACTCACGCCCCGGTGACGATAGAAAAGAAGCCGAGCTTATGTACAAGGTCCTAGGCCAAAGCGATCACTACACCTTCGTGGAAGTTCTACCTAAATCTGGACGGCACCATCAAATTCGCGTCACATTAGCATCCCTTGGCTCACCCATCAAAGGTGATGTAAAGTATGGAGCGAGAAACATTAACGACAATGCTTCGGTGCACCTTCACGCGCGCCGCATAGACTTCATTCACCCAGTAAATCAAGAAGCCGTAACCATCATCGCTCCTCCTCAAGAAGATCAACTTTGGGATGAATTTATAGCCCTCGATTTAAAGCTACAGAAATTGCTTAACAAGAAGTAACAAAGGTTACTTGGGGGTGGGCGAAGATTAGGTAAATTTGGCATTCAGAAAAAAACAAACATGAGTACTCCAGAACACGTAAATTGCCTAATCATTGGATCGGGCCCATCAGGATTCACAGCAGCTATATACGCGGCACGTGCTGACATGAAACCAGTCTTATACCAAGGGCAACAGCCAGGAGGACAACTCATGGAAACCACCGAAGTGGACAACTTCCCTGGGTACCCAGATGGGGTTAACGGACCTCAGATGATGATAGACTTAGAGGCTCAGGCGAAGAGATTCGAAACAGACGTAAGATCTGGTTGGGTTAATAAGGTGGACTTCTCGGGTGATCTGAAGAAGGCATGGGTTGGAGATGGAGATGACGCCGTTGAGATTCACGCAAATACAGTAATTATTTCAACTGGAGCCTCTGCTAAATGGCTAGGGTTAGAAAACGAGATTAGACTTAGGGATATAGGTGGAGGAGTAAGTGCTTGTGCGGTTTGTGACGGATTCTTCTATAGAGGACAAGACGTGGTGATAGTAGGTGCTGGAGACTCTGCATGCGAAGAGGCTTCATACTTAGCTAAGCTTTGCAATAAAGTAACGATGTTTGTTCGTCGTGATCAGATGCGCGCCTCTAAAGCGATGCAACATAGGGTAAACTCAATAAATAACATTGAAGTAATGTACAACACTGAAACTGTTGACATTCTTGGCTCTGATGGAGTAGAAGGCGTTCGATATCGAAATAATGTTAATGGTGAAGAATCAGATATTACTGTTACTGGTTTCTTCGTTGCAATAGGGCATATACCTAATACAGACATGCTCAAGGGTTGGGTAAATCTAGACGAGCAAGGATATATCATCCAAGCAATACCGGGCACATCACATACAAATGCAGAAGGTGTGTTCTGGGCTGGAGACTGTGGGGATAAGGTTTACAAGCAAGCTGTAACGGCAGCTGGTTCTGGATGCATTGCTGCCCTTGATGCTGAAAAATACTTGGCTGATAAAGGAATACATTAACATCATCTGAATCAGAGAATAGAATGAAAAATTTAAAAAGCCTTGCTCTTATTGTGGCAGGGCTCTTTTATGTTCAAGATTTTTCTAGCCAAACTATACCCAATGAAAATATAGACGATATTCGAAAATATTCGAAAAATGATTTGCTCGGCCGAATCCATCCTGCTCCTCCTCTCTTTTCCGAAGTACCCATAATTTACGCTTCTCGCTCAGGAATACTTCTTCGCACAGAAGTTTTAAATGCATTTGACAATCTTCAAAAGGCTGCTGCAGATGAAGATATAGAGCTAATCATACTAAGTGGTACTCGTACATTTTCACATCAAAAATCTATCTGGGAACGCAAATGGGAGCGTCCAAGGTATATGGGCTGGGCAGATCTAGAAAAGACTCGCGATATATTATCTTATAGTTCAATGCCGGGAACATCACGCCATCATTGGGGTACTGATATAGATTTAAATTCTCTAGAAAACGAATACTTCAATTCGGGCGAAGGACTAAAAGTTTACGACTTTCTAGTTAGATGTGCTTCTGACTTTGGTTTCCATCAAGTATATACTGAAAAGACTGAGGATTACAAGACAATATCTCGTACCGGATACGAAGAAGAAAAATGGCATTGGTCTTATTTACCTATAGCAAATGAAATGCTTGAAGAATATAATTATTTAATCTCTACTGAAGACATAGATGGTTTTAAAGGGTCTAGCACAGCAGACTCACTTAAGATAATTATCAACTATGTAAACGGTATTTTAATACCCAAGTAAAACTTACCATAAGCTCTATATGACTGAGAGAATAAAGAATCTAATACTAATGCACTTCGTGGTGATCATTTTTGGTTTTACCGGGATTTTAGGCAAACTAATTACTATCGAAGCTGTACCTCTAGTCTTTTGGAGAACTGCTATTGGTGCTGTTACAATTTATTTGTGGCTTAAACTACAGAATAAAGTAACTAAGAAATCATGGGCCACTATAGCTAAGCTCGCTGGTGTAGGGATATTAATAGCCATACATTGGGTGACATTTTTTGCTTCAATTAAAGCCAGCAACGTCAGCATCGCTCTTACTATGCTTGCTGTAAGTCCCATGTTTGTGGGGTTTATCGAACCTATTTTTTTTCGAAGGAAAATTGATCCAAAAGAAATTTTTATAGGATCTGTTGTTATTGTAGGTGTCGCTATAACTTTAAAATTTAGTAGCGGATACGAATGGGGCGTTTTCCTAGGACTCATCTCTGCATTATTTGCCTCTTTATTTGCAACAATAAACGGTGTTCTGGTAAAGGAACACGACGCTAGCAACCTGTCATTGGTAGAATTATTCTTTGCGAGTTTAGTGATTTTTCTTTTTATGGCTGTTCGAGGTGAGGTGGGGTTGGAATTGATCGCTATCGATATTATGGATTGGGTATACATTATAATCTTAGCGGTAGTTGCCACATCATTTGCTTTCATCGCGTTTACACACGTTATGAAAGTTTTCACTCCCTTTACAACTACTGTAGCAATAAATCTAGAGCCTATATACTCTATAATACTAGCAGTATTAATCTTCGGAGAAGAAGAAATTATGGGAATTCGATTTTACATTGGCGCCACCTTAATAATAGGAGCTATTATTATTAATACTATCTTAAAAGAAAAGAAATAGTAATAAGGAAGGGGTTTTCGATACGATTCTCGTTAGTTTATCAATCTTAACTGATGTGAGTATTACATTGCAGTCATGAAAATAATCATTCCAGAATACAAGATCGAAAGAAGAGTTAGGGCGATGGCGCATAAATTATCCGATGAACATAAATTGTCAGGGAATGATAATACGCCAGTAATGATTTGTGTTTTGAATGGGGCCTTTATTTTCTTTTCTGATTTAGTAAAAGATATGGGTATAGAAATCGAGGTCGATTTCATTCGCGCAAAATCTTATAGTGGTATGGATAACTCAAGAGGGGTGACATTTACTAAAGAAATAGAAACTGATCTCACCGGGAAGAGAGTTTACATAGTTGACGATATGGTTGACACAGGAAAAACTATGAATGCAGTTTTGGATAAAGTAAAAGCATTAAATCCTTCAGAAGTTAAGGTTGTAACTCTTGTTGATAGGAAATCTGGAACTTTTAATGTTGACTACACGTGCTTTCCAAATATGGGCGAAGAGTGGTTTGTGGGATATGGATTCGACCTAGATGGTCTATGTCGAAATTATCGAAATATTTATGACTCGAAGAGTAAATAGTTAGGTTATTTACGTGGATTAGATATGCCGAGTCTTAAACTAGAGGATATGCCAAGGCTTTAAATCATAATAGTCTTATCTTACAAGTCTAAATCTAAGACTCTGAGATATTTTATTTCTTGTATGTGAATATCTGAATTAGACCATTATGAAAAATTATATTCGCACACTTTCATTAGCAATACTATCAATACTATCAATGGATAGTTCAGCACAATTGCCTAACGGTAGTATCGCTCCTGATTTCACTGCCACCGATATTAACGGTGTAGAGTATAATCTCTACGAACTACTTGATGCTGGCAACACTGTAATACTAGATTTCTTCGCTACTTGGTGTACTCCCTGCTGGAGCTACAAAGAATCGGGGATTTTAGATGATATTTGGAACATCTACGGTCCAAACGGGACAGGAGATGTCTACGTTTTTTCTTTAGAGTCTGACGGTTCCACTAATTCAGCAGATCTATATGGTACAGGGTCAAATACAATTGGTGATTGGGTGACGGGGACTCCATATCCAGTTTTCGACAACATGCAGAGTATATTTAATGCATACGGAAACACATATTTCCCAACGATCTATACCGTATGCCCTGACCACACTTTAGTTGAGTCTGGTCAAGCGTCTTTCCAAGGCCTCGTTAATGCGATTTATACGACTTGCGACATGGATCCTCCTGTATGCGCAATACTTGACATCTCACCTGGACCACAACTTGCATGCAATCCATTGACGAATACATACACGCAACAGCTGATTCTTTCCTACGAAAACCCTCCAAGTTTAGGTCTTTTTAACGTGAACGGGACCTTTCACGCCATCACCAACAGTCCGCAGCTCATCTCTTTGGCCAATACACCCGCAAATAGTGAAACTGTGGACGTTGAGATATTTGTCAATACTGAAGAAACTTGCTCTGCAGACACCCTAAATTGCTACACTCAAAGGGATCCATGCTGTGCTTTGATTCGTTTGCAATACGTCAATCCCAACTCCAATGTAATTAAGGTGAAGAACACCTCGGGTTGTGGTGGTGATATAAGTGAGTGGGGGGTGTCTTCTAACGGAGTTTATAACTCCTTTGATGAGCTTTCTGGAAGCCAGAATCTATACTTAGATGCAGGTGCAGAAATGCAGTTGGCATGGATAAATTGGGATGCTGACGAAACATTTGGCGATTTACAATTGTACGGACCCACCAACGTATTAATGGACTACATACAATGGGGAGGCTCAGGAAGCTTAAACGAATCTGTTAGCTCGTCGCTAGGTTTTTGGGAACAGGGGACTTTCGTTAATGCCCTCCCTCCTTTTGAATATATAGGGGATGGATCTCATGGATATGAATTTTGGACAGGTGCGGATATCCCTTGTGAGATTTTAGATGTTGAAGTCGTTTCATACACAGATTGCAATCCAGCCACAGGAGATTACTCAGTCAGCTTTACTGTTGATTACACAGGCGCGCCTGAATCAGGTGGGGTTTCAGTAAATGGAAATTCGATTGTACTTCAAGAGTCAGGTTCGACTTATGTTATTGACATACCGTCAAATGGGGTTTGGCTTAATCTAGATGTAAGCTTCGAAGATGAACCAGCATGTTCTTTCTTCTTAGGAAATGCGGTATACGGTCCTAGCTATTGCTATGTAGATCAAGGTTGTCCCACAGACTTAAATGGAGATGGAAGTATTACCGTAGCTGACGTATTAACGATACTCTCAGAATTCGGATGCACATTGAATTGCTCATACGATGTTAACGGAGATAATTCAATAACGGTTAGCGATGTCCTTGACATCTTATCAACGTTTGGAGATATTTGCGAGTAGAATCTTTGAGAAGATGTTAATCAAGATTATAATAGTATGATCTTACAAGTCTTAAAATCTAGTCAATGAGATATTTCATTACTTCTTTAGCTTTTTTATTGACTGGTTCATTTTCATCTCAGGTTTTGACGTTGTTTGACCCTCAAACCTTGTACGATGAAGATGGTGGCCTTTTCGAACCCACTGTAGTACGAGAGTTGTACATTAACTTCGAGAATGATGACTACCACAACATCTTGACTGAAGGGTTTTTTAATAATCCTTCAATGAGAATTCCTGCTTCTGTCACCTTCAATGGGGCTACACTTGATAGCGTAGGTGTTAGATATAAAGGCAACTCAACATTCTGCCTGCCATACCAACAAAATAATGTGAAGGTGCCATATAATCTAGATATGAATCACTGGATATCTGGACAAAAACTTATGGATTATAATAAAATCAAGTTGGCAAATGCTTGGCTTGACCCCACGTATTGTAAGGAATATATCGCTAGCCGTATCTATAGAAAATACTTACCTACACCAGAAATAAATTTAATAGCTCTACATTCTCAAGGAAACTACACGGGCCTTTATGTAAATACAGAATCTATAAACAAACAATTTTTAGATAAGCATTTTGGTGAAAATGAAGGTGTGCTTTTTAAATGTGATGGAGCAGGGGTGTTTTGTGATGAAAATGGAAATGGGACAGAAGGGGGGACACCATCTTTAGCTCACCTGGGATCAGATTCCACGAGCTATTATGACAGTTACACACTAAAATCTGAGCATGGATGGGGAGAGTTGATGAGCCTGATTTCAACGTTAGAATTTACTCCTGATAATATTGAGGATGTAATCAACATGGACAGAGTTATGTGGGCGATGGCAGTAAATACCGTGACAAATAACTTAGATACCTACAATGGCTATTACGTTCACAATTACTACCTATACCAAGATGTAGAAGGTAGATTTCAAATGATACCATGGGATTTAGACAATTCTTTCGTGGGTGCTATATTAGGTTTTAGTTTTTTCAGCCCAAATGATCTATATCATTTCGACCCTTTTTGGGGAGGTTGGGATAATTCTGACTACAGACCTTTGACAGATTTAATTTATAACACTCCTATTTATAGAAAACAATTTATCGCCCACATCAGAACGATCATGGAGGAGTCGATGAATCAAGATGAGATAGCACAAGAAATAGGTTCACTGCAGGAAATAGCATCTTCTTTTGCCTCAAATGATTCAAATGGATTGTTCAGTATGGAATACTATACTTCGAATGTACAAGAGGCTTTCTGGGCCACCGGGTTCAATTGGGGTTTTGCGGGGATATTGAGTACAATAGAAGAAAGAATGGCGTTTTTATCATCCCATGCGGAAATAAATGTTCCAGCTCCCATCTTAGGGAATCTAAGTGTTGTTAATGGAGTGGCTCAGATTGCTGCCTATGATGCTGATGAGATTCAATTGCGCTGGACCACAAATTCAATTGCCAGTAATTTTCAATCTACAGTTATGGTGGATGACGGTACCCAAGGAGATGAATTCGCCTCCGATGGTATTTTTTCTATCCCTATGCCAAATGAGGATGGAGCCGATATTAAATTTTATATCAGAGCCACAAATTCTGAAGCCATGTCGCTTTCACCTGCTAGAGCTGAATATGAGTATTATCTCTATGGGAATTCGAGTAGTGTTAGCGACCCCTATTTTTACACTACAACAAATGATGTCGCATGGGAGATAGCTCCTAACCCTGCTTCAAATTCATTTGCACTAACGAATTGTCCCTTAAATACAAATTTTATAATTTTAGATTTTCAAGGTAGAGAGATCTTGAATGATCTATGGGTTGGACACTCCATAGATATTAGTGAATTTTCTACTGGAGTTTATCTCGTCAAGGTTAATTTACCCACCGTGCAATCAACTAAAAAGTTGGTTATAAGGTAAAAGGTAGATAATTGGATTTGAACCCACGTCCCCTAGCACAAAGTTTCTTTTCAATGGCTTTTTATCTCACTTCTTAGAGTATATTGACTAGTGTTATGAAAAAACTACTACTCATTTTGTCAATTGGACTTATTGGATCCGTTTTTTCTCAAGGGATTCAACTAGAGCTTGATGCTTTTAATCGATCTATACCTACTGCTACTTTTGGAGGTCAAACCTGGAGAGGTCCATCTTGGGTCGATAGCACTTTCAATGACTCAGTAGCAACCATGTACCCCAATGTATTAGCTTATCCTCCATCTCCAGATGTTTGGGATTGGCAAAACGGATGGTTTTATCCTCAAGCATTATTAGATACGTGCTGTGTAGACACAATTTCTTTAGGTTGGGGACAATTAAATGCCACCGTCATTGACATCACACCTGAAAACTTTCAAAATGCTTTAGATCAGATTGGAGCCGAAGGTCTTTATTGCTTAAATATGATTAGTAGTAGCGTGTCTAAGCAGCTGGCGGATATACATTCTGCTAAGGACAATGGCGTTGGGTTGGAAAGAATGAGGCTCGGAGACGAAATGGGAAAAGCAGGCAATGAGCATAGTATTAGTCATTTTCCAACTGCTGAAGATTATGCTGCAGCATGTGATGTTTATATCGATTCAATAAGGGACATACTTCCAAACACTAAAATAGCAGTCTCAGCTGGAAATTTCGGCGCTTCAAATCCAAGGGCTCAGTTTTGGAATGACGCTTTATATGACATGACAAATAAAGCGGATGCCTTTAGATGGTCAGCGTTTTTTTACTTAAAAGAATCAGACACCTTGTTTACAACCAAACAATTACTAGCATACGCTTTTGATCAAATCCCCACATATGAACAGGTCAGAGGATTTCAAGATACAACTGCCAATTTACAAGATTATGAGCTATGGGTAGGATATGGTATTACGGATAATACTGTGGATAAACGATATTTAAACAGATGGAGTTTGGTGTTAATGTTTAGTGCCTCTCATCACCTCTTCTTAAACAATAATTTAGTTGAAGATATAAGTATGTTTAATGTCGGAGGAATTTTTGAAAATTGGGACGCGTTAGATACTCAAAATAATTATAGAAAAAGAGCTACAGGCGTTTTTGCCGCTATTTGGAATAAGGCAAAATTGGGTAAAAACAGAACGACTAAAATTGAAACACCTAATAATTTAATTGACACGGTCACCTATTATAATGACAATAATGTTTCTAGAATCGTTGACTATCCTAAACTTTTTGGTTGGAGATTTGAAAATGATTCCACCTTTGAATCAGCTGTTATCTTAACGAACATTTCAAGCGACACACTTGTGGTTTCTGTCGACAACCTACTTACGGGTAATGTTACATGGGAAAAATGGCATTCAGATTCTTTATTTGATGTCATAGACAGTGACAATTATATTAATTTACTTACAGATACTGGAGCAACAAATATTGTATTACTTCCATATTCTATCAACGTAGCTACAAGCAATTGTCTCAATGATGAAAACGGTGATGGTTTATGTGATTTAATATGCCATGAAGACTTAAACTCAGATGGAATTGTAAGTGTCCAGGATTTATTGTATTTATTGAGTGAATTTGGGTGTGCCTCATTATGCGAATACGATATAAATCAAGATGGTTTTGTCGCTGTTGATGATTTATTACAAATCCTTGGTTTGTATGGAAACACTTGTGAATAAACACAACAATGAAAAACTTTAAGTATGCTTTATTTGAGGTGACAATAGTTTTTATTGGTGTCAGCTCTGCTTTCTTTTTAAATAATTGGACTAATCAAAAAGATAGATCAATAAAAGAGATATATTATACCTCTAAGATAATTGAAGATCAGTCTTATAACATTACTGAGATGCAAGAAAGAATAGAGATGGATACTACTAATATTAGTCGATCTTATCCTCTGATTCTAGAATTATTCCATAACACACTTCCGGAAGACTCAATTGTAAGCGTTTTAAATCTGATGGGAACTTTTGGGAGAATTAATTTAAAATTCACGACATACGAAGAAATAATAACTAATGGTGATTTTAATATCCTATCAAATGACTCAATTAGGAGTATGTTTATTGAAACAAAAACGCTTTATGAAGAAATAATTATAAGTGAGGAATTCTACGAGGAGTTTTTTCAAAATTTTATCGTCCCATATTTAATGAATAATTTTGATATGTTGTCTGAAAAAGCAATAAACAACTCTATCGCACAAGATTTTAGGCTCACAAACCATTTTGGAGCAAATGTTAGTTTCAAGGAACAATTGGTAGAAGAATATAAAAAATTATATGATCATTTAATAGAATTTCATCGACTATTAATTAGTTCAAAAGAAGAATTAGTTAATACAAATTAATCAGCCAAGAATTTATAGAATATAGTCACACACAATTACCAGTAAACAATAAAGGCCTTGCTTGCGCAAGACCTTTTTGTTTTATTTGGATGGATAATGGGAGTACTCGCTTCGCTCGTGATCCCGGTATTATCTGTCGGGCCTTCAAAGAAAACAAAAAGGGCGGAGGCCTTCGGCCTACGACACTTTTCTTTTATTGCGCATTCGCGTAATCAA
>Ga0209089_10002170_pt1 | contig 17530 bp, 18 predicted proteins | sample ArcticOcean_MG_C_FD_187431 | JGI IMG/M metagenome (GOLD analysis project Ga0209089, IMG submission 187431) | Marine microbial communities from western Arctic Ocean - ArcticOcean_MG_CB2_150 (SPAdes) (version 2) | ecosystem: Environmental > Aquatic > Marine > Oceanic | place: Arctic Ocean: Canada... | reverse complement strand
CATCCCACAAAAACTTGTTTGAAGATTATTTTGCATTGTCGCCATTATACTTTTATGACGACTTGGGAGTTAATAACTTCGTCTAAAATGTCGCTATGAATGGAGTTTTTATTACAGGCAGTAATACAGAGGTTGGAAAAACCACTGTTGCTGTTGAAATTATTAAGCGGCTTAGCGAGAAAAGACACGTTAAAGTTCGAAAGCCTGTTGAAACAAATTGCGAGCTAGTAGATGGAAGCTATGTCCCAAAAGACGCTATCGCGCTCAACAAGGCATGCGGCTCAAACGAGGCTTTAACGATAGTTTGCCCTAACTGTTTTGCACTTGAGGCGAGCCCTGAAGAAGCGAGCGCAAGCATTGGAAAACCCTTAAGTCTAGATGATTTGGTGCGGGCTTGTAATGACGATATTGGCAATAGCTTTGTTTTTGTTGAGGGAGCAGGCGGACTTTACTCTCCAATTGCAGAAAGATCACTTAACTCTGACCTTGCTGCTCGTCTTCACTTGCCAGTCATAATTGTTGTACGAGACGAGTTGGGCGCTGTATGTCAAGGATTGTTGGCTATTGAGGCCGCAAAGAAAAATAATCTAAAAATTGTGTGTCTTGTATTAAACGAAATTAATTCAAATACGCTTTTTAATAAAGAGTCTCTTGCAGCATATACAGATGTTCCAATACTTCCATTTTCAAAAGACAGCTTGGAGTTTTTTTATTCTGAGATTGAAAGCCTAATCTAAGATAGTTAAGTTTGGCTTCTGGTTTTTTTGATTAAGCAACTCTTCTTTGGTGTCAAAAAACATTCCTTCACCGTTCTCTTTGGCATAAATAGATAATACTGCATTACAGGGAACGACAATTTTTTCAGACTTCCCGTTAAATCTTGCTTTAAAGCTAATGGACTCATTGGTTATTACTCGGCTCTCTGTAGCTGAGGAGTCAATGTTTAAAACAATTTTGCCCTTGCTTGCAAAACCATCAGGAATCGAAACCCCCGCTTTTTCAGAGTTAACTAGTATATGAGGCGTAAAACTAGAGTCCTCTATCCAATCACAGTATGCTCGGATTAAATAGGGGACTACGCCTGACATAAGCTCTTTTAATTAAAATCCTTTTCAGCAAAAGTTAGGCTTTCATGAAACCCTTCTTTTTCAAAAAGTCTGTTTGCGTAATCCATAATTGGCTTTGCTTTTTTGCCATCTAGAGATATACCTAAAAGATCAAGACGCCATAGAATAGGAGCGATACAAACATCAACAAGAGTCATTATTTCGCTTTTAAAATAAGGCTTATGAGAGAACAAAGGTAATAACTCTATAAGATTTCCATGTAGAGTTTTTCTTGCAGCCTCACTTTCTTTTTTGGCGCCATGTAGAATTTTTTCGACAAGCTCATACCAACAGCCTTCTGATCTTGTGAAACGATAAATTAGAAGCCGTTTTTCAGCTTTCTCAATAGGGTCAACTGGTAAAAGAGGAGGAAAGGGAAACCTCTCATCTAGATATTCCATAATTACAGAGAGATCATATAGAACCATTCCTCTGTCAAATAGTGTTGGAAGAGTTTCACAGGGATTGAGCTCTAAAACCTCTTCTGGCATCTCATCAAACTTAAGCTCTATCACTTCTCGCTCAATTAACTTGTGAGCCATAATAAATCGAACTGCATGTGACTCAAGCTCTTCAGAAGCAGCATAGAGGGTCGTTGAAGACGGATTAGGTTTAGATAGCATAGTTTTTGCACCAAATTAAAAAAAAATAACCTTGCCGATTAGAGCAAGGGATGTAAAGATAAAGATTGTATCAGATATTAGTCGCGCGGCCTCCATATGCCGTACTTAACATCTTTCCAATACTCTTTTTTAAGCATATAGGCAAGAATAAACAGGATGCCAAGGAATAGTAGTACCCATTTACCTAATTTCAGGCGGATTAGCTTCGCTGGTTCACCAACGTAGTCTAAGAAATTTGTTATATCAAGAACGCTTTGGTCGAACTCTTCTTCAGATTGACTTTCTCTTAATGACCATAAGATATCTGGCATAGAGGCATTTACCAGAACTTTATTGTTTACCCCAAAAATTCTCTCTTCATCATCATAAAAGCTTCGTAGGTAAGTGTAAATCCAGTCGGTTCCTTTTGATCTTGAAACTAAAGAGAGGTCAGGCGGGACGCCTCCAAACCATTTCGCTGCACCATCTTCTGGCATAGCTGTAGTTATAGCTTCCCCTACTTTATTTCCAGCAAACATTAGATTTTTAGCAACATGCTCTTCGGTTAGGTTTAGGTCCTTAGCAATTCGATTGTAACGCATCAAGCTTATCTCATGACAGCCTGAGCAATAATTCATAAAAAGTTTTGCGCCATTTTGTAAGGAGGCTTCGTCAAAAATATCAGTATTTGCATGATCCAAATGAACCTTACTGGCAGCAAAAATGTTTACGGAAAAAAGAAGAACAGATAAGCCAACTATTAATTTTAATTTTATTCTCATATATATTATCCAGTAACCCGCTCTGGAACCTCTTTGGTTTTCCCAAGAGTGCTAAACCAGGGCATTAAGATAAAAAATGAAAAATACAAGGTCGTAAAAATACGAGCCAGTAAAACATATAAAGGGGTAACCGGTTGAACACCAAGCCAGCCTAACATAATAAAGCTTACAACAAAAGCTCCAAGAATCCATTTATAGATTGGGCTTCGATAGCGTATTGATTTAACTGGGCTTCTATCTAGCCAAGGAAGGAGGAAAAACACTCCAAGTGCTGCAAACATTCCTAATACTCCAGGAAATTGTGAGCCAAATAGGGGAGGAATTGCCCTTAATACAGAGTAATAGGGAGTTAAGTACCATAATGGTGCAATATGTTCTGGAGTTTTAAGTGGGTTAGCCTCGATGAAATTCGGAGCCTCAAGAAAATACCCATTTAGTGCTGGCGCATAAAAAACAACTGCACAAAATATCCATAAAAATCCAACAACAACAACACTATCTTTAATTGTGAAGTATGGATGAAAGGGGATTCCATCTTTTGGAATACCGTCAGCATCTTTATTTTTCTTTATTTCAATTCCATCTGGATTGTTTGATCCAACGTGGTGAAGGGCAACAATATGCAAAAAAACAAGAACAACAAGAATAAGTGGAATGACAACAACATGTAATGAAAAGAAACGATTTAAAGTCGCATCACCAACAGCATAATCACCCAAAATCCAAACTAATAGATCTGGCCCTACAATGGGAACTGAGCCAAAAAGTGAAATAATTACTTGAGCGCCCCAAAACGACATTTGCCCCCAAGGCAAAACATAGCCCATGAAAGCCTCAGCTAATAAAAGAATATATAGCACCATGCCAAGTATCCATATCAATTCCCTCGGCCCCTTATAAGAGCCATATAAAAGGGCACGCATCATATGAAGATAAATTATTACAAAAAAAGCAGAGGCCCCTGTCGAATGCATATAGCGTATAAACCAGCCCCATTCAACGTCTCTCATAATATACTCAACTGAGGCAAAAGCATACTCTGCGTCAGGCTTGTAGTGCATAGTTAAGAATATCCCAGTAACTAGCTGCATTATAAGCATCACCACTGCTAAGCCACCAAAGAAATACCAGAAATTAAAGTTTCTGGGGGTGTAGTATTCTGCCAAATGCTCATTAATAACTTTAGTTAATGGAAACCTTTGGTCTATCCAACTTTGTTTATTATTCATATTTTCTCTTATGTTTTTTGTTGGTCAACTCCAATACGAATCAATGAATCAGTGACGTATTGATACGGAGGTATTACTAGGTTAGTTGGAGCAGGTACACCCGCATAAACTCTTCCAGCAAGGTCAAACTTAGAGCCATGACATGGGCAATAAAAACCACCTTTCCAACTGTCTCCACCAAGATCAGCTGCACCAGGCTCTGGTCTATATGTTGGAGAGCAGCCTAAATGCGTGCAAACCCCAACGATAACAGCAACACTTTCTTTGTTTTTGATAGCTCGAAAATTAGATGTTACATAATTTGGCTGTTGGTTTTTAGAGTTGCCTGTACCATCTGGATCATCAAGGCTTTTAATTAGGTCTTCTGAGTCAAGAGACTCTAGTGCTTTTTCATCACGTTTAAATATCCAAACAGGTTTTTTACGCCATAAGACACGAACAAGCTGACCAGCCTCTAATTTAGAAATATCAACATCTATAGGCGCTCCAGCCGCTTTAGCTTTAGCTGACGGTTTCCATGTTGATAAAAAAGGCCATGCTGCAAAACCAACACCAACTGCGCCAACTACACTAGTAGCTTTGGTTAAAAAACGTCTTTTCTTTAAGTCAATTGTTTGTTCGGACATAAAAAATTTTTAAGATATTAAGATAAAAAGCCGCACCATTATAATGTAAATGGTTGATATTTAAAAGCAAAAAATGACTCAAATGCCTAGTAGTTTTTTTTATCAACCTTAATGCTGATTGATTTTATATTTGAGAGGCCTTCGATTTTTTTAATGAAAGAGAGAAGTTTTGTTTTTTGTTTCTCAGCGCGAAAGGCTATGGACGAGTTTTTAGCTAGTAAAGTAACCTTTTGGCCGTCTAAAAAGCAAAGGACTAGGCCTTTAAATTGATCAGAAAACTGCGCCTTAAGTAGCGAGTTAAAATGATTGTGTTCTTTTGCCTTTTCAAATAAAGAGCTTAGATTGCTGCCAACTTTAAAATTTGTAGGGTTTCCTTTTGTTTTGTCTTGCATATATGAGAAAATACCCCAGTTTTATTAATTAATGTCTTTGTTTTCTATATGAGTATTATAAATAATGTTTTATCAAAAGTTTTAGGGTCTCATAATGACCGGCTAATAAAAAAGTACAACGGCCAGGTTTCTAAAATTAACTCCCTAGAAGAGAAGATGCGCTCAATGAGCGATGATGAGCTCATCTTAATGACAGCCGCTCTAAAAGAGAGGCTTGATAATAAAGAGACTGAAGAAAGCATTCTAGCTGAGTCTTTTGCTGTCGTCAGAGAAGCAAGCCAAAGGGTTTTAGGCCTAAGGCACTATGACGTCCAGCTTATTGGAGGCATGGTTCTTAACGAGGGTAGTATTTCGGAGATGGGAACTGGCGAAGGAAAGACTTTGGTCGCAACCCTTCCGGCCTATCTGAACGCACTTGGCGGAAAAGGCGTTCACATTGTCACTGTGAATGATTATTTAGCAAAGCGCGACGCGGAGTGGATGGGAAAAGTATTTTCTTTTCTTGGGCTTTCTGTTGGAGTAGTTGTTACAGGAATGACTGGTGATGAAAAACAAAAAGCATATTCTTGTGACATTACTTATGCAACAAATAACGAGCTTGGATTTGACTATCTTAGAGATAACATGGCTTTTTCCCAGGACCAAAAAACACAGAAAAAACTGTCATTTGCAATTATTGACGAGGTTGACTCGATCTTAATCGACGAAGCTAGAACGCCATTAGTTATATCCGGGCCTACAGGCGACCACGCCGAAGTTTATAACGCAATAGACAAGATGGTTCCAAGCTTCACCCTTCAAACCGAAGTTGGAGAAGGAAAGGAGGTCGAGGTTTTGGTTGCAGGTGATTACACGCTTGATGAAAAACATAAGCAAGTTTTTCTTACGGATGATGGACACATTAAAGCTGAAGAGATGCTAATAGAGGCAGGCGCCTTACCCCCAGAGTCGAGTTTATATGATTCCAGTAATATAATTTTGATGCAACATTTGTTGTCAGGATTAAGGGCGCACGTATTATTTAAAAAAAATGTTGACTACTTAGTTAAAGACGACGAAGTTGTTATTGTTGACGAGTTTACTGGAAGGACCATGGAGGGTAGAAGGTGGTCTGAGGGGCTGCATCAAGCAATTGAGGCAAAAGAAAATGTAAGTATTAAAAAAGAAAACCAAACTTTAGCATCGATAACTTATCAAAATTATTTTAGACTTTATGAGAAGCTTTCAGGGATGACTGGAACTGCTGAGACAGAAGCCTCAGAGCTTCAATCTATTTACGGCTTAGAGGTTGTTGTTGTTCCGCCCAACACAAGTTCTTCTAGAGTTGACCACTCTGATCTAATTTATGGAACGATGAGCGAAAAACTTGACGCTGTTATGAAAGATATTCAGGAGTGCCAAAAAACTATGCAGCCGGTTCTGGTTGGAACAAATAGCATCGAAAGCTCTGAAAGTGTTTCCGCCCTTCTTACGAAAAATAAAATCAAACACGAAGTTCTTAATGCCAAGCAACATCAGCGCGAAGCAGAAATTATTGCAAATGCTGGGGCGCCAGGCGCTGTAACTATTTCTACAAATATGGCCGGAAGGGGAACAGACATTGTTTTAGGGGGAAGGCCTACAGAAGGCGCTAGTGAGTCTGAAGTAGAGGCTTGGAAGGCTAAACATCAAAGCGTTATAGACTCAGGCGGTTTGCATATCATTGGTACAGAGCGAAATGAGTCGAGAAGGGTTGACAACCAGCTCCGTGGGCGCTCGGGAAGGCAGGGAGACATAGGCTCAACGCGATTTTATCTGTCACTTGAAGACAGTTTAATGAAAATATTCGCGTCTGAAAAAACAGCCTCTATGATGAAGAAGCTTGGCATGAAGGAGGGAGAGGCTCTTGAGCATAGTTGGCTCAATAAAACAATTGCCAATGCCCAAAAGAAAGTAGAGGGGATGCATTACGATGCTCGAAAACACCTTCTTGAGTATGACGATGTGGCAAACGACCAAAGAAAGGTTGTTTACCAGCTAAGAGACGAGCTAATGGGGACTGAGGACGTTAAGGAGCGTTATGAGACTATTAGAGACGGCGTAATTAGTGACCTATTTTTTGAATATATTTCTCCAAAAGTACTTGAGGCGGATTGGGATGTTGAAGGTCTTGAAAGCGCTTTAGCTTTAAGTTATTCTTCGAACATACCAATACAAAAAAGTATTGATGAGGGTCTAGATGTAGACCAGATTTTAAAAATAATACTGGAAGGCTTTATGGTTGCACATCAGGCTAAAGAGTCTGCTATAGGCGGTGAGACTATGAGGACTTTTGAAAAAGCAGTTATGCTTCGAGCCCTTGACCATCATTGGAAAGACCATCTTGCAGTTATGGACCAGTTAAGACAAAGCGTTAATTTGCGAGGCTATGGGCAGAAAAACCCTGTACAGGAGTATAAACGAGAGTCTTTTTCGATGTTTACAGTTTTGCTTGACACAATCAATATTGAAATGGTGCAAGCGCTGTGTAGTCTTAATATTGATCAGGCTAATGCTCAATCTGCCCCAGCTTCTGGTGAGCTGCAAGGCCAAGAAAAGACCAGCCCCGTGCAGGCAAAAAAGCCCATAGCACGAAGATCAAGGATCACTAGTCAGCCCTCCAAGTTAAAAGTTGGAAGAAATGATCCTTGCCCTTGTGGCTCTGGAAAAAAGTATAAGCAATGTCATGGATAAGATTTATTTTTTTGGAGGCTGCTCTTACTAAATGGAGAAAATAACGCTCACTAAGCCGGACGACTGGCACCTTCACCTTAGAGGAGGGTCTGCAATGAAGTCTGTTGTTGGCATGAGCGCTTTACAGATGGGACGAGGGGTTATTATGCCAAACCTATCCCCGCCGATAAGAAATGTATCTCAAGCAATAGCTTATCGCAAAGAGATCATGAGTGCGCTGCCAATAGAAACAGCTTTTAACCCTCTGATGGTGCTTTATCTCACAGACAGCACAACTAAAAAAGAAATAATTGAGGCGAGTAAGGCCCAAGAAATTCACGCTGTAAAGCTTTATCCTGCAGGAGCTACAACTAATTCTGAAAGCGGAGTTACAAATTTATCAAGCACCTACCCCGCTTTAGAGCAAATGCAAAAAGAAGGCTTGCCTCTTTTGATACATGGCGAGGTAACTGATAATGATATTGATATCTTTGACAGAGAAAAGGTTTTTATTGATAGAACCCTCACTCGACTAGTGAAAGACTTTCCTGGTCTCAAGATTGTTCTAGAGCACATAACAACAAAAGACGCTGTTGACTTTGTAAATGAATGTGAAATAAATATAGCGGCAACAATAACCCCTCACCATCTCTTAGCAAATAGGAACCATATGCTCGTTGGGGGGATCAAGCCACACTTTTATTGTTTACCTGTTTTAAAGAGGCGCACGCCTCACCAGGATTCTCTTGTAAGGGCTGCTACGTCAGGGAGCGCAAAATTTTTCTTAGGAACAGATTCAGCGCCCCACGAAAAACACCAAAAAGAATCAGCATGTGGCTGTGCAGGTGTTTTTAGTGCGCATGCTGCAATTGAGCTTTATGCCGAAGCCTTTGAAAGGGCTGGGAAAATTGAGATGCTAGAGGGTTTTGCCTCATTTTTTGGCGCTGACTTTTATGGGCTACCTAGAAATCAAGAGAAGATTACTTTAGAAAAAGCTAAATGGCGTGTGCCTGATAGTTATAACTTTTCTGGGTCGCATGTGACCCCGTTCTTTTCCGGCGAGGAGCTGTCTTGGAGCCTCTTAGCTTAAGAATAATTTGCTTTGAAAGTATTTCTTACTTTTTTCAACGTCCTTTTTAATTTGACTTTTTAATTCATCAAGCGAATTAAATTTAACCTCATCTCTACATTTTTGTTTAAAAATTACAGTCACATATTCGCCATAAATTTCTTGACTGAAGTCAAATATAAAAACCTCTAGCAAAACCTTGGTGCCACCTATTGTTGGCCTTTTGCCAACATTACACACCCCGGTATATTCAGTGCCATTAATTCTAGTTATCACACTATAGACCCCGAGAACAGGGCTCAATTTTCGTCGGATACTTATATTGGCTGTTGGAAACCCAATGGTTCTGCCCTTTTTTTCACCATGAGCAACTCGTCCGCTAATTGCAAAAGGCCTTCCAAGGCATATTTCAGCGCTTTTAAAATCTCCCTGCGATAGTAGTTTTCTTATAGCAGAGCTGCTAATTCTTTGCCCCTCAAGGCTGACTTCATCAATCTTTTCAACTGAAAAGCCTTTCTCGGATGAAGCCTCTTTAAGCATTGGAAAATCTCCAAGACGATCCTTACCAAAACGAAAATCATGACCAATAAAGCAATGCTCTACGTTAAGTTTATTGACAAGAGTTTCATTAATAAAGGATTCTGCACTAATTTCAGAAAAAACTTTATTAAACCTTATCAGTAGGTGTTTGTCTATTCCCAGCGACTCGAGAAAGAGATGCTTGTCCCTGAAGCTGCTCAGTCTAGCTTTTGTCCTGCCAAAAAAAGACTCAGGCGTTACAGAAAAAGAAATTACAAGAGATGGAATGCCTTTCTTTTTCGCGGCTAAGACAAGTTTTTTTAGTATTTCTTGGTGCCCTATATGGACGCCATCAAAGTTACCAATGGTAAGAACACAACCAGATTGGTTTTTAAGATTGTGAAGGCCTCGAATTAGTTCCATGATGCTATTTTACTCACAGCTCTACGCGTGGTTTATTAAATCAAGCGATTGAATAATTTTTTTAACAGGAGCCGGCATACCGACAGAAACATCATTTGTTTTATAGTAGTCGTTAGCGCCGCCTGGAGAGCTAACGATAATTGGTCTAATCCAAAGAGTGTAATGACTAAAGTTGTGTTTGAATACTGCAAGCGACTCGAGGATTGTTGCTTTGGGGTTATGGCTAATGATTTTTTCTTCTATTTCTAGTTCGTTGTCAGTACATTCAACAAAGCTCCACAAGCCACCCCAAATTCCTTGGCTTGGCCTTTTTTTAAGATGAACCTCGCTCTTTTCGTTTTTGTAAATTAAGAAAACAACACTTCGCTCAGGTTTTATTTTTTTAGGCTTTTTATTTGGATAGTTGTCTTGTTGATTATAAACAAATGCGCTACAATTTTTTGATATTGGACACCTTTTACAGTCTGGATTTCTTGGAGTACATACAGTGGCACCAACATCCATTATTGCTTGCGTGTATTCCGCGTTTTGTTTTTTAGGGGTGTGTTTTTCTGCAAGAAGCCAGAGCTCCTTCATAACGCCACTTGAGCTATAGTGGCCATCCACCCTATGATATCTTGCCAAGACTCGTTTAACATTTCCATCAAGGATTGGATGTGGCAGATTGAATGTAAGAGATAGAATAGCTCCGGCCGTTGACCTTCCAACCCCAGGAAGCGCTATAATCTCGGGATAAGTTTTGGGAAAAATACCGCTATAAAGGGTCGAGATAATTTGCGCAGTTTTATGTAAATTTCGAGCTCGGCTGTAGTATCCTAGACCTGCCCATGCTGCCATAACATCATCCTCACTCGCGTTAGCGAGCGATGTTATGTCTGGAAACTTCTTAATGAAGCTATTGAAATAATCAACAACAGTTTTGACTTGCGTTTGTTGCAACATAACCTCTGATAGCCATACATGGTATCCATTTGGAGGGCTAGATTGCCAAGGAAGGTTTTTCCTTCCATGTTTTATAAACCAACTTAAGAGGCCACTTGTTAACTCCGTCACTTCTCTAGGTTAAGCGGATTATTTGGGTTAATATCTTCCATAAAAGGCTTTCTAATATTTTCATTAGTTACCTGGTAAACGCATCCAATCCAGTTATTAATAATAGCGCTAGCACTGTCATGCCAGGTATTGTCGAGAGCTTTAGTAATCAGCTCTTCTGGAAAGTCTTTAATAGTCGCCATCTTACTTATAAGCCTTGTACGATACTCTGTCAAAATAGCGCGACTTTGTGACGACAAATAATTGCTTGGAAATGGAGGGTACTCTGTAGTACTTTTTTCGAGGTAAAGTGCAACCTCTCTCTTGTACTCCTTTAGAAGGCTAACAGAGTCATATTCAGGGTGTCCTTGAAAGAAGACAATTCTAAAAAGATCAGGGCTGACAGCCAGGTGAACCCCAATAGAGCTTTTAGCTAAAACAACAGCATTTGCTTCTTCGAACTGGGACTCAGACACTTCGTTGAATCGTGAGTGCGGTATATCAAAACGGGTATTAACTCCTTTTACAAGAGGGTGTGTCCTGTCAATTACTTTATGAGGAAAGACGCCCCAATGTTTTTTTCCAACAGGTTTTCGTTTCTGGCCATACTTAAACTCTAGGACAGCATGGGTCGCTAGGCAGGAGCATAGAGTTGAAGTTACGTTTTCATATGACCAGTCCACCACCTCTCTAAGCTGCTCGTAAAACGGAGCGAGCCGAAGATCTGGATCAGTCACATTAGCACCAGTAATAATTAACGCATCAAGCCCCTGAAGTTTAATTTCTTCAAAGGTTTTATAGTGTTTTTCAATATGTTCTGTCGCATTCTTGCCTCTTTTGATGCTTGAAAGCGAAAAAGGGTGCACATAAAACTGGGCAATTTGATTTGAATGTCCAATCAACCGAAAAAATTGCCTCTCTGTCGCTTCAAGCGCAGAGTCAGGCATCATGTTCAATAGCCCAATATGAAGCTCTCTAATGGTTTGATGATTGGCCCTCTCTACAGAAAGAATTGTCTCACCTTGTTTTGCAAGCCGTTCAAATGAAGGTAGGTTAGAGTGTGCTATTAGAGGCATATTATTTAAGTGCGCTAGAGATTAAATTTAAGACGTCTTTTGCAGAATTACAATCATGCAGCGCGTCACTTTCTATTGTGCAGCCATATTGATCTGCTAATGCGCTATATTTTTTAAGCCTATCTGCAACAAGTTTTGGAAACACCCAGCTAACGAAAGCGTTTGGGTTAATTTGAGCCGCGTAATCTAAGCTATTTTCTCTTAGGTAGAGCTGCAGAGCTTTATCAAAAAACTTTGGATTATAGTACATCGGCTTTGGGCGACTTTTGGCTCGCTCAATAAGCAGCCTTTCGTTTTCCTTGTTCGTTTTAATATAAATAATTAGTGTTTTTTCTGATAGAAGCTTATAAAGCGCAGCATCTTCTAGCTCACAGAGGCTCCCTCCGGCATCATTTATAAAATGATCATACCCATTCTCCAGAGACTGGTTAATAAAATGAGGGACTTCATGCATTGTCTTTTTTTCCGCCTCTAAAAAAAGATTTTGGCGACGAACAAACTCCTCAACAGGAAGGCCGCCCTCTTCTGGATTTCCAACTTTTCCTAGGAACGTAGAAATTGGCTCTAAATTATCAAAGGTAACTTGACTATTAATGCTTATAGAGTTGTTTTCTAGAAGCGGTTTAAGCCACGAGTCATTTTTCATTTTATTGGCAATATTATTAATGATCGCATCTTTAAGGTGCGTTGCGCCAATTCTATAGTCTCCAGAAAAGTGAAACCATCCACCTTCTTCGCCGATAAGTTTAGCAAGATGAGTCTTGCCTACACCAGACATACCAAGAAGCGTTAATCGCTTATTTTTTTGATTTATAAATTGTTTGGCAGAATTTATCATATTGACTTTCATTGGTCCATTAGCTGCTGATTGTAAGGTGATACGAGCTAAATTTTCTTATATTAAGCACACCACTGTCTAACAACAAATATTGTCCTTTTATGCCCTCTAAAACCCCTGAAATCAAAGGGTTTTTGTCAAAGTTTAAAGACACAACCTTAGTAGGGTATTTTAGCACAGGGTAGTTAATATTTACCACGTCGTCATTGAGGACTATGGCGTCAGTTTCTTCTATCGCACCTGAAATCTCACTAAGGAGGGACTTCTTTAGAGAGTTAAGGTCTGATGGCTCTACTTCGTTTTTTAACATATTTCGCCAGTTTGTTTTGTCAGCAACAAATTGTTTTAATGCAACCTCAATCTTCCCAGAGTCTAGCCGAGATTTGGCCTCAATTATAGGCAATGCAGATACTGCGCCTTGCTCAACCCAGCGACTATAAATCCGTTTTTTGTTGGTAATCCCAACCTTTGGTTTAGAGGTGTTTGCAAGGTACACAACGGTTGGCTGAAAGCAGTAGTCAAGTCCCCATTGAGGCTCTCTACAGGTGCCTTCAGAGTAATGACAAGTCTCAGGCCTCATGATACATAAGTCACACCTAGCTAAAACCTGTGTGCAGGGGAAGCAAAAGCCACCAGACCAGCTTTTTTTGGTCCTCACTCCGCAGTTAGCACAATGTATTACGTCATTATATTTGAGCTCAATATGCTTTCCTACAAGAGCATTCATATCTACCAGGTTTTCACCAATTGGAAGGCGATAATGTGCAGCGCCATCCTCTAGAGAAGTATCCATCATTTTTATGTGGCCACTTAACTGCATAATATTGATTGAATGCTTCTATATTTTTCAGCAGTTTTATTCATAATGGACTCTGGGATTATTGGGGCGGGAGGCTCTTTATTCCAGTCAAGCGCTTCAAGGTAGTCTCTAATAATTTGCTTATCAAAGCTTTTTGGGCTTGTTCCAGGAGCGTAGTCTGATAGAGACCAGAATCGCGAAGAGTCAGGGGTTAATATTTCATCCATCAGAGTAAGCTTGTTTTCTGAGTCCAGTCCAAATTCAAACTTTGTATCGGCAATAATAACGCCTCGACTTAGCGCATGCTTTGCGGCAAAATTATAAATAGCAAGGCTTATTTTTTTAATTTGCTCTGCAACATCCTCGCCCACTAGGGACTCAACTTTGCTGAAGGAGATATTAGCATCATGATCACCAGCTGCAGCCTTTGAAGAGGGTGTAAAAACAGGGGCTTCAAGTTTTTCAGCAAGTACCATATTAGGGGGGAGGTCTATTCCGCACACAGACCCAGATTCTAAGTATTCTTTCCAGCCAGAGCCAATCAAATACCCCCTTATTACAGCTTCAATAGGCAGCGGCTTGAGTTTTTTTACGACAATTGCCCTTCCTTGAAGCGCTTCAGCCTCTTTATTTGGCAATACCTCTTCAAGCTTAATGCTGGTTAGGTGGTTTTGAATAATGTGATTGGTTTTTTCAAACCAATAATTTGCTATTGATGTGAGAATTTTTCCTTTTTCTGGAATAGGTTGATCAAATACAACATCAAAAGCAGAAAGCCGATCGGTTGTGACTATAAGCATGTTGTCCTTGTCAATATCAAAAATATCCCTCACCTTGCCGCGATGAAGAAGAGGTAAAGACAACTTGGTTTGCAAATTAGAATGCATCAGCACCGTAAAATGAACTAAAGTATTTATTTTAATCGATTGCGCTATAGTCGTGGTCTAGATAGAGCTGAAGAACAAAAAATACTACCCTATATCTAAATCTTGAAGCATTTTTCTTGCTCTTTTTTGAAACTCAGGCATTTCACTGCTTGGAACGAAAGATTGCTTAGGAAGTTTTATCTTTTCAGCGTCTTGGTGAACCCCGTTGATTCTAATTTCATAGTGAAGATGGGGGCCAGTTGATTGACCAGTGGTTCCTACGTAGCCGATGAGCTCGCTTTTTTTAATCTTTTTCCCAGATTTTAAACCCTTAGCAAATTTTGATAGGTGGGCATAGACTGTTACATAGTCAGAGCCATGTTTTAAATAAATAACATTGCCATAGCCGGTCAAAGTGGCTTTATATTTCACGATTCCTTTTGCAGGTGCGTAGACAGGCGTTCCAGAGGGGGCTGCAAAATCAGTGCCCCGGTGCGAGCGATAAATCTTAAGCGTTGGGTGGAAGCGTCTTTTTGTAAAGCTCGAACTAATCCGATTATATTTCGTAGGCGCAAAAGCAAAAGTATCGTTTATAGTGGCGCCTTTTGAGGTGAAGTATTTCTTTTGATCAAGGGAGTTTTTATACGAAAAAAGCGCAATAGTTTTTCTACTGCCAACATAAATCATGGCGCACGGTGTTTTCTCCCCATCCCAAGATAAGATAAATTTATCGCCTTTTCTTAGGTCTCGACTAAAGTCCATCTCCCATGAGAAGTTATCGACCATCATTTTAATAACCGCAGCATCTATGCCAGCTTTTTTGGCATCATAATTTAGAGACTTTTTGATTGTAACAGTAGTATAGGTTAATTCAGCAGTAGGCTGAACACCGCTCTTCGCATAGTCAAATGACTGGCCATCATAAGTTATGGATAGAGGGTTGTCGTTAACTGGACTGTAAATAATTTTCGCCAAGCCATGGCTGTCATTCAGTATTATTCTAAACTTGTCACCGGGATAGATATTGTTAAGTTTCTGTGCCCTCTCATCAGAGGCCATTAGTTTTGATAGGAGTTTTCCCGATAGGCCTGTACTAAAGAAGAATTTGTAAAACGCATCGCCTCTTGATACTTTGAAGCTATAGTCATGCGAACCACTGGCGGCAGAGGGGGCGCTTAAAAAAACGCAAACCAATAACAATGAGAGCAAAAAAGATTTATACATTAATAGAGGGTTGTTATAAAAGACTCTGCTCAATAACAGACTGAGTTATTTGACGAGAAAGACGATCATTTTCCACAACACTTGCAATCGTGTCAAGAGTTGAGATAGGAGCAATGGCTAAGGTTTTTTCTATGGCTGTACTAATGTCTAAAAACCCTATATTTTTATTTAAAAAAGCCTCTACGGCAACCTCATTAGCGGCATTAAGTGTTCCAGGCGCGCTCTTTCCTTTCTCTAGCGCATCATACGCTAGGCCTAGGCATTTGAATTTATCCATGTCCGGCGGTAAAAATTCTAGCGGCGCTTGCTTGGTTAGGTCAAGGGCTTCAACGCCTGAAGTTTGCCGGCTTGGGTAGGACAAAGCATAGGATATTGCGCTTCTCATGTCCGGCATTCCTAGTTGAGACAAAACACTGCCATCATCAAAGTAAACAAACGAGTGAATAATGCTTTGAGGGTGGATAACCACCTCAATTTGTGAAGGCGAAAGTTGAAATAAAAAGTGAGCTTCAATTACCTCAAGGCCTTTATTCATAAGGGTTGCAGAGTCTACTGATATTTTTCTACCCATCTTCCATTTTGGGTGATTACAGGCCTCTTTTGGAGTGGCGTTGGAAAGCTCTGCAGAGGGCGTTTGCAAAAAAGGACCGCCTGATGCAGTTAGCTGTATTTTGTTGAGGCCTTCTTTGCCGCCTTGGAGGCATTGAAATATTGCGCTATGTTCTGAGTCTACGGGGATTAGCTCTGCGCCAGATATTTTGGCAGCGTTAATTAGCAAGTTACCACCTAAGACCAAAGATTCTTTGTTGGCAAGCATAAGCCTCTTTCCTGAAGACGCCGCTGCAAAGGTAGAGGGTAGGCCAGCGCTTCCAACTATTGCCGCCATTACAAAATCTGTATTTTGATGTGAAGCTATATCATTCAAGGCGCCTTCACCATGTAGGACCGTAACTCCATTAGGCACAACTTTTCTTAAGCTTTCTGCGGCATCTTCATTAGCCATCACTGCAAATTCTGGCATATGTTTAATGCAAAGCTTTTCCATTTTTTCCCAGCTATTATTTGCACTGAGCGCGAAAACATTGTATTTATCTGGATGACGAGAGATAACATCTAGTGTGCTAATTCCAATTGAGCCAGTTGCCCCTAAGATAGCTATATTTTTCATACTAATAAGATAAACAAAAGAAAAAATATAGGGGCAGACGATGTTAGGCTATCTATTCTGTCTAGTAATCCACCGTGCCCAGGGAGAATATTGCCACTATCTTTTACTTCTGCAATACGCTTTAAAACACTTTCAAACAAATCACCTAGAACGGATACGATCGAAACCACTAAAGCTAAAAAGCAAAATATAAGAAAATCGCTTAACGATGGGGTTTGAATTACAATATATACGTATGACAGAGCAGCGACCTGTGACAGAGCGACTCCACCGTAAACACCTTCACGTGTTTTCCCAGGACTAACCCTTGGGCATAATTTGTTTTTACCAAAAGACTTGCCTGCAAAATAAGCGCCAATATCTGCTGCCCAGATTAAAATCAAAAGAAATAAAACTAAGACGCTATCTTGCAAGTGAAGCGCCACCAAAGAAATAGCCATGGGCACAAAAAGAAACAAGCCATTAATTAATTTAATTACCAAAGCTTTACGTAACAGCCTAGATCCTTTTGGAAACATAACGACCCAGGCTAAGGCAATTAGCCACCAAGCTGCAGCGGCATATAGAACTATAGTTAAATTTGAAGGCTCATTATTTAGAAAATAAGCTGCCGCTAATACAACTGAAGCATAAAGAGCTTTGCCGGCTAAATGGTTTATTTGAATTAGGTTGCAATACTCCCAAGAGCTAATAATAAGAATTAAGGCAAGAGCTAACTCAAATCCAGTTTGAGTTAATGTTAAGATGCCAAAAACTGCAATTGGCGCCACAACAGAGGCTGTTAAAATCCTCTTAAGCAGCATTATTTCTCACCATTTCGCTCCCCAAAACGGCGGTCCCTAGAGTGGAAGCTTTCTATGGCGAGATCCAGCTCATTTTCATCGAAATCTGGCCACAAAGTTTTAGTAAAGTAGAGTTCACTATAGGCAATATCCCATAGCAAGAAATTGCTTATTCTTATCTCGCCACTGGTTCGAATTAACAAGTCCACCTCTGGATGTTCGGCCAAAGAGGTGTGCGCTTGAAAAAGAGCTATATCGATTTTTTCTGGATTAATTTCTCCGTTTAGGGACTTAACCGCAATTTTT
>Ga0209089_10002159_pt1 | contig 17597 bp, 17 predicted proteins | sample ArcticOcean_MG_C_FD_187431 | JGI IMG/M metagenome (GOLD analysis project Ga0209089, IMG submission 187431) | Marine microbial communities from western Arctic Ocean - ArcticOcean_MG_CB2_150 (SPAdes) (version 2) | ecosystem: Environmental > Aquatic > Marine > Oceanic | place: Arctic Ocean: Canada... | reverse complement strand
AACATTGACCCCATGGGAATTCATACTGGCGACTCTGTAACTGTAGCTCCAGCTTTAACTTTAACTGATAAAGAATATCAAATTATGAGAAATGCTTCTATTGCGTGTCTTAGAAAAATTGGCGTCGAAACTGGTGGATCAAATGTTCAGTTTGCAATTAATCCAAAAAATGGAAAAATGGTTATAATAGAAATGAATCCAAGAGTTTCAAGATCTTCAGCTCTTGCATCTAAAGCTACAGGCTTTCCAATTGCAAAAGTAGCTGCCAAACTTGCTGTAGGCTACACATTAGATGAGTTAAAAAATGAGATTACTAAAACAACACCAGCCTCTTTTGAGCCCACTATAGATTATGTTGTCACAAAAATTCCAAGATTTACTTTTGAGAAATTTTCAACTTCTCCAGAAATACTTGGAACTTCAATGAAGTCGGTTGGAGAAGCAATGGCAATAGGAAGAAATTTTAAAGAATCTTTACAAAAAGCATTGGTGTCATTAGAGGTTGGTTTTTCAGGTTTAGATAGAATATTTAAACTTAATAGAAGAGAAATAGAAAAAAAATTAAAAGAAAATATCCCTAACAAAATTTTACTAATTGCTGAAGCTTTTAGAAAAAAAATTAAAATTGAAAAAATCTACAGACTATCAAAAATTGATACTTGGTTTTTAGAGCAAATTAAAGAACTTGTGGATGTGGAAAGCAAAATTTTAAAAAAAGGCCTTCCTAAAAATTATGACATTTTTAATAAAATTAAATCAATGGGTTTTTCTGATAAGAAGTTATCAGAACTAACTAAAATCTCTGAAGCTATTGTAAGAAAAAAAAGAACCGTTCTTAAGGTATTTCCTGTTTTTAAAAAGGTTGATACCTGTGCAGCAGAGTTCAGGTCTTTTACACCCTATATGTATTCATCATATCAAAGAAGCTCTTTAATTAAATCTGAGTGTGAAGCGGATCCTTCTTCAAAAAATAAAATAATTATACTTGGAGGGGGGCCAAATCGTATTGGGCAAGGTATAGAATTTGACTATTGCTGTTGTCAAGCAAGCTTTGCTCTTAAAGAAGAAGGTTTTGAAACAATTATGATTAATTGCAATCCTGAAACAGTTTCAACAGATTATGACACGAGTGATCGCCTCTATTTTGAACCTCTGCAAGAAGAGTATGTTAATAATATTATTAATAGAGAAAAAGAAAAAGGTAACCTGGTTGGAATAATTGCTCAGTTTGGCGGACAGACGCCAATAAAACTTGCTAAATTTTTATACCAGAATAGATTGCCTATCATTGGCACCCAGTACGCTTCTATAGATCTAGCTGAAGACAGGGAAAGATTTAAAAGTCTTATAAATAAATTAAAACTAAAACAAGCTGAAAGTGGAATTGCAAAATCTTATTCTCAGGCAATAAAAATTGCTGAAAGAATTGGTCTGCCTTTAGTTGTTAGACCTTCGTATGTTTTAGGTGGTAGAGCTATGGAAATAGTTCACGAAAAAAGTCAGTTAAAAAATTTTGTAGAAGCGGCTTTTAAGGCGGCTGAAAATAACCCTATATTAATTGATAGATTTATTAATAACGCAATGGAAATTGATGTTGATGCTATATCCGATGGCAAAGAAGTATTTGTTGCCGGAATAATGCAACATATTGAGGAAGCTGGCATCCATTCTGGGGATTCTGCATGTTGTTTACCTCCTATTTCTATAAAAAAAGAACTGATACATGAAATTAAAAAGCAAACAAAAAAATTAGCATTAGCGTTAAAAGTAAAAGGTTTTATGAATATTCAATTTGCTATTAAAAAAGATCAGATTTATGTAATTGAAGTAAATCCTAGAGCTAGTAGAACTGTTCCTTTCGTTTCAAAAGCTACAGGTATTCCCCTAGCTAAAATTGCATCGGTCGTTATGACTGGAAAAAAATTGTCTATGTTTAATTTAAAAAATAAAGGTAAAAATATGTATGCTGTTAAAGAGGCAGTATTTCCATTTAATAAATTTCCAAATGTAGATGTGCTTCTGGGTCCTGAAATGAAATCTACAGGAGAAGTTATGGGCTTAGATAAAAGTTTTGGACTTGCGTATGCTAAAAGCCAAATCTCTGCAGGTAATTCTTTACCAACACAAGGACTAGCTTTTATTTCCTTAAAAGATAAACATAAAAGTGAAGCTTCGGACTTGGCAAAGAAATTAGTTGAATTAAATTTTACATTGTGCGGAACAGAGGGTACTGCGAATATAATTAAAAACAGTGGTATAAAATGCAAAAAAGTAAATAAAGTAAGTGGAGGATCTCCGCATATTGTAGATGTATTAAATTCAAAAAAAATTGTTTTGGTTATCAACACTGGAGGAGGAAAACGTAACTACATTATTGAAGATTCAACTTCCTTAAGAAGAGCAACTTTAATTAATAAAGTCCCTTATTGCACAAACATGTCAACAGCGCTTGCTTGTATTGAGGGCATTAAAGCTCTTAAATCAAAAAAAATAACAGTCACTTCTCTCCAAGACATTAAATAAATAATATTAAAACTTTTTATTATAAGTAAACGACAATGTGGGCCATTACCATTGCTTGTGCGCTATTTGTAACTGAAACTCCAGAATTAATTGTTAGACTTGTAATAGCGTCTGTTGAGTCAAAATTTGAGCAATTAGAAGATATAACTATATCTCCAGACTCGTCACTGCATGCATAAGCATCATCATTAAAGCTGAATAATAAAAACAAAACAAAAAGTGTTAAAACTAATAATACGTTTTTCATATTCACGCCCTCTCGACATAAAAATTTTATTATATTTTTGGCACTAAGACTTATATAGATAGTACATTTTGTGCACTAATTGAAAGGAATAAAATTCTTAATTTAGTTCTATTTTACTTGCCAATCTGTGGGGAATGTTACGTAATTCACTTGTAGGCATCTTCTCTCTTTTTTAATTTCTTTTTTTTCCATGCCGTGCCATGTATTTGATCCACTTGTAAAAAAGTATCCATAATTATCTTTATAGGGAACCGTTTTAACTTTATTTAATTTTTCATCATAAAAATCTGTTCCTAGATTTTCAGATTCGTTAAATGGGTTTGCAAAAAAAAGACCCGAAATTAATTTTTCTTTAATATCACAATGTGGTTTTAGCCAAAATCCCTGGCGGTCACATATTACTTCAACTCTTACATATGAATTCGAAAGATCTTTTTTTATTAATTCACTAATATAACCATGGGTATCCTTTGATCTAAGTTCTTCTATTAAACTGTTTATATTGGGAAAATCTTTTGAATTATCTTTGCTAATAAAACATCTAAATTTTATTGCTTTTCCTCCATCTGATATGCCCGCTCTAAACTTTCCCTCACCTCCGTCAACAGCTCTGGTTCCGTCATAATTTATACTTTTTTTAGTTAAATCTGTAATTTCAGTTTTACAAATTTCTTTTATAACCCCTTCTGTTAATGGGGCATTTAACTCCCAATGGCTAAAAGGTGCGCTGTAATATTTGGATCTATTTTTTAAAGAATTTAAAAATTCCATTAAATTAATTTTCTATTTTTTTTTTTAACTCAAGTGCTATTCTTTGTGCTTCATTGTGTTTATTATATGACCATGTTTCAATTTTTTCCCCGAGGTCTTTAGTGATTCCCATTTTTTTAAATAGATCAAAAAATTTTTTAAATCTATAGTTATTTCTTTTTGGTTTCATATGAGCCACAAATATAGGTTTGCCAGAGGTAGCTGCTTCTGAAATCATTGATGTTGAATCGCATGTTACCACTACATAAGTTGCAAGAGCATAAGCAGATAAATATGCTTGTTTGTCTACGTTGTTTACAACATGGCCACATTCTCCCATTTCTTTTATTGCCAAATCTATACTTTCCTTTGGTGTTCTCATGGAAGGTATGACAATTATTTTGTAACCATTGGAAACAAATTCAGATTTTATTGTATTAAATATTTTAATTAATTGATTTTTATCAAATTTATAATACTTATTTGGACCACCTAAAATTAAAGAAACTATCTTTTCGCTTTTAATTTTATTAAGCAAGTAAGGTTTGGCTTTAATTATTTCCGATTCAGTTATATAATGAATCGCGCCTTTGGAATTGTATATATTATCTCCTTTTAAACCATCATGCTCTGGAGCAACAATTGCGTCAAAATTTTTAAATCTTATTTTGGGGTCTTGTACATGTATTGTAAATATTTCTGGTCTTTTTTTTTTAATAAGAATAGATGGAATTATACTTTTTCTACCACAAGAAATTACTAAGTCAAAATCCTTGTTTTCAGTTATATAAGATTTATCTTTTAAAACTATTTCAGAAATAGGTGAAAATTTGGGTGGTATTAAATTCCATGGAAATCTTAATCTTATAATTTTATGGTCATATTCAGCATTTAAAGCTTTAGCCATGCCTTCTGCTTGACTAATCATTCCGTGCATACCCTCTGTTAATAGTAGAGCTTTAAGCTTTCTCATGTGTACTTATATATATATTTGTATTATTTATTTATCCACAGCATAATAAATTGGTTTTCTTTAAAATCATTAACCTTTATACATCCACTATGGAAATATGCGAATTGAAGAAGAAATCAAGTTGGATTACGCCGATGTTTTGTTTCGGCCTAAAAGAAGCACTTTATCTAGCCGTAAAGATGTAGAGCTCAAGCGTACATACAAATTTAAATACAGCAATCATCAATGGACAGGTACTCCCATAATAGCAGCTAATATGGATGGAGTTGGAGAATTGGGCATGGCAAAAATTTTATCTAAATTTGAAATTATGACATGTTTAACCAAGCAGCATGATTTAAAAGCAATTAGACGCAGCTCTGCAGTTAAAGAAATTTTTCCTCACATCACCCTGAGCACAGGCACTAGTGATAAAGATTACAAAAGATTAAATGAAATTTTAAAAGAATTTAGTTTTTTTGAATTTATATGTATTGATATTGCAAATGGCTACTCAGATCACTTTAGTAAATTTGTTAGATCTGTAAGAGAGAAATATCCAACCAAAACTATAATTGCAGGTAACGTGGTTACAGCTGATATGACGCAAGAATTGGTAATGAGTGGAGCTGATATAGTAAAAGTTGGCATAGGTCCAGGAAGTGTTTGTACAACACGCATACAAACTGGTGTTGGCTATCCTCAACTAAGTGCAGTAATTGAATGTGCAGATGCTGCGCATGGACTAGGAGCACATATTATTGCAGATGGTGGATGTACTTGTCCAGGTGACGTGGCTAAAGCATTTGGAGGTGGAGCAGATTTTGTAATGCTTGGAGGTATGTTTGCTGGCCATGAAGAAGGTGGCGGAAAAAAAGTTAAAAAAAATGGTTCACATTTTATAGAATTTTATGGATCTAGTTCTGATACAGCTCTTGATAAGCATTATGGAGGACTCTCTGACTATAGAAGCAGTGAAGGTAAAAAAGTCCAGTTAAAATATCGTGGTAAAATAAAAGATACAGTTTTAAATATATTGGGTGGTGTTAGAAGTAGTTGTACTTATGTTGGCGCACCATCTTTAAAGCAACTAAGTAAATGTACAACCTTCATTAGAGTAAACCAGCAGTTTAACGATACATTTAAATAAAACATATCTTAAATTTAAAACTTTAAATTTATTGAAAAATACCTATATACTTTTTATATATGGAAAATAAATCACAAAAACATTCAAAAGTATTAATTTTAGGATCTGGTCCAGCAGGATATACAGCTGCAATTTATGCTGCACGGGCAATGTTAAAACCACTTTTGGTGCATGGCTCAGAACCGGGTGGACAATTGAATACAACAACAGATGTACAAAATTACCCTGGTTATTCTGATGTTATTCAAGGGCCTTGGTTAATGGAGCAGATGAAAGAACAATCCAAAGCTGTTGGGACAGAAATGATTCAAGATCATATTAAAGAAATTAAATTAGATGAAAAACCTTTTAAAGCTATAGGTGATAGCGGACAAGTGTACACCGGTGATACAGTTATAATTTCAACAGGCGCTCAAGCCAGGTGGTTAAATTTAAAATCTGAACAAGAATTTAGAGGCTTCGGTGTTTCAGGATGTGCTACATGTGATGGTTTTTTCTTTAAAGAAAAAGAAGTTGCAGTTATAGGTGGAGGAAATGCTGCTGTAGAAGAAGCAATGTTCCTAACTAAATTTGCTACCAAAGTAAAACTTATTCATAGGAGAGATAAGCTGCGTGCAGAAAACTTATTGCAAAAAAAATTAAAAGAAAATCCAAAAATTGAAATTATTTGGGACTCAGTTCTAGAAGAAGTTATAGGTGATAAAGATCCAAAGGGTGTAACAGCAATTAAAATTAAAAATATTAAGACCAATAAATCTTCAGAAATTAAACTTCATGGACTCTTTATAGCTATTGGGCATGATCCAGCTACATCTTTATTTAAGGGACAATTAGATATGGATAAAGAAGGGTATCTAATAACTAAGCATGATTCTACAATAACTAATATTCCTGGTGTTTATGCTGCAGGTGATGTTAAAGACAAAATTTTTAGACAAGCTGTAACCGCTGCTGGAATGGGCTGTATGGCAGCACTTGAAGCAGAGAAACATTTATCAAACGGTTGATAAACATATCTAAGAAGGTGGCTACCAATCAAACTTGATGAACCAAATACTATGGCCGTTTTCATTAGTTTAAGCTTTTACAAAAAATAGATATTTTTTCTAAAGCTTTTTTAAGATTTTCCATTGACGTTGCATAAGAGATTCTAAAGAAACCTTCTAAACCAAATGCAGAACCTTGAACCACCGCTACTCCACTATTTTCTAATAAAGACTGAACAAAATCAGAATCTGTCTTAAGTTGTTTTCCATTGTTATCTTTTTTACCAATTAAACCTTTGCAATTTGGAAAAACATAAAATGCTCCATCAGGATTTAAGCATTCAATTCCATCTATATTGTTTAATGCTTTGACAACAAAATCTCTTCTTTCTTGAAAAGAACTTGCTCTTTCTTTAATAAAATCTTGAGTTCCATTCAATGCTTCAACTGCTGCTGCTTGACTAATTGAAGACGGGTTAGTTGTAGATTGAGATTGTATTTTAGCTATTGCTTTAATAATTTCTTTTGGACCGGCAGCATACCCTATTCTCCAACCAGTCATTGAATATGCTTTGCTAACGCCATTCATTGTAAGAACTCTTTCTTTCAAACTAGTAATTTGAGCAATAGTAAAAAACTTAAATCCTTCATATGTTACATGTTCATAAATATCATCGCTTAAAATATAAACATGCGGATGCTTGGCTAACACTTTCGCAATTTCTCTAATATCTTTTTCAGTATAACAAGCGCCTGTAGGATTTGATGGTGAATTTAAAATTATCCATTTTGTTTTTGGTGTTATAGTCTTATCTAATTCAACTGGATTAATTTTAAATCCTTGTTTTTCATTACACTCTAAAATCATTGGAGTTCCACCCGCTAGTAAAACGATATCAGGGTAAGAAACCCAATAAGGTGCTGGGATAATAACTTCATCATCTTCGTTTAAAGTTGCCATCATTGCGTTATAGATTACGTGCTTGCCCCCTGCCCCAACAGTAATTTGGTCAATTGCGTATTCTAAATTATTTTCTCTTTGAAGCTTGTCCACAATAGCTTTTTTTAAAGCAGGAGTTCCATCAACAGCAGTATATTTGGTATCACCCCTATTGATTGCGTCTATAGCTGCTTGTTTTATATTATCTGGAGTGTCAAAATCTGGCTCTCCAGCCCCTAATCCAATAATATCTTTGCCTGCGGCCTTTAATTCCCTAGCCTTTTGCGTAACCGCTATAGTAGGTGAAGGTTTAATTTTTTTTAAAGAGTTTGATATTATGCTCATTAATTTTATTATGTTTTAAAATTATTAAATTATTATTAACTATAATGCAAAATACAGATCAAGAAAACAAATCTTATCCAATAAATGAAGACTTTATTCTTGGAAAAAAGCCAGAAGGTGGGATTAGATTTTCTACAGTTACTGATTTTAAACCTGCTGGCGATCAACCAGAAGCAATAAAAAAACTTATTTCTGGAGTAAAAAATAAAAATAATGAACAGGTATTACTGGGCGTCACTGGTTCTGGAAAAACTTTCACAATGGCTAAAATAATAGAAGAGTTAAATAGGCCTAGTTTAATACTGGCTCCAAATAAAACTCTTGCAGCGCAATTATACGGTGAAATGAAAAGTTTTTTTCCAAATAATGCAGTAGAATATTTTGTTTCATACTATGATTATTATACCCCAGAAGCTTATGTCCCTAGATCTGACACTTTTATAGAAAAGGAAGCATCTATTAACGAACAAATTGATAGGATGCGCCATTCAGCAACCAGATCATTACTAGAGAGAGATGATGTAATAATAGTAGCAAGCGTATCATGTATTTATGGCTTAGGATCGGTCGAGTCATATAGTAAAATGACTTTAAGCTTAAAAAAAAATAGCGAATACAATCGAGAAAAAATTATTAAAACTTTTGTTGATCTTCAATATAAAAGAAATGACCAAAACTTTTATAGAGGCACTTTTAGAGTTAGAGGAGATAATATAGAGATTTTTCCTTCACACCTAGAAGATAGAGCGTGGAGAATTTCTGTCTTTAAAGATAAAATAGATAACCTTGTAGAATTTGATCCATTAACTGGAAATAAAATAAAAGATTTAAATTTTATAAAAATTTACGCTAATAGTCATTATATTACACCTCGACCGACACTCGATCAGGCTATTAGGGAAATAAAAAAAGAATTAGATTTAACTTTACAAAAACATAAATCAGAAAATAAACTTCTAGAAGCTCAAAGGTTAGATGAAAGAACTCGTTTTGATTTAGAAATGTTAGAAGCAACGGGAACCTGTGCGGGTATAGAAAACTATTCAAGATTTTTAACAGGTAGAAACCCTGGAGAAGCACCCCCCACATTGTTTGAGTATTTTCCTGATAATACTTTAATTTTTGTTGATGAGAGCCATGTAACTGTCCCACAATTAAATGCGATGTATAAAGGTGACTATACAAGAAAAAAAACTTTGTCAGAATATGGATTTAGATTACCCTCATGCATGGATAATCGTCCTCTGAAATTTGAGGAATGGAATGCTATGAGAACCCAAACAATTTTTGTTTCCGCTACCCCAGGTCCTTGGGAATTAGATCAAACTTCTGGAAAATTTGTTGAACAAGTTATTAGACCAACAGGTTTATGCGATCCACCAATTGAAATACGTCCAGCAAAAAATCAAGTAGATGATCTTTTGGGAGAATGTAAAGAAGTTGTTAAAAAGAATTATAGATCATTGGTTACAACACTAACAAAAAAAATGGCTGAAGATCTAACCGAATATCTTCATGAAAATGGAATTAAAGTTAGATATATGCACTCAGATATAGACACGCTTGAAAGAATTGAAATTATGAGAGATTTAAGAATGGGAGTATTTGATGTGTTGGTTGGAATAAATTTATTAAGAGAAGGCTTGGATATTCCAGAGTGTGGTTTGGTTGCAATATTAGACGCCGACAAAGAAGGGTTCTTAAGATCTGAAAGATCTTTAATTCAGACAATTGGAAGAGCCGCACGGAATTTAGAAGGGAAAGCAATATTATATGCTGATAAAAAAACTAAAAGTATAGAAAAGGCAATTCAAGAAACTGGAAGAAGAAGAAAAATACAAGAAAAATATAACGTGAAAAATAATATTACAGCCACTTCTATTAAAAAAGAAATTTCTGATATATTGCAAAGCGTTCACGAAAAAGACTATGCTAAAAATAATTTAGATATTGAATTAGGTCATAATCTCAAAAAACATTTAAAATCACTTAAAAAAAGAATGAAGGAGTCTGCTGAGAACCTTGAATTTGAAGAAGCTACCAAAATAAGGGATGAGATTAGAAAATTAGAAGCTTCTGAGTTAGAAATTGGTATAAAACCTAAATTACGAAAAGCAAAAATAAATGATAGGATTTATCCTGAAGGCAGATCCACACAAGGCAAACCAGGAACAAGGCCGAAAAGAAAACGTTAATAAAAATGAAAAAAAATACAATCAACCAACAAATTGTATCTCCATGTATAAGCATTTGCAAAACAGATCCTAGAACTGGTTATTGCTATGGATGCGCTAGAACAAATAAAGAAAAGCTAATCTGGAAAAATGTAGATACAGAAATTTCTTGGAAAAAAAATAATTTGAATTTGCTAACTGAGAGATTGTCAGGGTGGCAACTACAAACCTTTAAAGAGTCTTATTCAAATAAGATAAAAACTGGTTTTTCACTATTTAAACAAAATCTAACAGCAAGTAATAATGAAAAATAAAAATATATTAATTACTGGCGCGGCTACAAGAGTTGGAAAAGCAATAGCTATACATTTTGCTGAGAGAGGTTGGAATATTGGACTTCATTATAATAAATCATCATCAAAAGCTAAAAGCTTAAAGAAAATACTTGAAAAAAAATTTGTGAAGGTAGCTTTGATTAAAGCTAATCTAAAAAATGTAAAAGAAGTTGAAAAAATTATTCCAAAAGCAAAAAAACAATTAGGAACTATTAACTGCCTAATAAATAATGCTGCGCTTTTTGAAAGAGATGATATTTTAAATTATACAACTAAAAGTTGGAACGAACATTTAAATATAAATCTTCTTGCACCTACAATTTTAATTAAGCAATTTACAATGCAAGCATCAAAAAAACAGGTATCAAATATAATAAATATTATTGATCAACGAATATTTAAACTTACCCCTATTTTTATGTCATACACTTTAAGCAAGAGTGCTCTTTATACGTTGACAAAAACAATGGCGATGAGATTGGGCCCAAATATGAAAGTAAATGGTATTGCACCCGGCCCAACTATAAAAAGTAAAAGACAATCTACAGTACATTTTAATAAACAAGCAAAATCTACATTACTTAAAAAGCCAGTAGGCCTAAAAGATATTTGTGATACCGTAGATTTTTTAATCAATAATAATTCTATAACAGGACAGGTTATAGCTGTTGATAGTGGACAAAATTTAGCATGGAACATGAAAAATGAAAAAGAATAATTTTAAAATTATAGAATTAAATTCAAAAAAAAATAAAAATACAGTTAAAAGAACTATATTAATTAAAGATTTCCTTGTTAATGAAATAATTGGAATTCATAAACATGAAAAAATAAAAAAACAAAAGATATTATTTAATATAGTTATTGATGTTAATCAAAATACACTGCCGGATGAAAAAGATTTAAATAGTGTTGTGGATTATGAAAAAATTACAAATAAATTATCAAAACTAACTAAAAGTAAAAGTTATAATTTTTTGGAAAGTTTAGCAGAAGATTCTTTTAAAGAAATATTTGAAGATAAAAGAATTAATTCAGTGAAAATAAGAATTGAAAAACCTGAAGCAATAATAAATAGTAAATCTGTAGGTGTAGAAATCTTTAAAAATAGAAATGACTATGAAAGATCTTGATTTAGGTAAAGAACTAATTAAAAAAAAAATTCCACTAGTGTCTAACAGTCCAGGAGTTTACAGAATGCTTGGTAAAAAAAATCAAGTACTCTATGTTGGCAAAGCTAAAAATCTTCCAAAACGTCTTAAAGATTATGCGATAGGCAAAAACCTCACAATAAGAACTAATAGAATGTTATCACTAACTCATAATTTAGAAATAATTACAACAAGCAGTGAAGCCGAAGCTCTTCTTTTGGAAGCCAACTTAATAAAAAAATTCAAACCAAAATTTAATATACTTTTAAAAGATGATAAATCTTTTCCATATATTTTTATTGAAAAAGATTGTGATTGGCCTCAATTATCAAAACACAGAGGGAGAAAAAATAAAAATGGACATTATTTTGGACCTTTTGCTTCAGTTGGATCAGCCAACTGGACTATAAAAATTCTTCAAAAAGTTTTTTTATTAAGAGTTTGTAATAGTTCTGTTTTTAAGAACCGTGATAGAGCTTGTTTATTATTTGAAATTAAAAGATGCGCAGCTCCATGTGTAAATTATATCGGCAAAGAAGAATATGGAAAGCTTGTTAACGATGCAGTAGCATTTCTTTCAGGGAAATCAAAATTAATTCAAAAAAAATTATCTTTGGATATGGAAAAATGTAGTAGAAATTTAGATTACGAAAAAGCTGCTGTTGTTAGAGACAGAATAAAAGCTTTAACTCAAATACAATCCTCACAGAATATAAGTTCTACAAACTTAAATAATGCTGATGTAATATCTATTGTTCAAGAAGCTGCGAAATCTTGTATACAAGTTTTTTTTTATAGATCTAAACAAAATTGGGGAAATCAATCTTTTTTTCCATCTCATGATGATGATCATTCTGCAGAGGAAGTGCTTGCTTCTTTTATTGCCCAATTTTATGAAAATAAAAATGCCCCAGCTGAAATTTTAATAAATAAAAAAATTAATAATTTAAGCTTGATTAAGACTGCTTTAGAAAAAAAGGAAAAAAAACTAATATCAATTAAGTTGGCTACTAAAGGAAATGCTTTAAAGTTGTCAAAAATGGCAGAAAAAAATGCAAAAGAAGCATTAACTAGAAAAATTTTTGAATCTGAAACGAATACCAAGCTGCTTGACCAAGTAGCTGAAAAATTTAAATTAAATATTTTGCCAAGAGTTGTTGAGGTTTATGATAACAGTCATATTCAAGGAGCGCATTCTGTCGGTGCTTTTATTACCTTTAGTTCTGAAGGTTTTGTTAAAACAAGATATAGAAAATTTAATATTAAAAATACAAATATTAATAGTGGTGATGACTACGGTATGTTAAAAGAAGTTTTAGAAAGAAGATTTTCAAGAATAGTAAAAAACAAAAATCAGTCAGATTTTATGGTACCAGATTTAATACTTGTTGATGGCGGGAAGGGTCAGTATTCGGTAAGCAGAAAAGTGTTAGATGAATATGGTTTCCACGATATGCCAATTATAGCAATTGCAAAAGGCAAGGATAGAAATCAAGGAAATGAAACATTTATACACAAAACAAGTAGTATTAAACTAAACAAAAGAGAACCTCTTCTATTTTTTCTTCAAAGATTAAGGGATGAAGCCCACAGGTTTGCGATAAGTAGCCACAGAATGAAGAGAAAAAAAAGTTTGTCAAAATCTTTATTAGATGAGATAAGTGGTATTGGGAGAACAAGAAAAAGGGCTTTATTAAATTACTTTGGTTCTGCTAAAGCTGTTGAATCAGCAAGTTATGATGACTTAAAAAATGTTGATGGCATCAAAACCACTGTAGCAAAAAAAATACATGATTTTTTTCACAAATAAATTAAATATATGAAACTAAAAATACCAAATACTTTAACGATAGGAAGAATAATATTGGTGCCAATATTTGTGATTGCTTTTTATCTTCCAGGTCTCTTAGGTGATTTAATTCCTTTTTTTATTTTTGTATTAGCTAGTTTTACAGATTTTCTAGACGGTTTATTAGCAAGATTATACAAGGAAGAATCAAAACTAGGTGAACTTTTAGATCCAATAGCTGATAAAATTATTGTTGCTACTGCCTTAGTTCTCCTTGTAATGAATAATACAATCAGAGATTATGAAGTCATTGCAGCAATAATTATACTTACCAGAGAAATACTAATCTCTGGGCTAAGAGAGTTTTTGGCAAAATCTAAAATTTCTATGCCTGTTACAGGATTAGCTAAATTCAAAACATTAATTCAGATGTTTTCAATTGCAATACTGCTTACGGGTGAAAGTGGAAATAGTGTCATTAATTTTCAAGATTATAATGCACATACAATTGGAATAATTTTGTTATGGTTATCTGCATTCCTTACACTTTACACTGGTTATGATTATGTAAAAAAAGGAATAAATCATGCTATTGAATAAGATGAATTTTAATAGATTTATTTTTTTCTTACTAAAGTGTGATAGCTTTCAGATAAATCTTTAATAATATCACAAACTTCAAACGTATACTTATCAATCTGAGAAACTGGTGTTACTTCAGCTGCTGTTCCAGTTAAAAAACAGCCTGTAAAATTAGACAACTCTTCTGGCTTAATTTTTCTTTCTATGATTTTAATATTTTTTGATTTAGCGATTTCTATAATGCTTCTTCTGGTAATTCCATCCAAAAAAGAGTCCGGAACAGGTGTATGCAATTCCCCCTTGCTATTTTTAAAAAACACATTAGCACCTGTCGCTTCTGCTATATTATCTTGATAATCCAACATTAAAGAATCTGTAAATCCGTTTTTTTCTGCTTCATGTTTTGAAAGTGTACAAATCATGTAAAGTCCTGAAGCTTTTGTATCCCAAGGGATTGTATTTGGAGCTGGCCTTCTCCACTTAGAAATATTTAATTTTATGCCTTTTAATTTAAGACTAGGATCAAAATAAGAGCCCCACTCCCATGTTGCAATAGCTACATGAATTTTAGTTTTTTGAGCTGAAATTGCCATCATTTCACTTCCGCGCCAAACTACAGGCCTCACGTAACCATTTTTAACTTTTTGTAAAGCAACTATGTCTTTGCAGGATTTATTTATAGAATCAGCATTATAAGGAATTTTAAATCCTAATCTTGAAGCGGAATAAAAAAGTCTTTCTGTATGCTCTTCAAGTTTAAATATTTTCCCATCATAAACTCTTTCACCTTCAAAAACACAGCTGGCATAATGTAATCCGTGGCTTAAAATGTGTATTTTTACATCAGGCCAATTGGTGAATTCACCATTATACCATATTTTTCCCGATCTTTTATCAAAAGGTATGGGTTCCATAATTATTTATTAATCTTAATTGATTTATTCGTTTCAAAAAAGTATCTATCTTAGGTAGATATGTCAATATAGCCTACCAAAACTAATTATGAGAGATCCTTTATACTTAAAAGATGACCAAATCAAAGAATTTATAGAACATATATTCTATGCTTATAGAGAAACATACTCAGATCCTAGAAAAATTTTAAAAAAACATTCTTTTGGCACCGCTCATCACAGAGCTCTTCATTTAATAGAAGGAAATGATGGAATAACTATTTCCGATCTTTTAAAAAAGTTAAAAATCACAAAACAGAGTTTAAATAGAGTTTTAAGAGATTTGATAAAAAATAATACTGTCAATATAAAAAAAGGTGAAATAGATTCAAGACAAAGGCAAATATATTTAAATGAAAAAGGAAAAAAACTTTTTAATGAAATTTTTCATGAACAAAAAAAAAGAATATATAATGCTTTAAAAAATTCCGATTCTGATTCCGTTATTAAATTTAAAAATGTTTTGAATAAAATAATTAATGAATAAAGATATTGCTCATTTGCTTGTTGTCGACGATGATAATAGAATAAGAGAACTAGTAAAAGAATATTTGGAAAAAGAAGAATTTTTAGTGTCTACGGCTAAAAATGTTAATGAAGCCAAAAAAAAAATGGAAATTATTAAGTATGATTTACTTGTTTTAGATATTATGATGCCAGGAGAAAGTGGATTATCTTTAACCAAAGAAATTAAAAAAAACAATTCAATCCCTATAATTCTTTTAACCGCTAAAGGACAAACGGAAGATAGAATTGAAGGTTTGGAGGTGGGTGCAGATGACTACCTTGGAAAACCTTTTGAACCAAGAGAATTAGCATTAAGAATAAAAAATATTCTCAACAAGGTAAATACTTCAATTTTATCTGAAGAAATACTTATAGGAAAAACGTTATTAAATTTAAAAAAACTTACCATTGAAAAAAACAAACAAATTAATAAGATAAATCCTCAAGAGAGAAAAATTTTAGAACAAATGTTACTTACGCCTGGGAAAATTTTTTCAAGAGACGATATTGGAAAAATTATAAATATATCTAAAGAAAGAACTGTAGATGTAATGATAACAAGACTGCGCCAAAAAATTGAATTAGAACCCAAAAACCCCAAGTATTTACAAACAATTAGAGGATCAGGCTATGTTTTATGGATTGAATGATTTCATAAAAAAAATATTACCTAAAAGACTTTTTTATAGATCTCTTATAATTGTAGCTACACCAATAATATTGTTACAAATGATTATTACTATAGTTTTTTTTGATAGCCTTTGGATAAAAGCTAATAAAGGTATGACGCGTTCTTTAGTTAGTGAAATTCGTACTTTATATGATGTTTACGCAAATCCTGATATGGGACAAAAACAGACAATAATAAATTTATATAACAAAAATTTTGAATTTGCTATTTCTTACAAAAAAAATGAGCTTCTGCCAACAGAAATAAAGGAAAGATGGTATAGTCCAGTCGACAGAAGTTTAAGACGTGAACTTAAATCTGCATTTAATGATACCTACTGGTTTGACTCCACAAAATATAAAGAGGTGGTAGATTTAAGAATTAAATATCAAGATGGAATCCTTGAAATATTTTTTCCAAAACATAGAATTTCTCCATCATCAGCAAGGATCTTTGCTTTATGGATAACTTTACCAGGGTTGTTTTTAATAATGATTGCCATAGTCTTTTTAAAAAATCAAACTCGCCCAATTGTAAACTTGGCTAAGGCTGCTGAGAAATTTGGTAAAGGTGAGTTTGTCAAGGAATTTAGGCCCTCTGGAGCTAAGGAAATCAGACAAGCCGCTTATGAGTTTGACAGAATGAGAAAAAGAATTTCCATCCACCTCAATCAAAGATCTGAAATGTTATCAGGAATTAGCCATGATCTTAGAACTCCTCTAACAAGATTGAAGCTACAACTTGCTTTATTAAAACAACAAGATTTAGCAAAAAAAATGTCAGACGATATAGAGGAAATGGAAAGAATGCTAAATGAATATTTGGAATTTTCTAGACACCAAAAAAATGAAGAAACTGAATCAGTTCATTTAAATAATTTAATTGATGAAGTTGTTAAAAAATATCAAAATAAAGAAATTTATTTAAAATTAGATAATGATCAACAAATCAATATGCGTACTAATTCGATCAAAAGATGCTTGGGCAACTTAATTGATAATGGATTTTCATATGGAACAAAAGTGAATATCTCAACTCAAAAAACATTAAATAATATAGCAATTATGGTTGATGATGATGGTCCTGGAATACCGGAAAATGAGTACCAAAATGTTTTAAAACCCTTTTATAGAATAGATAAAAGTAGAGGCCAAAATAAATCTGGTGTAGGATTGGGGCTATCAATTACAAATGATACTATTCGTGCTCATGGTGGAAACATTAATTTTGAAAAAAGCCCCCTAAATGGTTTGCGTGTAAAAGTTACTTTACCTATTTAGATTTTATTTTTTTTTATATTGATTGAATTTTTTTTCAATTTTTTTTATCATTTTTTTTTGAACTTCAAACTCATCCCTACTAACAAGATTTAATTGATTAACAATATTTTCTAACTTGGATTTAAAAGTCTCTTCTACGTCTTTCTTTATATCTTTTGAGGCAAATAAACCTTTTTCAATTAATTTAGTTATATTTCTTAAAAAATCATTATACTTTTCCATATATTTTTAAATATCTTTAAGTTATTTTAATTTAATTATTA
>Ga0209089_10002158_pt1 | contig 17597 bp, 14 predicted proteins | sample ArcticOcean_MG_C_FD_187431 | JGI IMG/M metagenome (GOLD analysis project Ga0209089, IMG submission 187431) | Marine microbial communities from western Arctic Ocean - ArcticOcean_MG_CB2_150 (SPAdes) (version 2) | ecosystem: Environmental > Aquatic > Marine > Oceanic | place: Arctic Ocean: Canada... | reverse complement strand
TCTTGCTCTCCCGGCCCGGCCCGGCCCGAAATGTCATGATGTCGAGGGGCTCCATCGTCTCCAGAGAGAAATCATAGCCCCCAAGTCCTGCGATAACCCGGATTGGACGCTTCAGGTTGGCGCTCTCCAAACCGTACAGGTTATGCATGGCGGGCATGGGTTCACCGTGCTGATTCAGCAATCCGCCGCCGCCACTGGATACCAGGATCCCGCCGTCCTTGACCCATTGCGTGAGATTCGGCACGGATTCGGACAGCAGATACTGGCCGGTGAGGTAGAGAACCTTGTATTTCGACAGCTTGCCCGCAGCCACATCGTCATCGGTGACAATGTCGACCGGAACATGCGCGTGTCTCAAGGCGAGGAAAAGCGACTTGCGGTCCCAATTATTGACGTAGGTCGGATGCTGTCCAAGGTTGTCGATAACATCCTCACGGTCCCAGGCATCGGTGGCCTTGAGCATGAGTATGGCTGCCTCGGCCGGGCGCATGCGAGCCCGGTACAGGCGCTCGTCGATCCTGGCAACTGTGCTGGTAATGCGACGGATCACAGGATAGTTGGCAAGGCCCTGCATAAAGTCCAGATAGACACCGTGATGCCCGTAAGCCTGGTGGAAAATCGCGTAATGATTGATGAACTTGACCTGGTTACCCAAGGCGTAGTAGTTCATCCGCAGCACTTCATTTGCGGGATAGAGCGGAATGGTGTAAAAGGAAACGGGCGCATTATTATAGTCTGCAGCATGGCGAAGCGCGGCAAACATGAAGCCGTGATCCTGTACAGGGTTGGCATTCAGCCCATACCAATCCTCGGACCAGGGCACAGTCATTCCGCCGTCACGCACCATATTGATGAATCGGGGTACATCAGGCCAGCTGGCATCGGGCGTGAAGTTTATCCCTGTTTCCGTATCCTCGGGGAAATACTGCTTGACCAGCCGGGTGAACTCGGCATTTTCCCGCGCCCAAAACTCGTATCGGAACACATAGGCCTCATACAAGAGCTTCGGCTTCCGCGCCAGGTTCTTGTCGCCGCCAAACTGGGCGGCGCTGCCAAGATGAACTAGTTTCCACTGCTCATTCTCCGGTTTCCCGGCGGCAGCCGCTTCGTCTTCAGGCCTGATAAAATCTCCCGGCTTGAACCCTTTCTGTTTGAGATGCGCCACGAACGCTGCATCCTGCTCCTCCGGTGTGGAGACGATGCACTGCACATTGTATTCGTCGCCGAGGCTGACCATTCGCACAAAATCCAGCAAACCGGCCTCTCTCAGCTCGCGGGCCTGCCTTCGCAGAACAGGCGCAAACGATTGCATTGACCCCAACGGCGCCTGCTTAAGACTGTGCCCGATCAATGTGCCACGCACCGGCTTTATGCCCATGGCCTCCATTGCCCTGATGTCTTCAGCGTCTCTGGCATACTGGGTGAGGTTGTTGTAGCCCAGTCGGCGCGCTATTTCGATTTGCATCTTCTCAAGGCGTGAAGGATTCTTGAAATTCGCCTTATCGTGATGGTTACGTCCCATATTCTGCAGGGATGCAAACCACATGTACCGGCATTTCTCATAAGGCGCTCCGGGCTCGAAGCCGATACTGTCAAGCTGCGCCTGGGCAGCCTCCTCGAGTGTCCAGATGCGATGGGGACCAGATGGATCGATTGGTATGAGAAAGCCCTGTGTCGGCAACTTGGGCTCCACGCTCAAGGACACCCCGACACCGAAAAAGGTCAGATCCGGATCCGCTACATCTACTTTACGAACGACTTCTTTCTGCGGCCCCCGCGCCAGTTCGACGATGAAGCCCTGGTTCGCAGCTTCCTTACCAGCGGCCTGAACCGCCGGCTGTTCACCTTCAGACGCCACGCCGTAGATGACGCTGCCCAGTTCACGGCAGCCCACCAGGCTCGTGAACTTCCCAGGGCTCAACAGAAGAGGCTTCTCTATGTCGTTCGCATCAACCCTCCACAGCCCACCGGATTTTCCCGCGGCAAAAATGTGACCGTTCCGGTTCTCGCCCTCTGCCCAGTCCTTCCACAAGATGCTGTACGTCGTTTTTCCTGCTTTGCTAAGGGCTGCCGTGTGCCAGACGTTGTCTTCACCCTTCCAGCACTTGTCTATACCGCCGGATGCCTTGGCGCCGAACACCGTATGCGCCATGAACGTCGCTGCATCACCGACAGCATATCCATCGTCACCGGTGATGGAATTGTACACTGTATCGTTGATGTGCGCCGGCAAATCCAATAACTCGGGATCGCCGGCCCAGGTGAAGTAATCCAGGCCCTTCGGGCCGGCGCAATAGACCATCTGATAGTATCTACCAAACGCCAGATCCGTGTATAGCTTGTCCGGCTCATAAAGGCCTGAAGGACCAGCGGTATGATTCCACGTTTCAAGCCCGCAGTTTTTCCTGTCCCCGCCCTGGTAGTAATCGTCTGCAGTCGCCGGTGCTGCGAACATCAGGGGCTGGGGCGCCTCGGGTGACAAATCGGAATAGTGCCTGGTGCCCGCGTTTGCCAGATTGGTTGTGGTCCACTTCCCTTCCCCAAGGCTCATTACATCCAGGCCGCCGGCTGCTTTCGCACCGAAAACTACGCCAGATCCCGCTCTGTAGCCGACGACCCGGTTGTACGCGGTGTCGCTGATACTGGTGAAAGTCCAGTTGCCGCTGCTGCCGTCTATGACATCTATTCCGCCGCCGGGCCGGGCGCCGAAGAAGTACTTTTGAGCCCTGTCATGGGCGCTGCCGAGATCGGTGTACTTAGTCTTGCTGATCTGTTCTATCGTCCCGGCGCTGGTGTCTATCCTGATCAACCCCGCAGCCTCGACATCGTACGGCGCGTACATCGCCCCGACGAACACCCCGATCAGATCATTCGTCTCCGGTTTTTTCGCAGGGATGTGGACACCGATATCCGTCCAGTCGCTGCTCTGCCCGGGTTCGAGCCAGTGGCCCACCGTAGGCATGCGTTTTTGTTCACCGCCCCGGCCTATATAGATTGTGTCTCCGCCTCCCGGTATGCCAACAGGATTGACGTACACACGAACGCACAGCCGGTCATGTGCATCAGCAGAGTTGGTTACCCGCACATGCCAGAGATCCGGGTCAAGGCTTTCGTATCCCGCTACGTTTTGTGCAGCTATGATACAGACTGCAGTTACCAGTGCCAGCGCAGAGATGAAACGCCTCATAATGCTTCTCGACTGTAGACGGACATCATGCGAGCACCATCGTATAAGCTGGGTGTCATTGACAGTTTCAATGAACGCAGATAGTCGCGAAACCGTATCATTTCGCTCTGGTTGTCGACAAATGATGCCTGTAACGCGCCTTTGCAAGAGCCGCGCCCGTGAAAATAGCTGGCATGCTGAGGCAATGGCTCGACGGCCCGGTCGAAAATACCGACGCGCGTAAAATGCGAATAGCCGAGGGTGCAACTGAGCCCCGGCCCCCGCGGCGGCAAACAATTCAGCGGTCGCCTGCCCGATGCCGGAGGCCCGCCCGTTATCCAGGCAACCTGAACACTAAACTTTCCTTGATCCACCATTGCATCTCCCCGCTCCGGGCTATGGCACAGGATAACTGCTCACCGACCCCAGTTCAAGATTTCGGTCCGATCGAAGCGAATAAATCGCAAAAACTCGACGCCCCGCCTGACAAGTCAGCCGCGGCGTGCCAGGGAAGCAACTGATGACCGGCCTGGCATCAGACAGACGTGCGATGGATGGTTTGAGCCAAATCCATCTTTTGAAAACAAGTTCTTTGGGGAAGACGAAGACCCTTCTTTATATCAACGATGAAGGTATCTTGATGCGGGAGATGAAGAACAACCCGCTCAACTCCATACTCCATGTTATCAAGTTTCCGGTTGAGACGAGAACGAAATTCAGAGGCCCCTGGCAAGAGCGGAAAGCCGAGGGCCCGTACGACACAGGAGGCAATTGTCATGCAAGAGCAAGTGCACAATACCCAGGCTGGGAGTATCGCGAACCTCACGCGCGAAGGCGAACGCTACACTGACACGGTGCCGGATACGCTCGATCTGGCTGATCGAGCTGAACTGGCCCTCCATGGCATGTGCAATACGGTGGACCCGGACAATGAAGCGTTAGTGTTTTTTGAGGTCCACTTCTGCCACAGTCCGCCCATGATGCGGCACCGAGGCGGCGATTGGGAGTGCAACCCCGAGTTTGCCGAGGCAATCCCACGGATGCGGGTCATCTGCGGTAGTGATAAGCATACCGACATCGAAGCGCAAATGTTGAACTATATGGTGAACTGCATCTCGCCGGATGACGGGCTGCAATATATCATATACGATCCCAAGCGCCCCTGGCATGCGGATCAGCACAGCTATGCGTATGACGTGGAGACGGAAGATCTCGGATCTATAATGGCATCCGGCCTTCTCATGCTGGCATTGCTCGCTCGCCGTGATCTTGAGCGAACCGACGAGTGGGATGCAGCACTGAGCAGATTAGCCCGGGGTATTGAACGGGTTGCCATTCAAAAGGACGATTATGCGTACTATCCGGACGGTGGTTTCGGCCACGGCTTCAGCTACCCACGTTCCGGCTGGCGGAAAACGGACGAACCGAGCGACGAGCATGAAGGTGGCGAGGGAAGTGTTGTCGCGGTTCACGGCGCTCAAATCCGCGCACTTGCACGGTGGGCGCACTGCAGCGGTGATGAGCAAGCCCTGGACTTTGCCGGCAAGCTGGCGCGCTTCGTGATGAAGCCCAAGTTCTGGGGCGGTTTCTCAAATCCGCCTGCCTGTAATGGTCGGGAGCATGGACACTCAGATAGCCATTTTCATGCTCGTGCGATGGCTTTGCGCGGCTTGCTGGAATACGGGTTAGTGGCAAATGACCCGTTTGTTAGTGATTTTGTTCGCTGCTCATACGAATACATGAGGTCATCAGGCATCCCGGAAATAGGTTACATCCCCACGTTTATGGGTGCCGAACCCACAGAGGATATGGACCGCAAAGGTCCTGCAAATCCGTTCCTGATGGAAGGTTGTTTTCTTGGCGACCTGATAGCGCTGACGGTAAAGCTCTCGGAAAGCGGCTATGGCGATTACTGGGAAGATGCCGACAGAGTAATCCGCAACCATCTGATTGAGTCTCAAGTCACGGATCGGGGACTCCTGGAACGCATCGTCGCACATGCTCCCGAGCGCGAGGCAGACATGAAGGCGGGCCTCGTCCCCGGCCAGGACTACCTTGGTGATGACATCATCGATCGGGCGCTCGGCATCTTCTGGTCTGGCATACAGGCCGACGGGGTACATGGCCATTGGATCATGCAATGTTGCACGGCTAACGGGGCTCACGGTTTATACATGGCGTGGGATGCCATCACCCGGTGTGACGATGGCCACGCGCATATCAACCTTTTCCTCAATCGCGCCGCTCCCTGGCTGGATATCCACAGCTACCTGCCTTATGAAGGTAAAGTGGTCATTCGGAATAAGACGGCAAATCGGATTTCCGTGCGTATCCCACCGTGGGTGGATCGCCGCCGGCTGGAGTGTCGCTTGAATGATGGTGTGATTTCCCCCGCGATAGTGTCGCACTACATCAGCCTGGAGGGCATCCGTCCGGGTGACGTGATCGAACTTCGCTTCCCGATGGTTGAGCAGGTCATCACCCGTACCGCCTACACCGGGACGCCGGAGGAAAGCGTCTACACGATTCATATGCGGGGAAACACAGTGACCGCACTGACACCGGAGAACAAGTCGAAAAATGTCTACCCATTTTACCGTCGTGAGTCTTCGCAGGGAAATGTTGCGCCTCTTAAGTCCGTGCCACGCTATGTATCGCCGGTCATCCCGAGGTGGTAGCCATAGGTTGACAGAACAGGGCACTGTCCAGTTTTGAAACCAAAGTTATATGGTTTTCCACTTCCACACGTGTGTGTGCCGGGGGTATGCTGCGGTCAACGGGGCACGCGAAGGAATCTAAACTACAAATATGATACGGAATAAAACCATGAACCCGGGCGACTGTCGCAACAGCAAGGAATCGGGGCGCTTCACCTTGATAGAGCTACTGACCGTGATCGCCATCCTCGCCATCCTCGCGGCCATGCTGCTGCCGGGATTGCAGCGAGCCAGGGGCGTTGCAATATCAGTTGTGTGTAAGTCGAACCTGAAACAACAGTTCATCGGGCAATCGGCGTACGCCATGGAAAACGATAACCTTATCCCCCCGATCGGCGAGCTTTACCGCTACGCCGGTGTCCCATGGCAAAGCGGCACCTGGTACGGTTGGTTAGGGGCCTATGGCTACCTCGGCGGCGGCGAAATGTACGACGGCCCGGTACCCGGAGTGGGGGAAATGCACCGGTACCCGATCATGCAGTGTCCGGCCGAGACCGGATCGTCGGGGTACTCTGATGGTGGGTCGATTGTCGATGAGGGTAAAGGAATGACCTACTTCAACTCCGACGTGCGGCTCTCCAGTTACAGCATGAACATTTCGGTGGCCCGACGCGGCTGCGTGGGAGGTGCGAGCTGGTGGGTGAGCGATTATCCCGGGAATCCTGTAAGCTGGTGGCAAAAGGGCAAAACCGATGGCAACGGTGTGCCGTACGAGCTCGAGCATTTCTTCCGCAAGGGGTTCCTGACCGGGCCACCGGAGGATCTCACGGCTTGTGACTTTGAACAGCCACAAGCTGACGGGCCGAGTGATGCGATCTTCGTCATGGATACCCCGGAAGAGGTCGGCAATCGTGTTGCGGTCTTTGGACTGCCTTATTTCTCAGCGGCTGAAGTTGATAAACTGCTGACCACCAAGGACTCCTGGTACCCTTATCGCCATCCCCGAGACACGACCAACGCCTATTATATGGATGGGCACGTCCGCGATTTCCGTCCTATGTGGTTGACCGGAGAGCGTAACTACAGGCACATTTGGCAGGACATCGGCCCCTAACCCTCGACGCTGGTTCGCTGGTGCTGATGGTGCCAATGCCCCGTGCCAGTCGTGCGACGAGGTCGCCGGTGCCGACGTCGACCTGGCCTGCCTGGCCCTCGGCGCCCCCCCCGACCAGTGTTGAAGACCTCCAGGCTGCCGCAGCCACGATCGCCGCTTCTCTCCAGATAAGCGCGAATATCTGCGAGGACGACTGCGACGTCAGCGCCGGCATTACCTCTGCCATCGACGATAAACTCAATCCGTAAAACGGATTGACGCTTCTATCTTATGTAAGAAAGCACGGAGCCTTCGGATTCCGTGCTTCCTTTTTTTTGGGGGGGGGCGCACCGTTTCTGTGCCCCCACCGTCCACGTGACGTTGTTGGCGTCTAACTGGCAAGGGACGTCCTACAAAACGTTTCCCTAAACCCATTCCCTTGGAAACGTGTGAGCATGAGTTCGGGAAAAAAATGCCTTGCAATACCCGTCGTCTATTCCTACAATATCGATGCGCAGTGCGCAAAAAAAACTCTTCCTCAAACACACAAGTAAAAGGAGTACAGAGCATGTCTTCACGCACAACAACCGGAAAGATATTCAGCACCCTCGCCGTCGCAGCCCTTTTGCTGGGCGCCGGAACCGCCATGGGAACCGGCGACGGCTGGTGGGACGGCGTTGGCAATCCCGACAGGGTCGGGATGTTCCAGGTGGATGCCGACCACGGCGGGTATCTATTCGACACGCCCGAAGTCGGCATCATGACCGACACAGGAACAACCCAAAACCAACTTTTTGCATGGAAGGATTTTCAACCGATGACGAAAGCCGAAGGCTGGACAGTGGAGTTCGCCTTTAAGCTCACCGGCGGCTTCGTTAGCGCTTATAACTTCTTCACGGCGTTCGGTGATGATACTAACGAAATCAACATGTGGTGGCGATCAGATCAAGCAGGATTGGACTTGACTCCCGACGGCTTCGTAGCGATGGCGGAGCTGTACGACGGCGAGTTCCACACCATCCGTGTGGAGAGAGAGGCGGGAGCCGACGCGATCTCGATATCCATTGACGGTGACGTAAGGCGCATCATCGAAATCCCGAGCAGTGTCGCCGGAGACCGTGCTCTGTTCTCGTATTATGGAACTATAGGCCAATGGGACTACATCAAGTGGTCGTCTCCATCGTCGACCCAGTTCCCCCCGGCGCCGGCGGGCCCGACGGTCGAGGAGCAGATCAATGACCTGCAGGCTCAGATCGATGCAATCGACCTGAGCCCCGGCGCGCAAGGCCCGCAGGGCAAGCAAGGTGCTGATGGTGCCGCTGGTACTGATGGTGCCGCTGGTACTGATGGTGCCGCTGGTACTGATGGTGCCGCTGGTACTGATGGTGCCGCTCCGTGCGTAGATTGCGCAGTTGTCGCCGCCGCCGCCGCCGACCTGGCCTGCCTGGTTATTGGCGAAAACCCACCGACCAGTCTTAGTGAAGTGCAGGCAGCCGCCAGCACTATCGTCAATTCCCTCTTGGTAAGCACCAATATCTGCGAGCCGGATTGCGATATTTCTTCTGAAATCGATGCTGCCATCGACGCAAAGGTCAATCCGTAAAACTGTTTGACGCTTCTATCTTATGCAAGAAAGCACGGAGTCTACGGATTCCGTGCTTTCTTTTTTTTTGGGGGGGGGGCGCACCGTTTCTGTGCCCCCACCGTCCTAATGATGTTGTTGGCGTCTAACTGCAAGGGCCGTCCTACAAAACGTTCCCGTAAATCCATTCCCTTGGAAAGCGCGCGAGTATGAGTTTGGCATGACGGTTGTTTTCCTCTTTTTTGCAACGAAGCTCGAACTACATTGACCCGTAGCACGACCACCGCACCGATGCACCGACTGCGGGCCGGCGCCAAACACCGCGCGTCTCGGTGTTCGTCCCCAAAAAGCACGTAGATGATTGGATCCAAAATGGCACACGGCAATGAACAAACACTCATCCCGGATCCAAACTTTCCACTTATTCAGCTTCCGGGCGAGTACGACTCTCACCGCAGCACAAACTGTCTCCAGCTCAGCGAAGGGGAGGCGTACAACCTGATCGATGCCGAGGGCCCCGGCTGCGTTCGTCATTTCTGGATCACCACGTCTGGAACGTCTGCGCTCGAAATAGAAATCATCTGCGATGGCGTTCAGCAGATTCAGATGATGATGCCCCAATTCTTCGGCGTCCTACTGGGAAAGGAATTCTATCGCATTGAATCAGCCGCGATCAATCTGCTGCCGCAAAACGGGTATAATTCATACTTTCCCATTCCCTTTCAGTCCTCCTGCAGGATAAGCCTGCGCAACACAGATCCGAACACGGCATCGATCTGGTCGATGGTCAATTGGCAGAAGTATGACAGCAAGGCCTCACTGACGCCATACCGGCTGCATGCCCTTTTCAGCGAAGAAAAACCCGCGGCACCGCTGGGAACTACTCTGCTTGGTGCAATTGACGGCAAAGGATTCGTCGCGGGGATGTTCCACGCCATCGTGCGTCATGATCACAGCGATATGATCTGGCATACCGGAGGGGATACATGGCTGATCGATGGAGAAACCAATCCACATGTCCTCAGGGGGATTGGCAGCGAGGACGTCTTTGGCCATGCCGGCGGTGTGTATAAAGACTTGAGCCAATGGATGGGCGGTGTTCATGTACTTGGCGAGGGTGATGATTGCTCGGAAATGGTGGCTTATCGATTCTTCGGTATGGACAGCGTTGTCTTCAGGTCGTCCATGGTTCTTCGTTTCGGGACGCGAGCCAACGACGTCGAGAACGTCTTGTACTACTACAAGGCAATCGGCACGGACGTGGTCGAGGTCGAATCCCCTGGGACATGGACGCTTTCCGGCCCGTTTGACGTTTCAGACTACAAGTGTTTCGAGCAAACGAAACTTCCGTCGGAAGTGGCGAAGGGCACGCCTGGGGAGTGGGACTGGGGAAACCGAAAGTTGTCCACCGTACAAATGGAACCCGAACACACCTGGGTTGATTTCGCGCGCTGGTTTCGCAGAAACAAGATAGGCAACACAGGCACCCAGCCCGACAACTGTGCCGCCTATGCAAGCACTGTGATCTCGTCCCAAGAAAAAAGAAACGTGATACTTCATCTTGGCTTCGACGACTGGCTGAAGGTGTGGCTGAACGGAGAACCGGTCTCAACGTTACAGCACGATAACGGTTTCAAGGTGACCGAGGTGCCGATCATCCTCAAAAAAGGGGACAACAACCTTGTCGTCAGGCTGAGTAATTTCAACAACATCGAATGGCGCTGCTGGGCATTCAGTTGCGTCATCAGAAATGCCTAGTCCTGACACCCAAGCTTTTCAGCGGAATCCTGAAAGCAGTCCAAGTCATAAGCCGCCAGCTTGGTGGGCCGACCTTTACTCATTTGGACGTCTTGGCATCAGCGCGTGGACTGCGCTGAATTGGCGATATCCCGGGCGAGTTTTTCCGGCATAAGCTCCCGAATCACACTCAGCTGTGGTCCAATTCCCAGATGGGAAAATAGAACGGGAACAGGTTCAGTATGTCTGGCACGTCCACCGGTCGCTCTGAATGCGCCCCGAACACGATCGATGTGAATTCCCGCCGGGACATCTCTACGTGCGGATCCAACCGATCACTCCCGAGCTTCAGGCCTCGCCCTGTGAACTCGAAGCCAACCAAGCCTGCAGTATCCGTGATGCCTACGGAAAACTTTCTGGCAGTGTCCGGGTTTGTTTGTTCTAACCAGGGTGCGATTTTTCCAATGAAGCGGCAAACGTCATTGATGCGGATCATCATGCCGCCGTCCGTGACAGGAGTCCTGCTCTCGGGCATTCTCTCTTCAAACAGCTCTCCCAACACTGTTGGTGTCAGGTTCCCATGGACCTTGAGCGCCGTTTTGTCGTCAAGCTCGTCCAGCACGTTCTTGACAAGAGTTTCGACCGCCGCCTTTTCGCCACCCGCCTCCAGCAGCCCGGGCTTGTTGGTCGCGCGCGAGACCAGCAGGTATCCGATCGGCTCGTTGTTCTGCAGCGCAATGAGTGTCTTCATCTCCGGCAGACTGAACAAAGACGGATAGTCCTCCGCCGACCTGAGAACGCCGAAGACCGCCTTCTCATGCATCTCTCGAATGTCTGTGATATATCGCTTTGATTTGGGGTCATATTCGACAATCGAATGACCATTGTTTTCGAAAAGTCCGGCATCTGTTTTTCTGCACGAATAAAACCACTTCTGGCTGCGAACAGCCTGATATTGCGCATGTTCATAGAAACGAAAAGTCGGAATCTCTGTCCACAGGACGGAAAGATCGATTCCGTCCGTTGTCATCTTCTCGATGCAGGCATTGAGACAGTTAAGGCCATAACCTTTTTTGCGATGATCAGGTGATGTGGCTGTCGGTGAGATAATGCCGATTGTAAAGCGGCAACCATCGATGGTCACTTTTCTGGGGAAGTACGGCACGACGGAAACTATTTCTCCGTTCACCTTGCTAATGAAAATATTCTGCAGGTTGCTGTCGCGATAGACGAGCGGGTAGTCAGTAAGAAATGTCTGATCACTTCCTGCTCTCATTACTGCGTCCACAAGGGCGATCATTTCATGCCGTTCATCGTTCCTGCAGGCCCGTGGTCCGTCAATTTCCAGCGTGTGCATTTATATGCCTCCTGTCTTCTGAAATTAACATAGCTTGATCTGAAAAGATCCCATAGGGAAAAATAAAGGCTGCGCACCCGCTCAACGATTTCGACAGGCGGTCCAGGCACCGGCAGTGTTGCACGGGTATCGATCCGAACATGCCCCGACTCGACCCGGCCTTGTATCCGGTAAGCCAGCCAACGGCGAGGGCGGCGACAATGGCGAAAATCACGGCGTTAATGGAAAATGGCTTTCATGAGTACAGGACGCACCTGTGTCCAGGTAACATGTTTTCCGGGGATACACTATCCTATCCTAACGCATAATTGACAGCAGACGAGCAGCCGCGTATTCCGCTGCCGCTTCTTTACCCTTTCGCATTGTCGCGGAACAGAATACGGATGTCCGCCCTCCCCTCCCAGGCCGCTTTTTTACACTGTGCTTGACTATGACAGAACCTCAACACAATATTGAGGCAGTCACTCAGATGGACACACGGTACATCAACAAGCGCGGCCGCGTCTCCCACATTCTGCTCAGCAAAAACCTGTGCGGAGAGCGGAGGTTTTTGCCAGTCAATATTTAAGGTCCAACCTAACCCTGGAGACACCCCGAAAATGAAGTATTTGCACACCATGGTCCGCGTCCTGGATCTGGATAAGTCACTGAATTTCTACGTCGACCTGCTGGGTCTGAAGGAAATCCGGCGCCGCGAGAGCGAGGGTGGTCGTTACACCCTTGTGTTTCTGGCCACCGCCGAGGGCGAACCGCCACTCGAACTGACTTACAACTGGGATCAGGCTGAACCGTATCCGGTGGGGCGCAATTTCGGTCACCTGGCATACTCGGTGGAGAATATCTACGACCTATGCACGAAGTTGCAGGACGCTGGAGTGACTATTCTGCGACCGCCGCGCGATGGTCGCATGGCTTTCGTCCGCTGCCCCGACAATGTGTCGATCGAGCTGCTCCAGGCTGGCGGAGCAGTGCCGCAGCAGGAGCCGTGGGCCTCGATGCCGTCGCAGGGCGAGTGGTAAAGGCGTGCGGATCTACCGTTTGGGCGCATCTGCTGCAGCGCTTTTTCGGGAGATCTTACATCTTGAGATCATGAATCAGAACATCCTCTCGACCATCACGATTGGACTTCGCAAGGACATCACCACAAGCCGAGTAGACCACGCTGCCTCCCATGCAGTTGTGCATCCAAGACAGACCGGTGCGGTTTGTTACAAGCATGGGAGCTCCGATAGTAGTCGCCAGGTCGCCAAAGACCTCGAAATCGGGAAGCCCACATCGATTGTTAGGATAGAACACAACCGCCGGTGCCAGGGCCTTCGCACGCTGAATGCATCGGGGTGCCTCACCGTCGGCACAAATGAAGCATGTTGCCTTGACGCCATCAAAATCAAAGGACTCCGGGCCGCTGCCGGGATCATACCTTGCCCACTCATTTCTGTATCCTTCGTCGTCAGGCTCAAGCCAGAGCCATGATTTGCGGTAGCGGTATATGAATCCCCGCGGCCCGACAAAGACTTGGGATATGAAGTACCGCTCGCCATCGACTTCAGAAAGGCCAAAACTGATAAAACAGTCGTGCTCTTGCGCCAGCCGGGTCATCAACTGCGTCGATGGACCGCCGGGAACCGATTCAGCCAAGTCAGCCAAACGCGGCGTATAGTCACAGGTGGTCCCCTCATGAAAGATGATCCAGCGGGCTCCCTCACGCAAGGCTGCGCGAAGGAGGGAAGTCATCTTGGTCAGGTTCTGCTCCACCGCCTCTGGCTGGGCATCAAATTGAATCAAGGCAACACGTCTTGCACTCATGTCAGTTATGTCCCCGGTCATCCCAACATCCGGGATAGCCTAAATCGAGTGAAACAAGAATTTCAGGTTCATCCCATAGTTGGACTTCTTCAATTTGTTTGTTTGACAACGTCCAATTGCCCAGCATAACGGCTTGAGTTTTGTTTGTCCATATTTCTTTTTAATTTTCCCCAACGACTACTCAGGGCCTACCGCGCCTGACGGGTGGGCTAAAACAAGTCGATGACTCGGGCAGCTGTAATTGCTGGTATAAATATCCACCCCAAGGCTGCCATGAGCTGGCTTTTCGGGTGGCGAGTTAGCAGTAGGCGTTGCCGCACTTAATAGCCCCAATCCTCATAACTGACGGGCATTCGATCCAACTGATCCCGGTGGAGCGGCCACCCGCTTCCTTGTGCGCATGGACTCCCAGGCGTGCTTCACAGGATTCTGTCGGGCAAAGAAATACCCAGAAAAAGGTTGCAATTCGACAAAAAAAATTATATACCGCAACTGTGGCAGGGGAAAAGGCACCAACACACCACTGCCCCAAAAAGCGAGATTGGATAGTTTTGTGAAGTTTCTTAAACTACGCTGGGTGGTTGCGAGACAATACCAATCGCTCAACTAATGTGCGGGATTTTCTGCACCAAAAACATCGAGGAAAACTTATGAAAGCGTTACTCACAGCAATCGTCACCGTCGCTATGCTCGGTGTCGTTGGACAAACATCCGCCTTCCAGATCGCGATCGAGATTATTCAGATGGAAGCGACCGTCGCGGGCGGCAGCGGCGAAGACATTCACCGGGAAGCTGGATATCCGTATGACTGGGCTTCCGCCAACAGTGACGAGTGCATGCAACTCAATATTAACGGTGGCCCGGGGCTGACACAGTTGTATCCCAGCTTGGATCCGGTGCAGACACAACACTACGTAATCAATCGGGATCCGGGATTTCATCTATTTGCTGGACGCTGTCACGGCGGCACAAACTTCACAGTCCTTGCCGACGGCACCGTTCTCATCGGGGTGCCGCAAGTTGCCACCACCGGCCCTTCTGAGGCATTGATCGACGTCTCGGATGACCCGCTCAATGAGTATTTTGTACTGGTGAAAGCGACTACCCTTGATGGATCAGGCGGCGGCGGCAGCGCTGGTCCCGCTGGTCCCCAGGGCCCGCAAGGCAAGCAGGGCGACGCTGGTGCTGCTGGCGACACGGGCGACGCAGGTGCTGCTGGCGACACGGGCGACGCTGGTGCTGCCGGTGCTCAGGGCGATGCCGCCCCGTGCACATCATGTGCCGACGTGGTCAACGCAGCAGTCACCTTGGCCTGCACGGCGCTGGGTATCAGCCCGACGACCAATTTGCAGCAGCTTCAGGATACTGCGCAGTCCATTGTTGATACGTTGCTGATCAGCGCCAATATCTGCGAGCCGACGAACTGCGATATCGGAACTGGAATCCAAGACGCCATCGACGCCAAACTCAATCCGTAAGGACGAGACTATTTAGAGAAAGCACGGAGTCTTCGGACTCCGTGCTTTTTTTTTATTCACGCGGTGCCGGCAGTATTGTGCGGACGGCTCCCCATCCGTCCCCCGCCAAGCCGTTGTGGGATCGAATCCCACCCTCGGCACCGGACTTAAATGGCGCTATAGAAATTTTTAGCGCCATTTTTTGTGGTTCAATTCGCCGAGCGTTGAGGCAATCTGCTGACGAGGACTTACGACTTACCAGCGGGGAAAGTACCCTAAACCGACTATGCATCACACGCCGAAACCGCGTTTCACGCTGATTGAACTACTGCTAGTCATGGTGGTCGCCGCCGTCCTGGCGTCGATGCTGATGCCGGCGATGCAGGGAGCGAAGAGCACGGCGAGGCTCGCGCACTGTATCAGTAACATCAGACAACTGGCGACCGCGGCGGGCGGCATTTACGCAAACGACAATGACAGGATCGTTGTCCTGCCTGCCCGGCCTTCGCCAGGATTCTCAATCCCCTGAATGAAAGTGGATGCGGCGCGGCGATGAAAAGTGCTTGCCGCGGCACAGAATTCCACCGGCGATGCCACCGCAGCGGCCTACCGCGTTTCGCCTGTCCGGACGCCCGGATCGCTTCTCGTCCGCGCCGTGCCCCCTCCAGCCTGCCTAAGCAAGCACCCCCGCTGTATGCCCCGGACAATTCCGAAAAGGTTATCTGACGATCGACTCTTTTTCCTTAGTCTTATACCCATGAACTTTTTCGGATCAACCATCGGCCGACATCAGTTGTTCAATTTCCGGCACCTTTCCACAGCCAGGCCTGGCTTGACGAATCCGCAATAGTAATGCAACGGAAATACAAACAGGCCGGTGCACCGAATCCGGAATGTCGTCGCCCCGCGTTCGCATCTCAGCCCCTCTCGCGCTATCGTTCACGAGTTCCGAAAGCAATCCCCGATCAGTTTTTTTTGGCGAATCGAAAATGATCAAGACAGGCTACAATCGACAGGCAGCCAAGCAGAGTTTTGACCGGGACGGATACACCGTCATCCGCGCCTTTTTCTCTGCCGAGGAAATCGACGAGATCCACGACGAGATCGCCCGCTATGTCCGCGACATCGTGCCGGGACTTCCGACAAAGAGCGTCTTCTATGAGAGTTGCGACGATCTTTCCACGCTGAAGCAACTCGAACACATGAGCAGCTACGACGCTTTCTTCAAGCGTTACTTCGAGGATCCGCGATTCTTTGAGCTGGGCGAATTGCTTCTGGATGGTCCCGTCACTGCGGAGAACCTGCAGTGGTTCGACAAACCGCCGGCCCAAAGCTCACCCACGCCTGCACACCAGGACGGTTTCTACTTCTGCCTCAAGCCCAACGAGGCCTTGAATATGTGGCTGTCCCTCGATGAGATTGACGAGAGCAACGGGTGCATCCGCTATGTAGCCGGCTCACACCGCCGGGGGCTGCGCCCGCACTTGAACACGAACACGCTCGGTTTTTCACAGGGCCTTTCCAACTGGGGTCCCGAGGACAGCGCCAACGAAGTGGCAGTCACCACCTCACCGGGCGACCTGATCGTCCACCACAGCCTGACGATCCACCGAGCCGACGCCAATCAAAGCACACGCCGGCGCCAGGCGATGGGCGGTATCTATTATTCGCATCGGGCCAAGCTCGATCATGAAGCGCGCTCGTCGTACCTGCGCAACCTCGACGAATTGGTGAATCAGTAGCGAGCGTCACAGGGGCTGCCAAGAAGCCTTGACACAGCCGTGTTCGATGATGCGGCGTTATACGAGAGTGATCTGGATGCTTAGCCTGTAACCGATGAATAAGGCAATCCTTACAGAAGTCAATCATGCAACTTAGAATCCGCGCCACTTTCTGCCTGCCGAAGAGACCGGGAGCACCATCGCGTTTCACTCTCATTGAGTTACTCGTGGTCATCGCCATCATCGCCATCCTGGCGTCGATTTTTCTGCCGGTCCTGGGAAATGCCAAGCGGTCGGCCAAGATCCTGCTGTGCCTTGCGAACATGAAACAGCTGGGAGAGAGCGTCACCATGTACGCATTGAATGCGAATCTCGCCTTCCGCCCACATCCTGTCGGTATCCCGTCCGCCCAGCCAAACTCAATCTGGGATGGTAGCGATCCAAACGGTACGAGTTTAGCCGATGCAGTCGATGCCGCTCTCGAGGAAGTGAACGGGACCTGGGAGATCCTCTGGTGTCCGTTTATGTTGGGTGGACACGGCTACGGCCCCAACGACGGACCTGGACACCCGTTGCCGAACAAGCTGCTCGTCGGCACTGGCAGCGGCGGCTGGGCTGAGGCCGGGTACATGAGGTTTGCCGGCTGGGGCGCTAGTGCTCCGTTGGCTGACTTTAGCAACAGCGGCAATTCCAACGATGAAAAGATCTTTACCATGCAAAAGCGCGGCAGCGGGGATGCGATCATCAGCGATTTCTTGTGGCACCTTGGGCCGTCCAATCCGGGCGTCATCTGGGGGCATGCACCGTCTAATTTCTGGAAATGGATCGCCCCCCCCGGGAGCGTCTCGGAAAACAACGTCCTGTTCGCGGACGGGCATGGCGAGCGGCACCGGCACCAAAACACGTTGATGGAAGGCGTCGGCTGGTCGAATTCATCCTCATGGAGTGGCAGTTGGGTCAGCCATCCGAACAACAGCCAGACCTTTCCCTATTGACGCACTACTGGACCGGCGTCGACAGG